>ENA-ORSG01000033-ORSG01000033.1-human-gut-metagenome-genome-assembly--contig:-NODE-33-length-156805-cov-23.548064_pt1 | contig 156805 bp, 134 predicted proteins | sample MGYA00242189_ERZ509156 | MGnify/ENA primary metagenome ERZ509156 (study PRJEB26280, sample SAMEA2338666) | human gut metagenome | biome: human gut; feature: human-associated habitat; material...
GGAAAGATAAGGGAAGATTCGGTATAATACTAAGGCATTGGCTTGCGGTGCAGATATAGTGGCAATAGGACGTCCGGCTATTTATGGTTTGGCATGTGGGGGCCGGATGGGGTTAAATCCGTATTTGATTTTTTCGGGAAGGAGTTGGCGATGGTGATGCAAACAGTATTGACAGGATATAACTGATTCTGAATTTTAGGGGTGGAGCTCCCGGTCTTTGTGGGGATAATGACCGGGAGAATCTTCACCTGCTATTTATTTTTTGTAGTTATCATACCAGTCTGTATAGCTCGTTCCTTTTGATTCCGCCCATTTTGAAAAGTCCGGATATTCACTGTCTATACGTTTAGTTTCAGTCACCGGAATAAAGTTTAATTTGGGTATATCGATGGCAAACGGATAGTTTCCTTTCCGGTCGATATAGTAAGCGTCGTCTTTGGAACCAATCAACGCCGCGTCAGCGAACGACGTTGCGCTATGCTTTGGTAAATGGACTTCCGTCCGCTGCCGTTGACCGGCAACGTAGTTCACGATAATGTACGGGTTATAGTCTTTAAGGTCGTCTTTACTAAAGGTATTGTTCGCACCGAATGTACGGGTAACGGTATATGTTTTGCCCGCGGTCACGGCCGTTTTGGCATTGGGGAATAAGATAATGGATGATGTCTCCCGCTCCTCGAAGCTGTCTCCGCCGTCTAAGCTGACCGTACCATACTGCCCGCTGTCTATCTGATAAGCGAAGGCGTTTTTGAACGCGGCCCCGTCATGCACCGGATTGAATTTATCTATGATTTTCGTTACCATATTCCGGGTGTTGAAAAATACGGAACGTGTATATTCTACAATCACGTCATTCATATCGTAATCTCCTCCGCTCGGCCAGATGTCTTCAAAAGCCAATGTACCGCTTCGGTTCTCCACCGCATCCGGTTTTTCGCCTCCTCCACCTTCTCCGGGATCGGTTGACGGTCTGTCAGGGTTGTCTATGGACGATCCCGGGTTGGCCTCTATGTGGAATATCAGGTCGCAATAGCTCTTGTTGCCACCATCTTCAAGTCCGATGATTACCGTTCCGCTTTTCTCGTCTTTTACGGTGATAAAACTTTGTGGCTTGCCGCTGGCGGGGTTGGAAGTAAGGAGTGGTTTGGTTACGTCGATTTCATCCACATGAGCCCCCTGTCCGGTTGAGGAGAAATTATATCCGTCCGCATAGACAAACCATCCCACGGTATAACCTTTCGGGAATTTATCGCTCTCCTTGCCTTGTTCGTCGAAGTACTTCAAACGAACTTTGTCGCCACACTTCAGTATCGGCTGAAACCAAGGAAGTTCCGGTGAGATATATACATGGGGGAACAAGATGTATTTTTTTAGGGTCTCCGGATTGGCCGCTTCGCCGGTCTTGTAATAATAATATCCGAACGTATTGTGATAGGCGGCGTCTTTATTGAGGAACACAACATCCAACGTTGTGCCTTCCTCCGCTGTCGTCGTGATGTTCGTAACGTCTGATTCTTTGACCAATCTTTGGTTGTCCCCTCCATTGGCGAGGAAGAATGTCATCAAGCGGCTTACGAAAGAACCTATATTTTCACTTCCCACCTTATTGACCGATGTCACATATCCCGGATTAATGTCGGTATATTCTTTTTGCTGGTCGTAATCGACATAATAATTAAGGTCTCCCCTGTCTCCCCATCTGCATAATGAATACAGGTTTGCAGTTTTGTTGATTGTATATGGAACTTTCTGTCCTGCATCCGGGAAAAACGGATAAGCACGGGTTGTACTTTTTTCTTGGTTTGCAGAAGGTTTGGCTGACATGTCAAAACTTGCCATATTATTTTTTATATCTAATTTCACACATCTGGGAACTCCCCAACTTGAAGTATAAAGGTATATGGAATTGACGGAAGCGGGAATTTCCATTTTGCCTTCGTATTTTCCATTTTCATCTGTATAAATTTTGAATAATGCTTCTATTCCCTCCTTTTTTATCGGTGTGCCGTTTACTGTTTGCATCGGGTTTTCATCATATACTTCAAGAAGTGCGACAAGTCCGGGCAAATCGTAATTTACAGAAAGTGTCACATTATTGCGCATTTCAAAACCGAAGTATTCATTTGGATCAGGAAGCGGTTCTTTTCCATAATTCGGATCGTACACATCTTTCTCCATACATCCTGTTGCCAAACCTAACAGTGACATAAAAGAGACTACAGCCAGAATGTTTAATAGGCATTTCTTTCCCATAATCGTTTTTGGTTAGTACATTAATATAAAGTTGTTTTTATCTTTCTTAATTTGTCCGACTATCGCTTATGTTCTATATATGCTTCTTCTGCATTTATTTCATTATAGGATAAAGTGGCAGATTTACCTAAATATTGAAAAAACAAAGTTATGCAATATGTGAATAATATTAATTGCCTATTTGCGAAAAACTTTTGCCAATTATGAAATCTATTACTTGTTTTATTGTTGTAGATGTAGCTTATAATTAATATGCATCGTGAAAGTTGTCTTTTATATGGATCTATGAGGTGTGTTTTTACATAATTTATTTATCTTTGCTATATGAAACATTTAATCATTTTGCTATGCTATTTCATGAGTGTTATATTATCGGCAAAAGCACAAAACCCTAGTACTATTGTTTTTAATAATGAAATTCATGATTTCGGCACCTTCCCAGAGGATGGTGACAATCAAACATACGACTTCCAATTCATCAATAAAGGGAAAAATCCCGTAGCCATAGTTTATGTATATACCACCTGCGGATGCACCGTCGCTAATTATACTCGTAAGCCTGTATTCCCGGGAAAAACGGGAGTAGTCAGTGTTACTTACAATCCACAAGGAAGGCCCGGTAAATTCAACCGTTCTGTACTTATTGATTTTGGAGACGCTAATAAAAAAGTAAAATTATGTATATCCGGGATGGTTACTCCTGGAGTGGAACGGAAGGATAAACGTTACCCTTATGTGATAGGCGATTTGCAGTTAAGAACAAATGCACTCAAGTTCACTCCCGTGAAAGGGTATGAACAAGAACTGGAAATTCAGGTAATAAATAGTGGAAAATTTCCTCTACGGACGGAAGTCCATTCATCCGATTCGGCGCTTTCCGGCTATATGGAACCGGGCATATTGTCTCCTGGTGAGAGTGGAGAACTGAAAATCAGTAGCAAGCCGGGAGAAAAAGAAGCACGGGTAAAATGTGTCAGGCTGAAAGAAGATAAGGCGCATCCTCAAAAAAAAGGCTATCTCTTTATTGAGATAGCCATAGAAAAATGCAATTGAAGCAATTGTGGGTTTTATCGGAATTTAATAAGAAATATCCCTGTGAACGTCTACCTGACCATCCATGTGTAATATATTGACTGTGTTACTCTGTCGTTGCCGGGAGTCTGTCCAGTTACCATAGCTGTCCGAAGAGGTATATTTGTATTCTTCGTAGTCGTTTACTTCATCTTCCGATCCTTTATTTTCCACGTAATCTACTCGTTGCAGCCGTCCGTCAGTATCATACGTGTACCGCCAGTCCAGTTGGAGCGTTGTTCCTAAATCCGCTATTTCTGAAACTGGGAGCAGGAATTTCCCTTCGGCATAACGGACAATGGTGCGTTGTGATTCCACGCCGCCTTCTTCCGCACGGACATCCGTTTTCTGCAAACTGCCATCCTCACCGTAGGTGTAACTCGTAACTTCCGTAGCTTCGACTTCCTCTCCACGAGCAGTTGTCACTGTTTTATCTATCGGGTAAGGGCTGTCGGATTCATAGTGGTATACCGTTTTCGTGTTGCCGCTCCAACTTCGGGTTTCATACATGGCCTCCGTTCCGTTGAAGAAATAAGAAACAGTCCCGTCATCGCTTTCGATGCTTTGCAGACCTTTCACCAAAAAGAAGTCCATCGGTCCCAAAGGGAACAGAAGCGGGACATAATTTGTATGGTGTCCGTAGGTCAGATTGTACACTACCGGTTCGTCGCCCATAGGCGTAACGACTGCTCTGACCATTCTGCCCTGTTCGTCATACTCATACGCATAGAATGACGGTGTCGTCCACACCCCGCGCGTCTGTTGATCGGGTTCGGGATTCATACCCGTCGAATTGTAATAGGTCAGCATGCCGTCAGCGTTGAAACGCATATCGAGTGACATTGTTGCTCCTTCCGATACATCCGATTGCTCGCTTGGTAAAGGCCGGGTAATCTCCACCAGCTTACTCACGGAGCCTTTCAGTCCCATGAAATCACGATGGGGATGCATCCAAAAAGGAGTCTTCGGAAAATCCGGAAGATTCGGTTCCTCATTGTCATGCCCGTCTCCGCACGAAGCGAAGACAATGCACAACAAGGTAAGCAGATAAAAACAGTTTTTCATTCGGTTTATTTCTTTTGAATGGATTCCATAAACTCATCAAAGCTCATCGGCAATTCATAGGTCGCCTTACAACCGTCCACCGGGCATTTCGCACGGGTTACACCCGGAGAATTACGATTATAAACGACTACATTTCTGGGGGCAAAGTCCAAATCTTCTTTACTGAAAATCTTATAATTCTTGATACAGCACCACGTAGCTGGGACTTCCCAAGTCAATGTCGGACAATTGTCCACATTCACCGCTCCCAGATAGTAGGGCTTGGCTATCGTTGTGGAAGCGCCATTAATCATATCTTGCTGATCTACGAGCTTGATACCTGCATCCTCTGAGAAAGAAGCTAACCGGGCGTTATTCGAGAAATCAAGAATGGAAATATGCGGATTGTTCGTAAAGACTCCGTTGCCCACAGCCGTTATATCATTTCCTGATAATGAAAGTTCGTGAAGGTCAGGAAGTCCCGACAAATCGGGAATGGCTGTCAATCCGCAGTTTGCCAGACTCAGTTCGATCAGGCTTTCCGACTCCATTTTTGGGAAAGCCGAAAGATGGTTGCCGTCCAGAATCAATGTCTGCAATTCATCGGACAAACCGTTCAGTTCCGTTTCCGAAACGGAAGTAATCTTATTATCGGCAAGAGACAGTGTGTGCATTCTGCCTTTGGCAATTTGGGGAATAGAAGTAAACCCGCAACCATCCAGCAATAACATGCGCAGTTCGGAGCCATTATCACGTGTTTCCGGAAGAGAAGTCAAGTTCGGGTTTTCGCGAAAGTCAAAGGTTGATGCCTTTTTCATACCGAACAGATTGGAAGGAAGTGAAGTCAACAACGTATGGTTCATACGGAGTGAGATTAGTTTCTGCCATTTATCCGCCAATACGGAAGGAAACTCTTTGATTTCATTTCCGCTGATTTCTACCACACGTATGTCAGGAAGATCTGCCAATGTTGTCGGAAGTTCGGTCAGTTTGCTGTTGATCACCGACAAGGTAGCCAGTTTCTCCATCTTCTCGAAGTTTTTCGGGAACGCCTTGAAGCCCGTGTTCATAATCATGATGGTAGAGAACGTGGTTTCATCCATATTATCGGGCAATTCTTCAAATTCCGGCATATCCATGATTTGAATACTTTCCAACGTAGAGAATGAATTGATCATCGCCGGCAGTTTTTTCATTCCGGGGAATGTTTTCTCGTCGAAATTGATAGCCACCAGATACATAATGTTTCCATCGTCATCCGTCTCAAATTCAAGATTTTCCCATGTCAGTAAATCCTCATTTTCAATACGCCAAGTCTTGGGCCATCGGGTAGAATCCGATCCCAACACCTCTTCGCATAGTCCGAACAATTTGTTTTGCAACATTGCGTCGGTATGCACGACGCGAATCGCTATCGGGAAAGAGAACGTCGCCATCTCCCCGTGTTTAATCGTAATCGTGTTTTCATCGTCCACGTATGCTTCCTGTACCTGAACGCCACGGTCGTTGTAGGCAACGTATTCCACTACCTTGTATGTACCTTCTTCCACAGCAACTGCCGCAGAAGTCAGTTCCTCCTCATTTCCATTCAAGTCGACTGTTTCCAATACTATTTTCTTTCCGTCTTTCTCGAGTGTCACCTTCAGGCGTGTCATTTCCTCCAAGGTGGTAATATCGTACACTTTGTTACGTACAAACTTGAAAGTGACCTCTCCCTGTCCTTCAGGCAAGGTCGCTATATCATCGTCTTTTGAGCAACCCGTAAACAGGGTTGCGCAAAGAACGAGACAACACAGAAGTGTTTCTTTTATATGCATCATTATTTTCTTTTACAATTTAAATACCATTTCTGATTCAGCATTCTGTAATATCTCCAATGACCGTGCAACGGCACCGCATTCAATTCGTCCTGAGTGAGTGGCGGCAGTTTCACAGCTTCCGCTTCCGACTTTTCGTCGTCCGGACACGTGCGGTTATAATCAGCCGGGAAATCGGCAAATTTAGTCGGGGCATTGGTAAAGATCGCCATAGCGCCCGTATTATCATATCCTTCCTGACTGAACAGCAGGATGAACGGATCCCAGCAGGCCAGTTTCGGATGATACAGAATCCAGTTAGGGACTTTTCCGCTCAGACGGTTCAGGTTCAATGACAGCGCTTTCATGTTCGGAAGGACGCCCTCCTTCACATCACCCAGTGCAGGGATGCTGCCATAGAAATAATTGTAGGACATGCGCAATTCTTCCAGTGCGTTCATGCTGCTGAACAACCAGTCATAATTATTAAGATTGCCTCCCATGCCGATAGTCTCTAGCGTTTTGTCCTTCGGAATATCCGATTTCAGGTTCAGCACAGCGTCTGCAACGCGGTTTCCTCCGATATCCAAAGATTTGAGGTGATCTTTCAATCCCAGCAAAATATCTTTAATGGAATTCAGATCCAAGATGGTATTACCGTTCAGATCCAGTTCTTCCAGGCTTTCCATATTTGCCATTTCCGGTGGAAGGGCATTGATTCCGTATCCCATCAAAGAAAGACTCTTCAGCTTCTTCAACTCCGTGATTTCAGGACCCAGCGCTATCTTCCGCAGGAAAGCATTTCCATTGGCTATCGCTGCGAATGTTTCCAGTTCCGTCAGGTATTTAATCTGGTAGGGAAGCGATTCATTCGTGTCGAGCATCGTGATGGAAAGACCGATGACGCGAAGCTCTGTCGTATCCTTTTTCTCGTATCCCGTGATGGGATCTTTATAGTCGTAGGTGCGCTCTTCCAGCAATACATTATTCCAATGCGTAATCGGAAGGCTGGGTGAGAAGCCGAGGTTAGCATTCAGTCCGCGCACGACAGACAAAACCGCTAGCGAGTCTCCCTTGCGGGAAGGAATAATCGTCGGCGCTTTCTCCTGGATGATTTTCACGATTTTCTCCAACATACTTCCTTCCGCACGGGTAGTGGAAGCAGGTTGCGAGGTTTGTTTGAATTCAACTTCCGCGATGCGGTCTTTCATAAAGTCGGTATAGGTTTTAAACCGGAAACGGAAAGCCTGTTTGCGAGGGATAGTGGTGGAAGGAGTGTACGTGGACGTTCCTTCTATAGATAACCATTGCTTGGCTTCCTCGGGTATCACCACCTCGAAAGGAACATTACCGATAGCTTCCACGTCTACGTAAGCTTTTTCCTGAACGGCGTAGGAAGGGATGGTGACTTCCGCTTTCGTCAAGTCGATGGTAGGTTCGTAGCCAAACTGCTTTACCTGCACTTCAGCAATGTCTCCCTTATCGGAATAAAACACGATTCTGCCTGTGCGTTCCTTATATAGATAGGAAGAGTCCGTCTTTACCACACAGATGCCGCTTCCGATTCCCGTAGCGGGACTTACCATGCACCAATCATTTTCTGCTTCCGCCGTCCATGTTTGGTCGGTGGCCACTTTCAGTTCGAATTCGCCGCCATTATTGGCGAATTGCACCTCAGTCTGATCCACCGCAAAGCCGCTCACGGCATCCTTGTCATCGTCTTTGCAGGAAACGACTGTCAACAGTGCCAGGACAACTGCCGCCCAGCACATTGTTTTCATATATTTTAATAAATCATTCATAGGTTCAATTTCTTCCGTTAGTCATTTCACTTTGATTCCAAAATCGGACATCCGAGAATTGTTTGGTTCGTATCATATATCAAGCGATGCAATCCTGAGGCAATCCTCGAACAAACTTCACTTGGTACAGTTACTATGATATTGCTGTTATCGGAAATATTAAATTCGGTCACCAGCGAAGGATATCCCTGTTCGGGAATCGTCTGTATGTCGTTGAAAGATACATCCCAAAGCCTTAGGGTTCCGATTGCCGGCCAAGAGTCTAAAGCTGACGGCCATTCTTTCAACGGACGGATCAACTTTCCCGTCTTTTTGTCTACATCCCATTGGCCGGACATTAACAGTTTATTCAGCATTGGAAGTTCCAGCACTTTCGTCGGGAAAATCCCGAAACAGTTGAAGGATATATCCAGTCCTGACACGAATACTAAATTCCTCGAATTAAATTCTTGCGGAAGATATTTCAATGTATTACCCGACAGATTCAAAGCTACCAGTTCATCCAAACCTTTAAAGGACTCAGGGGGTAACGTATCCAACTGGCAATTACTGATAACCAGCTGACTGATTTGGGAACCTGCCAGCTTTTCTCCCGGAAAATAGCCTTTCCCTTTCATCCGGTTGGCTTTGCCGAAATCATTTTTTGTCAGAGTCAGCGTCTCGGCATTGATACCGTTGAATCCATCGGCAAAACGTTCGATGTGGTTGTCGGAGAAATCTACGCTAACCGCCTTGTACTTACTGCTCTTACCGTCCTTGAAAAGGTGGGGGAATACTTTGATCAGATTGTTTGATATGGTAAACTTCTCAATATCATCCGTTTGGCAGAAATCGTCATCCACTTCGGTAATTTCGTTGTTATCGAAGAAAATCTGTACAGGAGCCAGTTTCCTGTTCGTACCCGGCAATCGGGTTAATCTGTTGAATGAAAAATCGAGTAACCCGATTTTCGGTGCATCCACCAAGGCCGTTGGAAAATCTCTCAGCCCGCAAGAATTGACATATAAAATCTGCAATTCGTCTTTGGAACTGGTGATGAACGCGTTAAGTCCCCGAAGTAACTCGTCCGGAGCCATCATTGAGTTACTGCTGAAGTTCAATGAAATCACCTTTTTCATATTCTCCAATGCCTTCGGGAATGTCTTGAACCGGCAATTGTAGAATTCGACATCCGTCAGTTCCTGCAAGTCGGCCAATGCCATTGGCAACTCTTCTATTAATCCGTTGGCGACATAAAGGTAGTTCAGTTTTGTCAGTTTGCCGATGGATTCAGGTATTGAAGTGATACGGTTTGAAATAGCCCCTTCGGAAAAATCATACGTAGTGGCATATTTTACCTCGAATGGTTTTTGGGCGGTATACAGTTTACCATTATCAGCCGGTGATGGGTGCAGCAGCCCCAATCTTTCCTTGGCAATCTCCATACGGCGTGAACGATAGTCAATGCCTTTGCGGTGTAAATCGAACAGGTTCATGCTAAAGCTTACCTTTTCAGTGCCATCCGGTTTTTCCACTTCGGCAATATCATTGTGAGTGCCCAATATCAATGACTGCAATTCTGTCAGGTCGCCCAACGCATCGGGGATGGCTCCCGATGGATTGAATGAACCGATATCCAATGTCCGCACGCGTCCCTCGTTGTCTAGCTCAACTCCCGGTTGATTTCCCCATTCATCGATCGGACGGTCGGCGAAGCGCCAGTTTGCTTTTGCCGGAAATCCCTCTCCCGAATAACTCCAGTGAGGTCCATCCATATTCTTCCAGATGTTGTAAAGTGCGATGTAATCCTTGATGGCATCCATGTCTGCGGGGAATTTAATATCTACTTTTCCTTCTGTGCAGCCACCTGTCGCCACAGTTATGTAAGCATCTTTCAAGTCACCTGCCAACAACATGATGGTACGCCGTTGGTCGTACATCATGAAGCGAGTTATTTCATATTCTCCTGATTCCCAGTTCACCGTATCCGTGTGTAGGTAGTTTCCGTCCTTTGCCGGATATACTTTGAAGGCATGGGGAACAGCATAGTCGCTGGTTCCTTTCCGGCGGCAATACAGGTCAATGGAATCCACATTGTCATAAGAGAATGTTTGCGGGTCACCGGTAATAGAAGAACGAGTTTTACCCTGAGCGTTCGCATCGTCCATTTCATCCTGATAATTGGATAAATCCTTCGGTAAGTCGAAGTAAACCTTGCCATAGACGGTCGCTTTCACTTTCACGTCGAGTTCCGTGAGATGACCGCTTGTGATATTGAAAAGAAGCACCTCGTCGGGATAGACAGTTGCCAGCTTTTCAGGCTTTGTCATGCCGGGTTTCACAGCACCGAACAGCGTATAACCCATGATACGGTATTCTCCCGCACTCAATTCGAGTTTCTCTGATTCCAATCCGAGATCCGAAGCGCCTGCCACGGAACTCAAATTCAACGTCTGAGTGACGTACATGTCATTGTACAACATAGAGACCTCCACCTTCTTGGCATCGGCCAAATGGTCCATGGATGTAGCCCGGGTGGTTACGGTTTTCGTAGAAGAGAGCCGTAGTTTGAGGAATCCCGATGTTCCGTCCCCGGACGCCATTTTGTCGTCCGTACAGCTTGCAGCCAATAGTACACAGCAAATGACCGCAAGCAATCGGTTTATATTTTTTAATAGATTCATTTTCTTTTTTCTCAAATAAATAAAATTATTGAAAGGTTAGTTGGCGGCTTGTGTGATGGTAAAGTATGTAATTACTTTATCTCCTAACATACCGGCGCAAATAGCGTAATTTATTATACGCACATTACCGGTGGTATTAGGTAGCACTACAAGAGTAATTGTTCCCTCGCCTCCTTCTAATCCAGTCCATTCCGTTTTTGTACCGTCCAGCATATCACCCATGCCGTATTGACCTTGGGTCATAAATCCATCTTCGATAGTCACATCGTAACACAAGCTGGCTCCCCAATCTTCCGCATTCAAATCAAGACCTGAATAAGTGAAAGTAAAGGTTTGTCCGGCAGCAGAGGCATTCAATGTCTGACCTGTAAGGTCGTCGCACTTAAAGTCTTCTACACCACCTTTTCCTTGCTGTCCTAAACTGAAGTATTTATCAGCCAACTCTTCTTTCAACTCTCCGTTTTCATCAAACAGGTCATCGAATGTCGAATATTTGTCGGCAGGAACGGCAAGCAGGGCAAAGTAACGAGGCTTATCGGAAGTGGATGCCGTATTCAGCGGAGGGTAATCTTCCATACCTCCACGTGATTTGATATACAATTCTTTGGAATATGTATTAACAACAGAACGTGTATAATTATCTTCCGGATCTTCCACAAATCCCCATCCTTGATAACCGGTCATGTCATTGGAAGCTTCCATATCCGTTCCTTCCCACTGATCATAATAAGTATAAGTCTTATAAAGCGGGGCACCCGCATAATTTTGTCTTATCACATAAAAGTGCACGTTTTCTATATTAGCGGTCTTCACCTGGATAGGAACAGACAGGTCGCTATATCCGTCCGCACTTGCGGCCTCAAACATGAGCATAGTACCATCTGCATTTTGAAGTGTCGAACGGTCGATAGATATAAAGTCAGTTCCTACGCCTGGATACTGAATATCCAGTTTGAAGTCCAATATTTTCTCGGCTGCATCCACAAAAGTCAATTGACCGTCACTTTTTTCTACTTCCAGAGTCCCTTTATTGTAAGTCAAAGTCACAGGCGTATTCACCTCGAAATACTGTTTGGAGTTATTTTCATCGTTCACATAGGTAACATCCGTAAAATCAGGCTTGCTATTACCCAATGCCCACGCAATATTGGAAACGATATGAATCGTCTTTCCATATTCTCCGTCACCCGTCAGATCTTCCAAAACAACAACAGTGTTTTCATCCGCTGCGAGCATTTCCGACTCATCTTCATCCTCATCATCCAATGAAGTGTCCAATTTCATAAATGGGGTAATCCCAGCAAACTTCACCGTATATTTTACCACTCCCGGAGCACGGGTTTCAGCCTGGTATTCGAAACTCACGTCTGTACTTGTAGCGTTATAACCGGTTGTGGCATACAACTTATCAGGGTCGGCATGGAATACATATTTAACGGAACCATCATCATTGCTTCCCATCTTCTCGCAACTCAACCAGTCGGCATTGGTGTTTATGGTATAATCATAGTTACTTTTTACCACATTTACCGTATCGGTAATGGTCTGGTTTTCATTGTTAATCTGTAGAGTAGAATTATCCTTCGAGAAAGTCAATATGCCACCCATTTCTCCTTGCGTAATAACCACATCGGTAGTTTTTCCGCTCACTTTATCTTTGAAAGTAATCGTTGCGATACGTTTTTTAAATTCCGTATTATCGTCTATGGTGGCGAAAATACTCTGGCCTTCACCGGACGAACCGGTCATTTTACTCAAGTGAATCCAACCGTAGCTTGCTATGGCCGTCCAATCGTTAGAAGCGGAAAAAGTAATTTGAATATCATCGTTGCCGCTTGCGTTTAAAAGAATTTGCTTCTCGGCGGGAGTCAGAATCTCTACCGTCGCATCAGAGCTTGCATTGTCGTCGTCTTTGCTGCATGCCACCAATGAAAGAAACATTGTACATGCTATCAATATATATCTGAAATAAAATGAAGTTTTCATATCTTAATTCCTTTTGAGTGAAAAATCAGTAGTTTTGAAAGTAGAAATCAGACTTCTGTCCGCTATACCTCGAGTAACCGCTCCATTGTGTTCATTCGCTGCTTCGTCCGGACTCAGGCATTTAAAGATGTATTGATAGACACCGAAGCTTCCTATTTGAGGCACATATGCATCCAGTATCAACACGAAAAAGTTATCGAACGTGTTGAAGTATGATGGATATTGGACAACCGAACGCACCCAAATAGTTCCGTAGTTTACATCCCGGAAGGCAGGCTGCTCCGGCACCGTAACCTCCAGATTCAGAGGATCAGAATCATCAAAAATCACGCGAATGTCACCCAAATTGGCAGATCCGAACATATCCGTCAGCATCAATGTCTTGTCGTCTTTCTTATAACCTTTGACGTCAAACTCACTTGTCTGTTCTCCGAAGGGGAAGGTTGCCATCATGGTGAACTGGGCTTGTGCCTGGTCATCTTTAATCATCAGGAAATCATTCATCTTGAAAGGATGACATTTCACCATGTTCACCCGTGTTTCGTTGCCATACAAATCCCATTTCTGCGATTTCGGTTCGATCAATCGCAAGTTGATCACCAGACTGTCATCCCGAAGGACATTATCATAATATCCTTTCAGTTTCACAAAAGCCGTACGCTCACCGGCTTTAATCGTAATGTTGCTCGAATTGTCCACAAAATCATAATGCAATCCGCGGACAGCTGTTGTTTTTCCATCAACAACTTCTACAGCATAATTGCGGTCATAATCGGCTATCGTGGTAGCTGTGACCGGCACACTGAATGTTGTATCCATATTTAGTATCGGCATTGTAGACAGCGTATCGCTGAACGACACATATTCAGGACCCGAATATGTGATGTCGTCAGACTGGCATCCTACCGCCAATACTGCCGCAATGGGCAACATCCACAGAATACTCCAAAATTTCTTCATGCTTTTTTTATAATGTATTGATTCTTTTAATTATTGCTTGCATTGCCGACCACCAATCCATTGGTTGCCTCAATCTCATGCTTGGGAATCGGCCACGTGGTGAAACGGTATTTCGCATCTCCATATTTCACATTTAGTTCATCATTGTTTACGCCATCCATCGCGTACATTTGCTTGTCGCGCTTGATATCCTTGTGCCAACGCTTCAAGTCGGACAGGCGGAACCCTTCCATATATAATTCGCGGGCGCGTTCGTCCTGAATTTCTTTCAGTAAGTCATCCCCCGAAGCAGAAATAGTTCCAAAGCCGTTCATACGCTTTCGTTCCAACGTGGAAAGGTCTTTTTGTGCATCTTCTTCCTTGCCCAACCAGTAATAGGCTTCTGCCCGTACCAGATAGACTTCGGACAACCGCAAGGGTTTTGGCATATTCACCCACAATTTCTTCGCTCCACCGTCTATTATCGGATTGCCAGGATATTTGATGATAATATACACTTGATCCCCGTTCACGTCTTCCTGTTGTGAGCAGAAGGTGGCTGCGCGCCGGTCCGTATCACCGTACAAATCCAGAATATCTTCCGCAAAATGATATTGTGGAATGAAAGCCCCTGTGTAATTACCCATCAGTTCCTTTCCTAAGGCACCGCCGTAACTGTTCGCGCTCATACCTATTTTCCAGATAATTTCATTGCTCGAATCCTGTATCCACATCAACTGATATTCAGAATAATTCGAGCCACCCGTCGTGTACACTGCGTCGGCTAACGTATAAGCATCCGTTTCAATCACTTTAGTAGCGGCTTCGACTGACTGCTTCAAGTATTCGTTGTTCGGATCTATTTTCAAATCCCCCATCCCCATGTAAAGGCAGACACGCGCACGCAAAGCATAGACGGCTCCCAAACTGAAATATTGAGAATCGGCTACTGTGCGGGAAGCGGGCAGATTGTCTTCAGCGTTTTTCAAATCACTTAGCACCTGATTATAAGACTCACGCAGGGTGGAACGTTTCACCATCGGTTGAGCATCTTGATAAGTAGTTGGCAAACAAATACCCATGTCCGGCTTATCTGCATTTTCGCTGTTGTATGGTTCACAGAACGTACGAATCAGATCGGCATACGCTAACGCTCGCGCAAAGTACGCTTCGCCCAGTCGTTTCTTGAAAGTGTCTTTATCCTCTTTGGTTTTCAAATTGGCTTCTACCTGATCCTTATAATCGAAAAAGAAATTGCATCGCGCCACAATTGTATAAAGTCCGTTGTACACATCGATTATTTCAGGACTGGTCGATTTGAAATTCCATTGGTAGTAAGCGGCATAATATCCGGTATTCGTATTAGCGGCGTACGCCATATCTGCCTGAATATCCGGTAATAAGGTGAGAGCACCGCTATAAAGCGCATCGTTCTTGAACGCACTATAGACGCCTACAATCCATGCGTCACAATCTTTTGCCGTACGCAATGCGTCTTTTTCCGGCATCGCACTGTCGGGAGCCAAATCCATGTTGCAGGAGACCCCGACCCATGACAACCATATCAGAAGAGATACTATTTTTATTTTTTTCATGTCTTCTTGTTCATTAAGTGGACTACATATTAAAAACCGATTTCCAGTCCGATGGAGAACTGTCGTGACATCGGATAGGTCGCTGCATAGAGATTGGCATCCGACTCTGGATCCATTCCTTGGAATTTAGTCCAGGTTATCAGGTTCTGTCCCTGAGCAAAGACTTTTAAGTGATCAATCACTTTCGTGTGTTCCAGTAGTCTCTTCGGGAAGTCATAAGATACCGTGACATTCTTCAGACGGAGGAAAGAGGCATCTTCCAACAGACGTGTATCAAATTGCATCGGAATACCAAAACGGGGAATAGCTGCAATGTCTCCCGGCTTTCTCCAACGGTCGTACAGTAACTTCCGCGACTGATTGTAGTTCGCGTTGGCACTGTTGTTGCTTTCATCAAAGTAGCGGTCATTATTCATCATGTAACGACCGGACACCCAACTGAATTGCGCCGAAGCGGTAATGCCTTTCCAAGACAGATTGGTTCCGAATCCGCCCTGCCAAGGCGCCACACAGCTTTTACCAACCAAAACCTTGTCGTCTTCTCTGATTTCATTCGTAAGTTTCCCGTTTTTATCGTACCAGAGGGCGTCACCATTGGCGGGGCTCACTCCGGCAAAGCGATTCGTGTAAAATTCACCGTAAGAATGACCAACTTTCAAATAAAGATTGGTCGCTCCCAAGTCATATTCATCCCGTCCTCCGTACAATTCAGTAATCTTATTCTTATTATAAGAAGCATTGGCAAAAACATTCCATTTAAATTCTTTCATACGAATGATATCTGCATCCAAGTTCATTTCAACGCCTCGGTTCACCATGGCTCCCATATTACTCCAGCGATAAGAATAACCTTCTACCGCCGACACGGGAATCTCCATCAGCATGTCCGATGTTTTTTTATTGTAAAACTCCAGATCAAGATTAAACCTGCTCCAAAAGCCCAGTTTGAAAGCGATATTGAATGTTGTCAGCTTTTCCCAAGTCAAATCTTCATTGCCTTTGGAGTAAGGAGCAAGACCAGACATATCTTGCCCCGTGATGCCATAAACGGGACCACCCGACACCAACGCCAAATGGTCATAGGCCGGAATGCTGGAGTTACCGGAAGTACCTAAGCTGGCAGACAACTGTGCATTTGTCAGCCAATCGATATTCTTCAACGCTTTTTCCGTTTTCATGTCCCACATGAGTCCGACAGACCAGAAGCTAGCCCAACGGGAGTTCTTGCCGAAACGGGAAGAAGCGTCCGTACGAATGGATAAATCCACAAAATATTTACTGTCAAAATTATATTCACCCCGTCCGAAAAAGGAAAGATAATTCGCTTGAGTCATCGTGTCCGACTGATTATCAACACGTGTTCCGGTGGAGAAAGTCATCAGAAGGTCGTTGTTCTGTCCATGTGCCAAGGCGGAGAAACCATCATTTTGGTTGGATACCCATTCTTGTCCCAACAAAATATTGAAATGGTGGACATCCTTGATGTCGAACATATAATTTGCCGTATTTGTCCAAGTTAGGTTAGTGTATCGGGTGAATCCACGTCCCACTGTTCCTTCGCCGAAATTGGGGACATAAGAAGGGAAAGAATACATATTGCTACGTTGGTTCAGATAATCAATACCTCCCAAAGTTTTGATTCGCAGCCCCTCGATGGGATTTAGTTCGGCAAAGGCGGACAACATCACTTTCCAGCGGTTCTTGTTTGCCGGATTACCGGCATTATATTCCAGCGGGTTTACATTCGTACCCAACCACGTCCCATCACCTGCGGAGGCAATGCTACCGTCTTTCGCGTAAGGGTTCCAGTAAGGAAGCATGAGGCGTGAAGCGGAAATCGGAGTGACAGTAGTGTACTCACCTTGATCGGCTTCCTTAATGTCTTCGTAAGCCGCAGAAGTATTCGCTCCTACTTTAAACCAGCTACTCACCTTAGCTTCCAGATTGGCACGCAACGTGTAACGTTTGTAATCCGATCCGATTGCAATACCTTTTTGCGAATACACATTGCTCGAAACATAATAGTTGAAACCTTGCGTGCCCCCGCTTGTTTGCAGTTCGACACTTGTCAGTGGAGCCGCGTCATTGTAGACCGCGTCACGCCAGTCGATATTGGTTTGTTCGAGCAATGCCCGGTCGTAAGTACCCGGCTTTCTCAAGCCTATTTCTTCTTCATAGTTCAGGTGTTCGGTCGTGTTCATTTGGTTCCATTTGCCGTATGCCAGTTTTGAGATACCGTATTGTGCACGGGCTATGATTCTTCCTTTTTCTCCCATACGTCCGCGCTTGGTCGTAATCACTACTACACCATTGGCAGCACGTGCACCATAAATAGAGGTGGAAGAGGCGTCCTTCAAAACAGAGACACTTTCAATATCATTCGGGTTGATGGCCGAAAAATCATCTGCCGTTATGGCCACCCCGTCAAGAATGAATAACGGATCAACACCTGCATTAATAGAGTTAACACCACGAATACGAAAATTGGCGGATTGGCTGGGCTCACCGGAATTTGACATCACTTGCAGTCCCGGTGTTTTACCCTGCAATGCTTGGTCGAAACCCGGTGCAGGTATATTTTCCATCTGGTCTGCTTTTACTACCGACATAGAACCGGTCACTGTTCCTTTTTTACGCACCCCGTAGGCTACTACTACTACTTCGTCTACCTGCTGCGTGCTACTTTCCATCATCAAGTCAATACGAGTCGATGCAGTAACTTGCTTTTCAACTGTTTGCATTCCGATGTAAGAAAACTGCAAAGTGGCGGGAGATTTCGTCACTGCAATGCTGTAATTACCATCAATATCGGTAATTACCCCGTTTGATGTACCTTTCTCTAAAACAGACACCCCAATCATCGGTTGTTTATCTTCCGATGAAATGATATGTCCTGTTACCTGATATCCTCCCTGTGCAAAAAGCAACAGGGGGATATTTGTCAGAGTAAAGAGTACAAACAAGAGAATTGATTTTCTCATCTTTGGTACTTGGATTAAAATTAATGAAATATATTTATTTTTATAGATTTATTCGCAGTTGAATATATGGTGTATCTTTTTACACATGGAATAGAATACTCTCCTCCCTGCTCAAATTCTAAAGTCCAACTTTAGGTTTGATACATGGTGGATAATCTAGTAATCTACAATAAAATAGAATAGAAAAGAATTAACTTGGTCGGTTTTTTATATTGCGCCAAATATTTAGATAGATTTTAGTATTGTTACTATGTGAATAAAATGTACCCATCTTTCATAAATTATAATCATAATAGTGTTTTGTATGTAAGGGCTATCACATAAAAAATGTAAGGGTCATCACATAAGTAATCTTAGTTTGTGTTCAAAAGTAATTATATTCGTTAAATTGAAAAACTAAATTACTTATATTTTATACCAAATTTTCACAAATTGTTTTTTTTAAGATATATTTCGCTGATATAAATAATTAATAATCAATACTATACATGAAAAGAATAAATGTGTTTTTAGTTTAAAATTGCATTGATTAATGAATTATTTGATAGAATAATTTATTTTAAAAAGAGAAATATTCGTTGGTTGCTGAATATTATGGGACTTTTATAGAAGGAGCAGGATACAAAAGTTAGCATGTGTTTAAAATTTATAAAATGGAAATCGGATTGTATCTTGCCATTATCGTGAGTTTCGAGTTAAAAGTAATTCTGTAAATATACTATATTGATTAGTTTTTTATATTTCTGCATTTAAAAGTTACAGGCTTCTCCTTTGTAGTTCGGTACAACAATTTTGGAATTATAGTTTTTCTTGATGCTCCAAAAGTAATTATCATATTGTATTCCTTTGTTTTGGTAAGCAGGCATGGCATTATATTAGAATAAAGTTATGCAATGTATGAGCTATGTTAGTTGTCGATTTATGAATAAATATGGCTAACTTTTGCATCGCCATGTATTATTGGACTCTCTAAAAAAATCTTATCTTTATATATATGTGTGAACACGGGATTGGATATTTTGTTTAATTGCGAATCTAAAAGTAAGTTTATATGAATCAGGATCTAAAATCTCAGGAAACAGATGAAACGGACGGCTTGCCGTTTCCCCGTCGGGTATGGGCGGTAGTAGCTGTAGGCTTTGCTCTCTGCATGTCAGTACTCGACATTAATATCAGTACCGTAATTCTTCCTACCTTGTCGCATGACTTCGGCACTTCGCCTTCCTCAATTACGTGGATTGTCAATGGGTATCAATTGGCAATTGTCGTGTCTCTACTTTCGTTTTCGGCTTTGGGTGAGATTTTTGGATACCGTAAAATATTCCTTTCAGGAATTGCCTGTTTTTGTGTAACATCTCTTATGTGTGCCTTGTCCGACTCTTTCTGGACGTTGACGATTGCCCGTGTTTTCCAAGGATTCAGTGCATCGGCCATCACTAGTGTAAATACAGCTCAACTACGTCTTATCTATCCCAAGAAACAGATTGGGAGGGGCATGGGTATCAATGCGATGGTGGTTGCCATTTCGGCAGCGGCAGGACCATCGGTTGCCAGCGGCATTTTGTCGATAGCCTCGTGGCATTGGTTGTTTGCCATTAATTTGCCGTTAGGTATCATTGCGTTAGTGTTGGGTATCAAATATCTGCCCAGGCGGGAAGAGTTATCCAAACGGAAATTCGATATTATCAGTGCCATTGCCAATGCTGTTACTTTCGGATTGCTGATTTATACACTGGATGGTTTTGCCCACCATGACCGCTACGAATATTTGATTATTCAAACAGTGATAGTAATTGCTGTCGGCACGTATTATGTACGTCGCCAATTAGGGCAGGAATCTCCTTTGTTACCTTTAGATTTACTGAAAATACCTATTTTCAGGCTCTCGATATTAACCTCTGTCTGTTCCTTCACAGCGCAGATGCTGGCGATGATTTCATTGCCCTTCTTTTTGCAAAACACGCTGGGGCATAGTGAAGTTATGACCGGATTGTTACTGACTCCCTGGCCTCTTGCCACGTTATTTGCAGCACCGGCTGCCGGTTATCTGGTAGAACGTATCCATCCAGGGATATTGGGAAGCATCGGCATGGGAATCTTTTGTATCGGGCTTTATTCACTCTCTACACTGGATGCCGGATCGTCAATTCTAAGTATTTGTCTCCGGTTGGCTGTCTGCGGTATTGGTTTCGGACTTTTTCAAACGCCTAATAACAGTACTGTTGTTGCTTCGGCTCCTACACAACGTTCGGGAGGTGCCAGTGGCATGTTGGGTATGGCCCGACTCATGGGACAGACTTTTGGTACGACTCTTGTTGCACTTTTATTTAGTTGGGTGGTGGGAAATAAGAGTATGGAGGTCTGTTTGATTACAGCTAGCGTATTTGCGCTTATAGCTGCGATTGTAAGTAGTTTGAGATTATCCCAGCCATCAGTACTTAAAGAATAAAAAGGGGCAGAAATTTATATTTGAAGAAACAGAAGTTTAGAGGTAGATATGCAGTTTCCAGAGTTTGAAATTACATAAGTAAATTCAATCCACGCGGGACTGTTTTACAGCTATTATGTGCATCGGGTTAGAATTAATCTTGTAAAGATACAGTTTACAAGATTAATTAGTTTTTCATCTATACTCTTGCATTTTCTAAAAATTGAAGGTTTCTCCTTTGTAATTCAGTACAACCATATTGGAATTATAGTTTTTCTTGATGAGAAAGAAAATATTTTCCGCTCTGAAAGAAGTATAAAATTCCCGTTTATAGTATGCATCAATCTTTTTTTGGATAGAAGGTGCGTCTTGATTAATAATGCAATAGATGCCACAAGAGTTTCTATTTTGGTCTACGAGAAAATGAAGTTTAAAAAGGTTCCAATAAAATGTACCCCGTTTAAGCTTAGAATCTGTTGTCAGTTCTATAATAGTTACCTGTGACAAAGGAAGATTAGCCGTGTTTTCTATAAAAAGGCTGGGTTTCGGATCGCTTATTCCTGTTGCCAATCTGCGCACCATTGCTTTTTTATCAGGAGTGGATGCAAATTTTCGGAGCACTTCGGAGGAAGGAAGATACAATTCACTTCTGCAAAGGTTTCCTGTGAGTTTTCTGTACCGGACAGCCAATTGAGAGGTAAATTGTTGATGAACCAATCCAGAAGCATCCTCTTCGGAATGATTACGATAAAACTGTCGAGGGATTAAGCTGATAGTTTCAACAAGCATTTGTATCGTTTTATTCATTACTATACTTTAATTTGATGATTATATCTATTTATCAGAACTTGTGAGTTGGTTTTGATGATGTTCATCAAACAAGAAAACTGCAAAGTGGTCTATTAGATGCAATTTAAATGTAATTGTGATTCTCTTGTTGCATGTGTCTAATAACAAATATCAGCAAAATCGTTTTAATGATCCTTTACTTTAAATCCTTGCAATAACTTTGTTTTCTTTGCATGTAGAACTTCTACGGACAAAAATAAATAATATTACTGATAAAATATCTTTTTGGGACTAAAACTATAAGAGCAGGTCTAAATTTTATTTAAAAGCATCCTACTAAATACAATTTTGCTCCCCCTTCTTCCGGAACGAATGTAAATTCATAGTTTCTGCGGAACTTTTTATAATTGCCGAACTATCAAAAGGTCCTACATGATGATTCCGTATATTCATACTTACAGCTATTATTGCTTTAGATAGTATATTGCAAATGCTTTTTTATCTTTTATTTTTATATCCCAATATGCTTCCATATTAACTATTACTCCATTCATAATCTTGAGTATAGCGTTTTCTTCTGTAAGTTCACCTCCTTTGTTCCAGTAATCAGGATTATTATTATATGTGGTTCTGGCAATCTCTTGTGACACTGTAAGAATCTCTATATTTAATATGTTGCCATTTGCATCCTCACTCATCTTAATATCAAAAGCAGCAGCCATATTAGCAACAATGATGGTGCTTTTTAGAATGGGGTTATTAGTGATTTTGATATCTAACTTAGCGAATCTTTTGGTTAGTTCTGAAGCTGTAAAAGGGTCGGTGATAACTATACAGCCTTTCTGATAGAATTTTCTCAGTGATTTGGAGAATTTATCCCAATCATTATTTATGAGGATGAACCTTTTGCTTTTAATAATGGTGTGTAGCAAGTCTGTTTTAAGTCTTTCTTTAAAATCGGTAATGAAGGAAGAGAGCACGTTTGAACTATCATTTACTCCGTATTTTCCATCAATAAAGGAAACTTTTCCTCCTTGAATACTTATTTTTAATAGTGTTTTTTGAGGTAGTTTCTGTTTGACAGTTGTTGTGTCATTGGTGAAATCAATGATATCGAATAATCCCAGTCTGCTTTCATCAACTCCTTGGTCCGTCCATGCTTCCTGCATTTTAGTTACAAATTCTGCCACTTTGTCTTCTGAAATTTTCTCTTTTGCGACTGCACGTATTTGTTCTACTGTTATATCATTTTGCATCTTTTCTAATTGCTCTCTGGTATGTTTTACGGAAAGACCAGGGCTGTCGGAAAGCTTATTCCACTTTTCGATTGATTGTTCGATCTTTTTTAGACTATCTAATAATGTTGTTATCAACATCTGTTTATTCGTTTGGTCTTTAACTCCCCATAAGGATAAATCCAGATTTTCACCAATAGGAAGTCCATTCATCCTGACTAAGTCTACTGCATAACCAAAGAATATCCATTCCAGTGGTGAAGGTAGAGAGTAAACCGCTCCTTCTTTTTGTGACTCTTCAAGTTCCCATCTTCCCCAATTAAAGGCTTGTATGCCCCATATTGAGTTTAGTTTAGAAAATAATAGTTCCATTTCCCATAACAAAGGGGTTCGATAATGCGAGTCTGCCTTTACATCTTGCAGGAAAGTCTTTAAATTTTCAACATCTGTTTTGCCATTGTAATAACACCAGTAGAGCCAATATTTAATTCCGATGGCACAAGAGAAATGATAGAAAGCTGAATGTTTCTTCAAAATATACATATCCAATTTTATACCCTCGGTCATGTTTCTTAACTCATAGGGCAGATCGTCGAAACTATTGCTCCACCGTCCTAATCTGATATTGTCGAACTGATTACAGCTGAAACTGAAACTGGTATGATCATTATTATGTATATTATGATATAAAAGATTGCCAAACTGTACATATCCCCAATATGCAAAATTGTTTAGTGAGTCTATCCTTTCAATATTTTCTTCTTCATCAAGAAGAAGATTTATATAAGCTATAACTTCACGTATTCTTCTTGCAGAGAAATCACGGCTTAGGTCTGCTGTCTTATTCCTTTTCGTGTTTCCAATTGCTGCGACGGTATAATAATACTTTGTAATTCCTAAAAAACGGATGAAAATTTGTATTCGTTTTTCATTTATGGCAGTAACTAGGACATTTACAATAAATCCATCAATCTTCATGAATGATTCGTATGCATTAAACGTAACAGCTTTGTGTATGAAGGTACTTATATCATTTAGAAATTCATCAATCAATACATTCTCGAAGTGACTCAGTTGAGCAATATTGGCATATTCTGCCAAAAGTTGTTCGACACTTCTATAATCGTCAGCTACTATTAGTCTTTGTATTTCACGATTCAAATATTCCCGTGTCTCGGATGTTGTTTCTTTTGCATGCTTGGTTAATATGACGGTTGTATTTAACTTTTTGAAGAGTTCAGGCCGGTTTGAATAACAATTGAATAAGACTTTATCGTTATTTATGTTTTTACCTAAGTAGATGAAATTGTGAGAGACTTTGCTGTTTTGGGTATTGGCATGCTTGGCTAAAATAATTCTTAGTTTTTTTAGGTTGATATCTTTGATTATATTTTTGTCTGATTTGACAGCCTGGCCAGGAAGCTTATCCCATGGGTCTGAATTGCCAAGTACTGAGTTGAGTATTGCCTTACTTTTTTCTTTAATGACCCAATCAAGTATTCTGGCTTTGGATTCTTCGAATAGATCCTTGCATACCATTTTGTATAATTCTTTAGAATTGGTGAATACGACAAGTCTAGTGAATAGGAATCCGATAAAAAAAATGTCAACCAGTATCAAATAAATACCTAAATATAAGATTCGTACCAGAGTTTCTGTTTCCAAATGGTCTTTTAACGCTGTTAACGCTATAAAAGAACCCATGAGTGTAAGGGAAAAAAATGTAATAGGCAGAAAGAAAGACCGGCGGAATAAAATAGAGTATGATTTAGTACCTTTTATGGCGAGGTTAGAAATCAAGAATCCGACAATTGCAAATGATATGCTAATCATTGCAACAATATTGGTAGTTCTGTTTTCTATCATTGACCGTACATTGTTTTCGTTCACATGGATAATATTTAATAAATCGATGTTTATAAAATGTCCTGCGAAGAAGAGGACAAATGTGAACGAGACTATGCCTATCCACGCATAGTGATGAGTGATGTATCTTTCTAAAATGGAACGTACACTCGGCAATAATTGCGGAGTATCCTTTTTTATTTGTTTCCTGACTTCTTCAGATAAATATTTTCTAATGTTATTCATATACGATTTAATAAACTGGTCATGTTACAAATATACGAAAAAAATGTAGAACGATGCTCTTGGTAGTCATTTAACGGTTTGGCATCCGATATCTACAATTGAGGAAAAAGACGTTTGTGATTCGGAATAATAACTTTTGGCTAATAAATAAAAATTGCCTATATTTATAGGGTAAGAAAGTCGGTTTCGAACACATAATTTATAAGTATGAAAAAGTTTGCGATATTATCATTATTGTATTGTTGGCTTGTTTGGGACAACTTTAAACGAAGCCATATGTGGAGATGACTTGCGAATAAAGCGGATTGGACAAGGAAAGTTTGATTGGATGTTACATACCAACTTTAAACAGGCGGTTGATGGAAAGTGCTACTCGTGATTTGCTTTTCATCTTCCAATATACTATATTTGAGTGATTTTTGAATCGGAACGTTATTATATCTTGATTTGCTATGAACGCTGTGCATAAACTACTATATATGGTAATGTTTGGCTCGCTGGTTACAGCGTGTGGAAATTCTCGTCTTAGAGAATGCAGCGATAAAGAAATGTTAGGAAAACTCATTTTCAATGATATCACTTTGTCGGAGCCAGTCGGCCAGTCGTGTGCCACTTGCCATGACAGTTCGAAAGGTTTCAGTGATGAGAAACATCGGGCTGTTTCTCCCGGAGTCATAGCTTCTCTCTCTTCCCAACGTAATTCGATGAGTATATGTTATGCCAAGTATGTGCCGAAATTGCACTATAACGATTCTGATTCAACTTATGTTGGTGGTTTGTTTTGGGATGGACGTTCTCCTTCCTTGCAGGATCAGGCTGGTATTCCTTTGTTAAATCCTGTTGAGATGGGTAATGCCGATAGAAGAATGGTTATGGAAAAAGTGAAACGTGCAACCTTTTATCCGCTGTTGGTGCGCATTTATGGTGAAACCGATAATCCGGATTCGATTTTTGCGCATATAACTGATGCGATGGCTGCTTACGAATCTTCCAAGGCAGTGTCTCCTTTCTCTTCCAAATTCGATGCTTATATAGAGGGAGAGTATCAGTTAACAGCACAAGAGAAAAGGGGGATGGGGTTGTTCCAAGATAAGGGGCAGTGTGCTAATTGCCATATCATGGATCAGGATGAATCTGCGCATCACATTCTTTTTACTGATTTTACTTATGATAATTTAGGTATTCCCAAAAATCTGAATAATCCGCATTATAAGGTTCCTGCCAAGTATTTCTTATTGACTCCCGACTCTGTCGATTTGGGGTTGGGGGCTATTGTGAAATCGAAAAATGAAAATGGCAAGTTCCGCGTGCCAACTCTCCGTAATGTAGAATTGACTTTTCCTTACGGACATAATGGGTATTTTAAGACATTGGACGAAATTGTACATTTTTATAATGTCCGGGATGTAAGTGATGAATATCCTTCAGCAGAATATCCTTCTACCGTGAACTGGGAGGAAATGGGAAACCTCGGACTGACTGCAGGTGAAGAAGCCGATATTGTAGTGTTTATGAAAACATTGACGGATGGATTTATAAAAACGTGCAAAACCGAAAAGAAGGGAAATTAAATTAAAACAATTATTCCATATTGCTACTTTCTGCAAATCCCTATTTCTACATTTATTGATTGTGATAAGATGGTACTGAATGTTATGTGTGTACTTTATAGTGCCGGTCTAAAGAATGTTATAGGGTGGAAAATCTGAATTCTACTAATAAATTGATTTGATGGTATCAAACATATTTTGACTATCTGTTGTTCTTGTATAAGTATCAATTTTATAATTACTTTAATATGAGAACTATTATAAATTTATTTATCATGATAAGTATAGGAGTTATTGTATTAACTTCTTGTCAGAAAGATGATGATGAAACAAGGAATGATGCACGCGTTGATGTCACGGTATTGGACAATGACGGAACTAAAATTCCTGCAATTACCGTTAAAATGTATGATGAAGCAGCCTATCAGAAATTTGAAAACAATAATTTGACTGAACCGACGATGAGTGCTGTTACTAACTCGGAAGGTATTGCTACATTTAATTTGAATTATGACGATTGGTTTCTTTTACAGAAAGACAGATTGTTCAGGTTTGTAGTCCAGTTTGGTGGAGGAAATACTAATTACCAGATTTGGTCTTCCGGTAAGACCATACGTCCCGGGGACACTGTGAAAGTAGATTTGAAACTAACGAATTATCCATGATTGTTTGTTGATTAAAAGAGTAAAGTGATGAAAAAGATTTTGTTTTATAGTTTTGTGACAATGTTGATTGTCAGCCTGAGTAGTTGTAGTAAAAACGATGACGAAAAGAATCCCGTACCTGAACCCGCCCCGAAAGCTCCGGTTCTTGTTTCAAAGATAACGGTAACTACCGATATGCCGAATAAGCTTGCTAATGAGGTGTTGGAATTTTCGTATGATGATAATTACCGGTTAAAACAAGCTCAATGGCTTAGAGGAGAGATTTTAAAATATACGTATGGGACCTCTGCCATAGATTTGAAAGTAATGAAAAGCAATAATCCTGATTACTCAGGTGATTATCATTTTGAAATTGAAAACGGTCATCCGGTCCGTTTGGAAGTAACGGAAAGTAATGATAATCTTAAAACGGATTATTCATTGGAATACAGTCCGGATAATTATCTTCAGCAGATTACTTATGTGTATGATGGAAGGAATACCGTAGAACAACTGAAATGGGAAGATGGTAATTTGGTCGCATTTAAAGACGATGGGGGCGAATATCCTTTTTATCGTCCGTCAACTTATTTAAACGATACCAATATAGATTTAAGTGTTATAACCTCCGGTTATATTAACTATGTGGATCTGTCTTATTTTTCTTTAATCAAGCAATTGGGAAAATCCAGTAAGAATATAATGGAGAGTGTACCGACTACTTTGTATGACTATCAATATGTTTATGCTGTCGGTACTGATGGGTATATGCAAAATGTGGTCAAAAAAACGACTGATAGAAATGCAGGGAAGATGTATACAACGACTTATGTGATAGAATATCTGAATAAATAGCTTTATTGACTTCTTGTTTATATTTATTTACTGTAGGGGGAATTGTTGCCTGGTAACACCAATCCGGTCTATTCGGGCGAACAGAATTCGCCCCTACAGTCATATATACTGTCACTTTTCAGAAGTCTTCGGGAAAGACATCGTCCGTTGAGTTTTAGTATTCATTCATTTCATTCGTAGTTGTAATACATTTTATCTTGTCATGTATTAGGCCGCCACTGTACCATAAAGAACCGTTTTCCTTCCAATCGAACTTTGTAGTGGTTTCCTTGGACAGTTTATAACTTTTGCCATTGATTTTAATGCCGAAGCCGGAAATCAAATCCGAATCCTTTACGGTAATCTTACCACCGGATAGGGGATTTTTATATAAAGTCTGCCGATGGTACTCCCGATGTTGTGTTTCCCCGCGAAGTTTCCGTTCTTCCCGATGCGCTGTCTAGGCGTTGCATCGGGGTTGTGTTTAGAGTAGGCAGGGATAATGCCGGTACTTGGGCGGATAACTGTAGCTACAAGCTGAAGGACGGAAGTACGCCGATGAATACTGTTAACGGTTACGTACTGGCACTTCGTGATGCGAACGATGGAGAGATGGTGGCGTGGCGTTCCGATAGCAATATAAATCTGGTAAAATTTACGCATTTCTAGTTATAACAATTATGGAACAAATAAATCCTCCGGTTTTTTCGGGTACAGTGACCTCAATATCATCAAAGAGTATGCAAAAAACAACGAGAAAGAGTAGGAGACCTATTTCCCTGCTGTTTATTGGGCAAGTGCCGGTTATGAAGCTACCTGTCCGGCTCCGTCAAATACCAGCGGATGGTTTTTGGCTTCGACCAATCAATTCTTGTGTTGGGCTGATTACACGGACCTGCTTTTATCGAGCATAAAGAAAACTCTCGGCAATGCCGGTGCCTGATGGTGGAACGATTACTGGACCAGTTTGAGAGATGATGACTTCTCAAGTGTGACCTATTTTAGCAGTTCCGGCGGCTACTTCTCCGACTTTTTATTCAGTTTAATTCATTGTTTTTATTTCTTTTCTTGCATGTTCGGGGTTTTCTTGATAACTTTCCACTCTGTTTTTTAAAGTTCATAAAACACGTTGTTCTTTTCTTTTTTTACTGTAAAGGATTCTCTGTGTTTAGGACAGGGAAGTAAATTAGTGAACATAAATATATTATACCATTACCTAAGTGAAAATACTATGCGCCATCTGCTTTGTCTGATTGTTGTTTTGGCTGTATATCATTGTGCCCCAGCAATGAATGTCAGCCCTCAAGATTCTCTTTTGAATAAACTTGAAGTCATTTCACAACCGCTTGAAAGGATGTATATCTATAGAAACCTGTCGGATATCTATGTCGGCACGCCATTGGAAAAAGAATATCTGAAGCATACCATTACTGAAGCCTCGAAGACCGATGATAAAGAATCGAGGCTGGAAGCCATGACCGACCTGGCATGTGCTTATATACAGGATGGAAACATGGATTCTACTTCTTACTATATGGATGCCATTGAAAAAGAATTCGAACCATCGGAAGCTAAAAGCTGTGGACTTACCTATTTGAATCTACGGAAAATCTCCTGGCAGCTAAAAGAAGAAAAGATAGCGGATGATAAATTTAAAGAAATGCTTCAATCTGAAAATGCCGGTAATGATGTGTATAAGAAAATAGAAAAGACTTACTTGTTGGCAGGAAGATTGATTGTAAATCATCGCTTCAAAGAGGTGAAACCTTACCTGGATACACTGATACCGTTAGCCCGTTCTCTTCCGTGGAAATATGGATATACTATTATCAGCATGTCATTGTGGTTGGAAAACTATTATTATCTCGGTTTGAGGGATGGTAAAGGTTCTATTCGAGTCGTGAAAGAGTTGCTTGATCAATGGACTAACTATTATACTACCTATTATAAATCAAAGCGGCCTTTCTTTAAAGCAGGTAGCCGTTATCTCCAATATTACAGTTCCTTGTTAATAAATATAAGGGATTTATCCGAGGAGGAGGCACTTTTTTATTTGGACATGGCTAAAAAATACGGAGAACATGCAACTGATGCATTTGACCGATATAATTATTTTATGGCTATCAGTAATTATAATCTTTCGCATGACAATTATACGAAAGCATTGCCTATCAACGACAGCTTGATTAAATATGCGTCGGCAGTTGCTCCTTATGTGGTGCCCGGTTTATACCTTACCAGTTCGCAAATGAATGAGGAGCTTGGTAAATATAAAGATGCTTTGGACTGTTTAAAGACTTATCAGGGTATGAATGACTCTCTCAGATTTGGCAAGATATCAGAGCAATTAAACGAGTTGCAGGTGAAATATGATGTGGATAAGCTTACTTATAAGAATACGCAACTGGAGATAGAAAACAAACGCATTATGCTGCTGTGTGTGTCAGCCGGTTTGATACTTGCTGTTGTCATCTGTTTCTACTTATACTATATCTTTAAGAAAGAGAAGCGTATGAAAGAGAAACTTTATGCGCTTAATCTGAAAGTGGAAGAAAGTGAAAAGATGAAGACGGCTTTTATTCATTCTATCTGCCATGAGATACGTACACCACTGAATGCCATTGTGGGATTTTCGGATTTGATTTTTGATGAGAGTTTGGATATTGAAACGCGGAAAAGTTTTACCGGGTTGATTCGTGAGAATTCGACTGTTCTGACTTCCTTAATAGATGAAATGATAGAAGTTGCCAGATTGGATGTTTCGGAAGAGGAATTTCCTTGTGAGCCTGTCAATGTGAGCCTTGTTTGCCGCAGTGAAATGGATAAGCTGGCAGAAGCTGACATCTCTTCGGTTATCGAATGCCGGTTAGATGTTCCTGAAGAGGCTTCTATCATATCCACCAATTCCAAATACTTATCATTTGTAATAGGGCATCTGCTTGGTAATGCTCTGAAATTTACAGATTCGGGGAATGTCACTTTATGTTATAGTGAAGATGAAGCCCGGCGTGAACTAACCTTGTCCGTATCGGATACTGGTTGCGGGATTCCTATTGAGAGCCAAGAGGCGGTTTTTGACCGGTTTGTCAAGTTAGACAGTTTCAAACGGGGAAATGGACTGGGACTCTATCTTTGCCGGTTGATAGTGGAAAGGCTTTCAGGGAAGATATATATTGATCCTGCATATGTGGATGGTACACGTGTTGTAGTTGTTCTTCCGGCGTGAACGTCCAATGCTGTCATGTGGATAGTTTTCTTTGTTCGATTGAAAAAAACTGATTGACAAGGAGAGGATAGAATTATTCATTGGCCATGTTCCTGAAAGTGCGGTACAACTTTTCCAAGTCACATGAGGGATATTTACGCAATCACCTCTGCCATAACATCCTCCAACAGGAACGGAATCACGCCCACATACATTACACCATCCTCGTCCGACCAAAGCTTGCGGCTACCGTCCAGCACAACAATCTTGCGAAAGAAGTCGCCAGTGTTTCTTAGAGAGAAAGTCTCTTGTGCTTTCTTTTCAGGAGTGTCCACATTCAATGCCGACTGAATATACACCTTGTTATTACCTACGTTAACCACAAAGTCAATCTCGTATTGTGACAATTTACGCTTGCCGTCTATTGCACGTGTAAGTTCTACAATGCCCACGTCCACTGAATATCCTCTGCGAATCAAATCATTGTAAATCATGTTCTCCATTAGGTGCGAACGCTCCTGCTGACGGAAATTCAATCTGGCATTCCTCAATCCCAGATCCATGGCATAATACTTCTGAATCTTGTCGAAATACTTGCGTCCTTTCACATTCCATCGTTTCGCACTTTGGAAAAGAAATGCATCCTCCACATAGTCCAGATAGTTTTTGATGGTATTGTGCGAAGGTAACTTTCCTATCAGCGAACTGGCTGTATTGGCCAGTTTGTTCGGATTTGTCAGTGAGCCTACTGATGATGAGAGAGCATCAACCAAAGCACTCAATATGTTGTCGTCCTTCAGGCTGTAGCGCTCCACAATGTCCTTAATATAGACATTCGAAAAAAGCCCTTGCAAATACTTGCGCTTCTCCTTTTCGTCTGGTTCAAGAACAGCCAGAGGCATGCCGCCGTACATCAGGTATTCCTCCAGCGCATCAGCTTTCTCCATCCGGGCCACCGACAGGTATTCTGCGAATGATAGCGGATAAACTTTTATTTCAGAACCACGGTCACGAAAATTTGTCACGATATCCTTCGACAGCATCTTGGAGTTTGATCCCGTTACATACACATCAAGGTTTGGACGCGCCATCAGATCATTCAGGATGTCGTAGAAGGTAGTGTAAAGCATCTCTCTGTCCTCTTCGGGTACCAACGATTCATCCACATCCTTATTTTTCACCTTATACGACAACTGTATCTCGTCAATCAATACATAGAATCTCCTGTCTGTATCTCTTGTGCACTCCATAATATAGTCGTACAGGAGGTTCGGATTACGATACTTGATGTCCGACTTTCTGTCAAGAGCCACCTCCACAAAATCCTCCTTCCGTGCTCCTTCCTCAATCAATCGGTTCTTAAAAAGAGTTGAGAGTAGGAACGACTTACCTGAACGTCTTATGCCGGTCACAATTTTCACTTTGCCGTTCCAACGTTTTGCAAGTAATTGCTCTATGTATTCGCTTCTATTTATTATCATAATAATGTATTCTTAGGATTATACTGAAATTTTGGTTGTATATTACGACCGTTTTGTCAGTGCGAAGATACTTTTTTTCTTCCGAATGACCAAAAAATGCAATAATAAATATTTCATTATTCATGATGGGCGGCAACAGAATCTTAAGATATGCTTGAACACATACTCCATCATTCATTCGCCATGTTCCTGAAAGTGCGGTACAGCTTTTCCAGATCACTCGATGGAAGAGATATATCTACCTGATCTCCGGGATGTATAGGGTTGTCCTGTAAGGGTAGGGGAATACCTTTGCGTATGACACGCTCTATTTTACAATCTTTGGGTAAAATGATTTCCTCCGCTCTTTTTCCTTCCATGTATGAATCGGTATTTACTTCGAACGAGATCGTATGCCGTGTTCGCGAATCTTCCGGACTTTTAGGCAGTAAACGTAAATACAACTGGTCGTATATCGGTTTTACTCCTCCGATGTCACTGATGAAGTAAGTGATGCCCACGATGATTGTCATCGGGACAAGCAACTCAAATTTATGTGTCATCTCTAAAAGCAGGATAATGCCCGTAACCGGGGAACGTACCACAGACGCGAATGCCGCCGCCATGCCGATGGCCATGAAGAAACCGCAGTGTTCTGCCGCCAGACAGCCTTGAGAGACAAGAACAAGTGCGAATACCTTTCCGGTCAATCCTCCGATGACAAGTAACGGAAGGAAGATACCGCCCGGAAATCCGGTTGAATAACTCAGCGCTGTGAACAATAACTTAATAAGGATGATGGCGCAAAGAAACCAAATACCTGTATATGCGGTCGTACCTGCCTGCGCAAGAAGGAAATCTTCACCACCTGCAAGCAGGTCCGAGAAAAAATAACCTATTATATAGGTGACAACAACTACGGATAGTATCTTGAGATAGACCGATATCCGTATCTCACTATATTTCTGCTGGAAATACAGCAAACAACCATTGAAGAACTTTCCAATCAGGGATATCAACAGGGAAAATGCAATGAATGATAAGATGATTCCCGCTAAACTGAGTTCGGAAGGGTATGCGGCGTTAATCGGTGCATACAGATTGCCGGGAAATGCCCAACCGGCCATTGCACCTGCGATGGTAGATGCCAGAAGTGAGGTTATGATGATTTTGACAGAATCGAACTTTTCGAGTTCTTCTACAATAAATATCGAGGAGGCCAAGGGGGCGATAAAAGCTGAAGAGAGCCCGGCGCTGGCTCCGCCTGTGTAAAGATACCGTTGTTCCGAGACGGATGCATGGGTCCATTTTCCTATTAAGCGTGCTATGAATGCTCCCATTTGTACGGAAGGACCTTCGCGTCCGAGCGACAGTCCTATTCCGATACTTGCCAGACCTCCCGTGAATTTTAAAACCAGTGCTTTGAATGGGCGGTTGAATTGGAATCTGCCATAAATAGCCCCTTCTACCTGTGGAATGCCACTGCCGGAAATAAAACTGCATTTTTTTACACAATAATGTATAATTAATCCGATAATCCACATGGATAATATAACCAAAAGATGCATCCACCAGTGAACTTGGGAATTAAACAAAAGATGCCGCAGAACCGATGCCTTGCCGAGTAAGTAATGGTAGGGTATGGTTACGATTCCGGTAAAGGCTCCCACCAGAATACATAGCAGGTATAGTTTTACGTATTTAAGTTCCATTTTGCATCTAATAATGAAATTCCACCCTCTGTAATCGTTCGCACGGGTTCTATTATTGGGGACTGTTTTTTAATCAGTCAATCCGATAGTCAGGTGAGGAATATTTAACCGACGGTAAAGATAAGTAAATGATTGGAAAAATGATCTTTGAATTCCGAATTTGTGCATTGGAAACTTTTAAAACAAATGCTTTTACGTTTCAGAATCCGTTTTTTACAATTGGGGAATTTAACGTTTTCGGTTCGGTATATTAATCAGTTTAAAATTCAGATTGATAGTCTATCTTTATCGCAAAGAAAAGGAGTATTAATTATAAAAACTACAGTTATGAAAAAGTTAGCAGTATTATCCATGTTACTTTTGTTCGCTTGTTTGGGACAGATCCAGGCACAAACAGTTAAAGAAATGACTCGCGAACAAAAGAAGGTAGAGCAAGAAGCACTTGATCAGATGTTGTATGACGAGGCAAAACAAGCTATCGACGCAAAGAAGTTTGTATTGGAGGCAGATCAGGTGGTGTTTAAGTATGGAACAACCGCTTACGTATCTACCAATACGAATTTTGTAGCAGTGAACGGTAATAAAGCGGTGGTACAAGTCGCATTTAATATTCCAGTCGGCGGACCTAACGGACTGGGTGGAGTTACAGTAGACGGAGATGTATCCGGTTACAAACAGACAGTTGATAAGAAAGGAAATATTACTGTCTCCATGAATGTAATGGGAGTTGGTATATCGGCTCAGGTAAATATCCAGCTAACCAATGGAAGTAATAATGCATCGGTAGATATAAGTCCTAACTTTAATTCCAACCGCTTCACGCTGAATGGAAGTTTGGTTCCAATGTTTAAAGCAAATGTTTTCAAAGGCAGGTCATTTTAATATAGAAAAAAGATTGTTTATCGGGATAGCGGAATGAGAGTTTAAGCAAAACAGGATATTAAACTCCGACAATATTTTGGAAGGTAATGATTTTAAGAACTAAAAAGATTGTTTATTGGAGAAGGTTTATAATGAGCCGGGGCGATGAATATCTAAACCGGCTCTCAGTTTAACATTAAATGTGAAAGGAATATGAAAAAGTATTTGTTTATTGCTTTAGTGGCGGTATTTGTCACTTCGTGCGAAAAGGACCCTGATCTGAGTAAACTCGACAATGACTTTACGGTTTACACCAATTACGACAGTAATGCTAAATTTAAAGATTTTAATACCTATTGCTTGCCTGACAGTATTTTGCTGATAGGACAGGGTATGAAAGCGACCTATTGGAAAGATGCTAATGCACAGCAAATCATTAAGCAGGTGGCTGATGAAATGAATAACCGGGGGTACACAAGAGTAGATAAGAAAGAACAAGCCAATATTGGGCTTCAGCTCTCTTTTGCCCAACAGACTACACAAGTAATCGGAACCGGCGGATGGTATGACGGCGGATGGTATAACGGTTGGTGGGGACCCGGTTATTGGGGACCATACTGGAATGACTGGTATTACCCTTATCCGGTAACTTACAGTTATGACACAGGTACGTTGATTATGGAAATGGTTAATCTGACCGACCATCCTACTACAGGAGACACGAAAGTGAAACTGCCGGTAATATGGCATTCTTACGCAAACGGATTGCTGTTTGGCAACTCCCAGTATGATATGGGATTAACTCTCCGTGCAGTAGATCAGGCATTTGAACAATCACCTTATATTAATAAAACCAATCAATAGTAATCTGTTGAAAGGGAATAATTAAAACAGTAGAAGATTATGAAAACAATGAAATATATTTCCGGTAAGTATATCCTATTATTTATAGTATTATCTATCTTTAGTGTGAAGGGCCGGGCACAGAGCATTGTAGATAATTTACGCATTACTATAGACTGGCAGATGAATGCACCTGTCAGTACGGACTTTGCCAACAAAATCAGTGGTTGGGGTATGAACTTCGAAGGTAATTACGAAGTAGCTCCCCATTGGGATTTGGGAGCTTTTTTGAACTATCATACCAATCACAATTATGTAGGGCGGCAGACAATAACCGACGGTACCGTTTCGCTGACCACCGACCGTCAGGAATCGGCTTTCCAGTTACCTTTCGGACTAACTTCTGTTTATCGGTTTACCGATGATTATGGCTGTTTGAGACCTTATGTCGGTGCCAAAGTAGGAGCTATGTATGCTAAAAATACGACTTATCTGAATACGGTAAGCGTGACTGACAAGCCATGGGGTTTTTATGTTTCCCCCGAATTGGGAATGAATATTTATCCCGTACCGGACAGGCGGTTCGCCTTTCACGTAGCCGTTTATTATAGTTATGCTACCAATAAGAGTGAGGTATTAACTGGTACTCTGGATGGAGAAAATAACGTAGGTTTCCGCGTCGGCGTTTCTTTCTAATCTATAGAATCTCTTGAAGTGAGACCGGGAGTGAGTATAAAATGTAATACATACGTTTTGCAAAGCTTCCGGTTTTTATTAGTTTTGTATCTTATCACTCACTAATCAGCTGTTCCTATGCGACGAAAATACAATTATCTATTATTCAATAGTTTGCTATTCTCCGGATTGGCATGCTTTTCGTATTTGTTTCTGGTACTCTATTCCGACTTTACGCCCAAGCATCTGGAAATTCTGATTTCATTCTGGTCATTCATAATGGTATTGGGTGCTTTCAATATAGTCGGTTTCGGCTTTTTGATGATTTATAATTGGCAGAGACGCAGTTTCCAGTTCCTTATTAAGCAAAAAGAACGGTTGATAGTGGATTGTGTTTTGACGGCAATCATTTTGTTTTTGGTGAATTACCTGGTATGGTCAGTAGGCAAGGCTGTATTGGAGATTCCTGAACCTTTCGTTTTAAAAAGCGATGGCTTGCGGGTGATTTGTTTAGTCTGGTTGGTTGAGATGGTCGTAACTAACTTAACTTTGACTGTTAATTTTTACCGACAAATGGTTATCTTGCATGAACGGGCGGAAAAGTTTGAAGAAAGTTCCATAAAAGCCCAATATGTTGCTTTGCAAAATCAGTTGAATCCCCATTTTCTTTTTAATAGTCTCAATACTTTGATGTCAGAAATAGACTATGATCCGAAGAATGCTATTTTGTTTACCCAACGTTTATCTGATGTATATCGTTATATTCTGCAAAGCCAACAGCAGCGTTTGGTTACTTTGGAATCCGAACTCGCTTTCATCGATTCATACATTTTTCTTCATCAGGTCCGCTTGGGTGACTGTATTTATATAGATAACCGGATAGATCCGGCTAACTATGAACTGAAGCTGCCATCATTAACGCTTCAATTATTGGTTGAAAATGTTATCAAGCATAATATAATTAATACCGAATCTCCGATGACGATTCTTTTTGGCTATGATAAGCCAAGCGGAAGATTGGTTGTAAGTAATGAAATACGAATTAAGCCTAACGTGGTAACGACCGGAGTAGGTCTGAAAAATCTGTCATTACGTTATCGTTTGATTTGTGACCAAGATATATTAATAGAAAGTGATACTAACTATTTCACCGTAAAAACCCCTTTATTAGATGAGTAAATATACAGCAGCCATCATTGAAGATGAAATACCGGCAGCCCGCCGATTGAATAAAATGTTGAAGGAACTACGTCCGGATTGGGATATAACCCTATTGCCAGGCAGTGTGAAACAATGTGTCGAATGGTTTAGTGAGAATCCGCATCCTGATCTTATATTCCTCGATATCCAGCTGACGGACGGCATCTCTTTTTCATTTATCGAACAGGCACAGCCCGAAAGTACGATTATTTTTACTACGGCATATGATGAATATGCTATCAGGGCCTTTTCGGTCAACAGCATTGATTATTTGCTTAAACCTATAGACAACGAGCGGCTTGAAGAGGCTTTGAGGAAGTTTGAACGATTCGCCGGCAGTCATCAGGAGCAAAGGCATCAGCCTGCCGACCTAATGGAAATTTTGCAGGGAATAGCTAATCCGGAAAAGAAATACCGGACACGTTTTCTGATTTCGGGTGATGACAGGCTTTTCACCTTGCAGGTGGATTCCATAGCTTATTTCTATTCGGAAAATAAAGTGACTTTTGCCGTAACCAAACAAAGTAAAGAGTATATTATAGACCTTTCTTTAGACAAACTGACAGAACAGCTCGATCCGGACAGGTTTTTCCGTACGAACAGACAAACGATAGTCGGTATAGATGCCATTGAACGGGTAGAGTCTTATTTTCTGGGAAAGGCGGTTTTGCACGTGCTTCCGCCGTTTAAGGAAAAAATCATTATCAGCCGTGATAAAGTCGGGGCTCTTAAAATTTGGTTGAATTATTAGATTATACATACTATATGCGGTCACAACCACTTTGGGAAAGTAAAATCTCGTATATATGGTTGATGGCTGATTTTAGAGGTCTGTATGAACTATGATGGGTGAAATATTTTATAAAAAGTGGTATATAATGGTATTAAATTTATCATCCGGTTATTGATATGTACTATTTTTACGCATATTGGTAAGTAGTCTGTTCTTTTAAACAGGTAAATTTGTAAATTGTAGAGGATAATATGCCTCTTTTTTACTATGAAATAAGAACAGAACAACTATTAAGCAATACTATGTGTGAAACTTTAAAAGTAACTTTATCAATATGACTGACAAAACGGTAGCAAAATCGTGTAAGAAAAGCATCCGGCTATTGTTGGTGTTTTTCTTAATTTTTCGAGGAATAAATTTGTATGCCCAGAATAGTTATGTTGCAGAAAATTATCTGTTGATAATCGATTCGTATATTCAGAGCGAGCCTTGGAGTGATGCTGTTGTGACTTCACTCCAAAAACATTTTGACGGCAATAAAAACATCACTGTATATTCAGAGCACCTGAACACTTTAATGATAAGTGATACAGTCAGTTTTGCCAGGATAAAAGGAGATCTTTTTAACCGTTACCCGCATCCGCCCAAAGCAATTGTCATGTTGGGCAATTCATCTTTTACATTGTTAAAGGATATCCGGGAACATTGGGGTAAAGACATGCCGCTGATTCTGTGTGGTGAGTTTGATTATATCGGTTCTGACAGTGCTTATATTTATAAAAAAGCCATTAAGCCTGCGGAACGTATTCCCATTTCAAACCTTAAAAAGGAATATAATCTGACTTTGATACAGGCCAAGAACTATCTGCCGGAAAGCATTGCCTTGATTAAGCGAATGACTCCCGATATGAAGGAATTATTGTTTATAGGAGATGGCCGGTATCAAAACCAACAACTGGATTATGAATTGCGTAAATTACTGCATCACTCCTATCCGAGCTTGCGATATACATACCTTTCGGCTGCTGAAATGACGACGGACAGTTTGTTGCATTGTCTTTACAACGCTGATAAACGGACTACAGGGATTTTGTACTCTTCCTGGTTCCGAGAACTTCGTTTTGCCGGTAATACAGTGGTAATGACCCAGTCGTTTCGTATTATATCCAGTATGCCTGTGGCTATATTTGCTTTACAAAACGTGTTGATGTTTAATAGTAATATTATTGGAGGATATATCTATCAGCAGGATGTTTACGATTTTCAGCTTTTGAATGTAGTTGATAATGTTCTTTCGGGGATTGCTCCGCGTGATATTCCTTTTTATGTGCCTGAGGGCCAACCAGTGTTTAACTACCCGACTCTTTTGCAAAAGGGGAGCCAACCGGATGATTGTCCTCCTAATTCGATTTTTATCAACCGGCCCATGAATTTTTTCCAGCAGCATATCTATATGCTTTTTTTCAGCGTTTTTTTGATTCTTGTTATTATTTCGTTTGTTATTTTTTACCAGCATATGCGTATAAGAAACCTGAAACAGTTACGTGTGGCCCAGAAAAAAGAGATGGAAGTAAATGCCGAACTGGCTGATCTTTTTGACCATATGCCTGTGTCCTATATCAGGGAACGTTTGATACGGGACAGGAATGGCAAAGTCATAGATGCTGAAATATGTCATGTGAATAAATGTTTCTCCAAAAATATACCCGCCGGTGAGAAAGTTGTCGGACACGTGATAAGTGAGTTTTATGGGGGTGATTTTTCCATGTTTTTACAGCTAGTCAATATTTTGGATACTGAAAACAGAACTATATCTTTTCCTTATTATTTTAATAGTTTTGATACCTATTTTGATGTACTTTTGTCTAAGTCAGTTAAACCGGGCTATATCGATGTTTTTGGCATTGACCGGACAAGATTGCATTATGCCCAGGAGAAATTGAATGATACTAACCGCAAACTGACATTGGCATTAGATGTAGCTAATATTGTGCCTTGGAAATGGAATTTGCAGGATCATACCATACTTTGTGATGTGAATCGTCCGATTGAATTAAGCGTGGAACCGGGAGATGTAGCGGAAGAACAGTTAACGATGCCTGAAAGTCAGTATTTCTCAAAGATACACCCTGACGACATAGAACATGTGAAAGAATCGTATCGTCGGCTGACAGAAGGGGAATGTAGTAAAATAAAGGAAGAATACAGGGTTTTGTCCAATAAGGAAGGAAGCCAAAGCTTTGACTGGGTAGAGGCCCGTGCGGTAATAGAAGAGAGGGATAAAGAGGGAAACCCCCGAACCATTGTGGGATCTTCGCTAGTGATTACTAAACGGAAAAATATGGAAGAGAACCTGCTCGATGCAAAAAATAAAGCTGAAGAAGCCAATAGACTTAAATCTGCCTTCCTTGCAAACATGAGTCATGAAATACGTACTCCTTTGAATGCAATAATCGGATTTTCCAGTTTGTTGCCGACAGTAAAGGAACCGCGGGAACAGCAGGAATATATAAGTATAATAGAGAATAATAATGCTTTGTTATTGCAACTTATAGGCGATATTCTTGATTTATCAAAAATAGAGGCCGGTACCCTTGATTTTGTATATACAGACTTTGACTTGAACGAGTTGATGTATGGACTGGAGAGCAGTTTCCGATTGAAGAATGAATCTGATAAAGTAGATATTGATTTTGTAGAACAAGCTCCGCAATGTTATATCCATGCCGAGCGGAACAGGTTATCCCAAATCTTGATTAACCTGTTGAACAATGCCCTGAAGTTTACAAAGGAAGGCTATGTTACTTTTGGATATGAAATACACGAGACGATGTTGTTTTTTATAGTGAAGGATACGGGGTGTGGTATTCCGAGAGATAAAATAAATGAGATTTTCCATCGTTTCGTGAAGCTCAACAGCTTTGTTCAAGGCACAGGCTTGGGACTGTCGATTTGCCAGACATTGATTGAGCATATGGGAGGAGAGATTTGGGTGGAGTCAGAGGTTGGCCAAGGTTCTACATTCTGGTTTTGCTTGCCATTTACTCCGGGCAATTTGATGAAAGAAGAAAAGGTGATGGAGAAGAAAGCTGTGTCACAGACGCGTATAACTCTGCTTATTGCTGAAGATAATGAAAGTAATTACAAACTGTTTGAAGCAATACTCAAGAATGATTATCATCTTTTCCATGCGTGGAATGGAAAAGAGGCTGTGGAATTGTTTGATAGCGAACGTCCGGAAATTGTGCTTATGGATTTGAATATGCCTGTGATGAACGGTTATGATGCTACTCTTGAGATACATAAACTTGATCCTTCGGTACCTGTACTGGCTGTAACTGCGTATGCTTATGCCTCGGATGAACATAAAGTGATGAAAAGCGGATTCTGCGGATATATGGCCAAACCCATACAAGCTGAAAAGCTGAAGGGAAAGTTATCTGAAATAATACTTAATAGAGCCGGAGAGTGATAAATTGATCCGGTTTCAAAATAGTGGCAAATTACCTTTGTTTCCTGAGACCTCTGCCGGGGCACATGTTGAATAAAAGTTCCGGTGGAGGTTTTTTGATGAAAAGTTTTGTCCATGAAATGGGCATCGGGAGAGTGGGATTGCCGAAACTTGGTATCCATTTTGATATACAATATTTTTCTTAGTAGATTGGACATGTTTGACTTACAACGTAAAATAAGTCCGTATTTGCTTCATTTATTTATTATATACCATTAAACGTAAAAAACGCTTATGAAACAGAAAAAAGTTTTGATTGCAATTGCTGCTGCCATTTTTATCATCTTGTTACTCTACTGGCTATTTGTAGCTGAAGATATGAGTGCGTGGCTTCCAGTAAATTGATTTTGTACTATTATGTACAAATAAATTGTCCTGTAGGCATAGTAATGTGCTTACAGGACAAAAAATGAAAGACAAAATCGGTGTCCATTCAATTCCGGATGAGGTTTGATATATGATTTGATTAAAATAAACGCTTGGCAAACTAAAACAAGAAAAAGAATATGATGAATACTATAGAGATGCAATCAAACAGGTTGAGTCAATTATCCGAACTTGCTCAAATTGGGTGGTGGGAGGCCGACCTGAAACAACAGAACTATTTATGCTCCGACTTTGTTGGTAACTTGCTGGGATTGGAAGGAGAAGAGGTTTCTTTTTCCGATTTCCGTAGATTGATCCGGGAAGATTTCAGGCTTCATTTTGAGATGAAGGCCCGAATGTTTATGCCAACTCAGGTTCTCGGTCAGATATTGCCTCTTTGCTTGCATCAAAAAGAAGTATGGGTGGATATCCGTGCATATAGCCCGCATTTGGCAACAGATAGAATATTCGGGACATTACAGGTAATCGAAGCTCCGGTCAATGATGGCGAATCCCGTTTGCTGAAACGCAACAATGAATTGATGCAGAACATTACCAAGGAGATGGCCGACAGCGAAGAATTGTTCCGAAGTATTTTCAACCACATACCTATCGGAGAAGAATTATATACCGAAGACGGGGTTCTGTATGATATTAATCCGGAAGCAATGGAAATATTCGGGATAGAGAAGAAAAAAGATGTAGAGGGAGTCAGTCTTTTTGACGATCCCAATCTCCCCGATTCTATTAAGGAACGCGCACGAAATAAGGAAACCGTTGTGTTCACCCATCCGTTTTATCACCGTAAGGTCAGAGAACAGAACTATTACAAGACCACCCGCGACGGACGGATGGAACTATACACAAAAATAGCTCCGCTCTATAATTATTCGGGCACTTTTTTCGGTTACATCTGCATTAATATTGATAATACCGAAAAGGCAAGTATGAAAAATCAGATTCGGGATTTCGATCAACTTTTCCATATCATTTCCAATTATGCAAAGGTAGGATACGCAAGGTATAACCTGACTACCTGCGAAGGATATGCCATTCAGCAATGGTATGAGAATATGGGAGAGCAAGGAATGCCCGCATTGAAGGACGTTATCAGCACATATAGTAAAGTACATCCCGACGACCGACCTCCATTACTGAACTATTATGCGATGATAGACAAGGACAACCTCCGGAATTTTCAAGGTGAAGTGCGCGTGCTCCGTCCCGGTACGACCGACGAATGGAACTGGATCAGTAAAAACATTATTGCAACTTACAATGAGGAAAGCAAACAGATCGAAATTTTAGGTATTAACTATGACATTACTCCTCTGAAAAATACAGAAATAGCTTTGAGAACGGCAAAGGACAAAGCTGAAGAAGCCAGCCGGCTGAAAAGTTCATTTCTTGCCAATATGAGCCACGAGATACGTACGCCGCTCAACGCCATTGTCGGTTTTTCTTCTATTCTGACACAAATGATTAACAATCCCGAAGCACAGGAATATGCACATATTATTGAAACAAACAATGATTTACTGTTGCAATTGATTAACGATATTCTCGACCTTTCGAAAATAGAGTCGGGAAAACTTGAATCTGTAAATACAATTGTGGATTTGAATATGGATTTAATCGAGATACTTGAAACGACACGTTTTCGTTTGAAATCCGATGCCGTAACTTTGGAATTTAATGAGTTTATCCCGGGGTTGCACATCTGCATAGACAAGGATCGTTTAGCTCAAGTTCTGATAAACTTCCTGACCAATGCCATTAAGTTTACGGAACGAGGGAGAATAGATATGGGGTATCGCCTGATTGAAAATAACTCTAAATTATATTTTTACGTGAAAGATACAGGGATGGGTATTGAGCCGGAAAAACAAAAAGAGATTTTTGAAAGGTTTGTGAAACTTGATTCTTTTAAACAAGGAACTGGACTTGGTCTTTCCATCTGTGAAATGATTGTCAAGAAGATGAATGGGGAGATTGGAGTGAACTCAGCGCCGGGCGCCGGTTCCGAGTTTTGGTTCGTTGTACCTTATTCGCCTGTATATAAAGTGTGATTGCGCTTATGGAAAAGTTTACGATTCTAGTTATTGAAGATGATGGCCGCATGGCGGAACTTATCCGCCGGGGGCTGGAAGAGCGGGGGTTTGCAGTGACTCTGCGAACCAACGGGCAGGAAGGGCTTTCCACAGCATTCCGCCAACGATTTGACCTTGTTATTACAGATATTATCCTTCCGGACCTCAATGGTCTGGAACTCTGCAAGGAACTGAAGCAGACGGACGAAACCTATCCCGTCATTATGCTTACCGCCCTTGGGACTACGGACGACAAAGTAGACGGCTTTGATGCCGGAGCGGACGACTATATGGTGAAACCTTTCGAGATGCGCGAACTCACCGCCCGCATCACCGCCCTGCTGAAACGGAGTAAAGTCGTCCATGCCCACAACCATATCCTCCGCTTCGCCGATATGGAACTGGACTTGCTGGCAAAAACCGTGAAGCGGGGAGAAATGGAACTGAACCTTACCCCCAAAGAGTTTAACCTGTTAGCCTACATGATGGAAAACCACGACCGTGTCCTTTCCAAAGCCGAAATAGCGGAAAAGGTGTGGGATATGCCTTTTGACTCGGGAACTAACTTTATCGAAGTATATATCAGCTACCTTCGCCGGAAGGTAGACAAAGGATTTGACCATAAACTGATTCATACCCGCTCAGGTATGGGATTCATACTGAAAGAAGAACATGAAAATTCAGAATAGACTAACCCTGCTGTTCTCATTCCTCTTCGGTGCCATCTTGTTCGCATTCATTGTAGGGGTGTATCATTTTTACAGCAATCAATGCAAGAATTACTATTTTGAACGCCTGCATCTTAGGGCAGCCCTGAAGGTAGACTTGATTGATGGAGAAACCATTGCGCCGGACGTCCTTCATGCTTTTTACGAAAATACCCCGCCCGACTTCGAACCCCAGATCACCGTATTCGGCGAAAACGGCAAACTCATTTACCGCGACAACAAAAACACCCTTCCCAGACAGGAATATGACTCCCTGAGCCACTACATCCGTACCATCGGTGCATGTTGTATCTGGAATGGCGACAAACAAACGTACGGATTTGCCATCGAAGGATGCAAAACCAACTATATTGTTTTTGCCACCGGACAAGATATACGTGGAGCCGCCCAGCTCCGGACACTAAGGACGGTACTCGGCGTAGCCTATCTGATTGCCATGCTGTTCATCGTACTGACCGTGCGCCTCTTTACCAAGCAAGCATTCAGTCCTGTTTCCAAAATGACCGACAAGGCGAGGGACATCACACTTTCAAGCGAACTGAATATCCGCCTGGACGAGGGAAACCGAAAAGATGAATTGGCAAAACTAGCCATCACCTTCAACCGGATGCTTGCGCAACTTGAAAAAGCGTTCAACGCCCAGAAACAGTTTGTCTATCATATCTCACACGAACTGCGTACCCCGCTTTCGGCCATCATCACGGAACTCGAACTATCCAAAGATAAAGGCAACCACCGGAAGGAAGACTATGAAGCCGTAATCGACCTGATCCTGAATGACTCCCGCCGCCTAGTAAAACTATCCAATAATCTGCTGGATATGGCAAAGGCAAACTATTCTCCTACGGAAATAGCCATGCATGAAATTCGTCTGGACGAATTATTGTTCAATGTGATTCATGAAGTAAGGAAGTCCGCTCCCGATTACATCGTTCAGTTCATCTTCGATAAGGAAACGATTGAAGACGACGGGCTCATTTCTGTCCGTGGCAATGAATATCTCTTAGGGGTGGCTTTTGGTAATTTGATAGACAACGGTTGTAAATTCTCGCCGGACAGGACTTGCGAGATACATATCTCTTATGACGCTTCGGAAACAGTGATCCGAATCATAGACCATGGTATCGGTATTTCAACCGAAGATATGAAATCCATATTTACTCCATTTTTCCGTGGAAGCAACAAGGGCTTTGCAGAAGGAAACGGCATCGGACTTTCGTTAACCCACAAAATCATTGCCATCCACTGCGGGGATATCCGGGTGGAGTCGCGTCCCGGACTTACGATATTTACCGTGAAACTCAAAAATCTCTGTTAAGCAGGAGGGTGACCATCGTTCTCTTTCTAATGATTTTCTAATATTTTTATAAGGGATTTCTAACTCCAACGGATGCGAAAACCACCTACCTTTACAACGTTCAAAGGAGATAAAGAATTTAACGAACATATCGTAATCTATTAAAATTAAACAAGTATGAAAAAAATTGTATTAAGCGCAGCTTTCATAGCTGCCATGTTGCTGGGAACGACCGGAGTTTATGCTCAGACCCCTGTTAAGAAGGCAACTAAAACGGAGCAAACCGCTACGATGAAGAAGGCTAAAAAAGAGCCTCAAAAAGCGTGTACCAAGGCATCTACCAAGAAAGCCGGATGCAAAACTCCAGCAACTAAGGCTGAAAAGAAAGCCCCCAAAAAGTGATTCTACACAGTTCAGCTAATGTTGATTGAAACAGCTAAATCAGGTCTATCCTCTTTTAGCTGTTTTTTTGTATGATATGGTTTAAAGAATGACGGTTACAGCAGCTCCGGATGGAATAGTGGGCGATGAATGGAGGTGAAATTATCTGTAGCCCATAACCTGTATCTCACGGGACAAATCACGGGTAAGTTGGTTTTCTTTTTTAAGGTGCAGAACTTTTCTACCTACCATTTGTTGTTGGGGAGAATAATTTAAAACCTAACAGATAATGAAGAAATTAATAGTATTAATGTGTCTTGCCGCTTTTATGGCAAGTTGTTCGGACGAAGATAAGAATTGCGATACAGACCAGCAGGATCTTGTCAGCCCGCGAATGAATATGAGCGTCAGCACTGCTGCCGGACAAAGTCCGCTGACCGGTATTCTAACAGTCATACCCTGTGATGCAAACAGTTCCATTTATTATGGAAATTACATAAGCGGAAAGCTGTCTTCCCTTTTTGGCTATTATCAGGTAAAGGATGGTACTTTTTATAATGACGCTGTGAACCGGGAAATTTCCTTGCCGGTAGGTACTTATAACATGCTTTATTGGGGAACCCCCAAGTATCAGGAACCTATTTATGCCTATCCTGCCATGAAAGAAGCTGCCCATAGTATAGGAGCTGATATGTCCAAACAGTCTGTCGGCTTATTCAAAATGTCGGCTGACACGATTTACTATCCTGTATTTGACCTGGTGTATGCCGTACAGCCGGTAAAGATAGGAAGTGAAGACCTCGAAGCTTCTTTAAAAAGAGTGGTGGCCGGGCTGAATGTTATACTAAAAAATAAGGATAATGGCGTTTTCAGTTCCAGCATAGACAGTGTGGCCGTACGTGTTACCAATATTTATAGTGAACTTAATTATTACACAGGAAAACCGCAAGGTACGCCGCGTACCGTTGCTTTCCCACTGGTTCGTTCAACCGACGGTACCCAGATAAGCAACAGTACAGTCATGTTATTCCCGTCCGCCGGCAAGCCTGAATTTCAACTGGCAATCATTTTGAAAAACGGCAGTGTGAAGAGCTTTAAGCAAACGCTGAGCAACCCACTCAATGCCAATACAAAATTGACATTGACTTTGACTCTGGGCGATGTTTTCTCCGATGAAACTTCCGGCGATATCACTGTAGAGAACTGGAATGAGGAAAGCGAGAATATCGATGTGCCGACAATAGAATGATCAACAATCATTCTTTGATTCATCTGCATTGCAGCAAATGACAAAGAGCGGGAAAGAAAAATAGCTTCTGGGGGTGTCCGATTCGGGCACCCTCTTCTTTTTTTAAAAACACAAACATAAAACGGCAGGCTTTACAGCCGCGAAGACACAAACATAAAAAAATAAGAGGGCATACTATAATTGGCAGAATTTATGCACAAATTGAAAATGATGTATTTTGTATTATTGCATAATTTTGCATCGAAAATTAAACGTGAGATACATAAATGAAGAAGAGAAGCAGGAATACATGGGGATTATCCCTCGCAATATAGAGTTATTGCCGAACCTGATTCACGATATTCCTGACTTATCCGAGATAGAAGCCGGTTACATAGATTGCAGCAACCGCATCTTTAGTTTGAGAGATTGTTTTATAAAGTTGAAAGCAAATATAAGCCTCCATACAAACGGAAATATATTTCCGATGTAACTTCGTGGGAAAGGCTGTTCTGCATGTACTTCCTCCGTTTAAGGAAAAAAATAGTTGAATGAAAGAAAATAACCCGCACACACTAGGTACAGAAAAGGTAGGAAAATTGCTTTTAGAGTACTCAATTCCTGCTATCATAGGCATGACATTGACATCACTGTATAATATTATTGATAGCGTGTTTATCGGACACGGAGTAGGGGCCATGGCTATTTCGGGGTTGGCTATCTCTTTCCCGCTAATGAACCTGCTGGTGGCATTCTGTACGTTGGTGGGGGTGGGAGGGGCGACGATCTCTTCTATCCGCTTGGGGCAGAAAGATACGTACGGAGCAGAGAAAGTGCTTGGAAACGTTACGGTGCTTTGTGTCATAAACTCTATTTTCTATGGAAGCATTACATTCATATTTCTGGATAAGATATTGTTCTTTTTCGGAGCGAGTCCTGATACATTGCCTTATGCACGCGACTTTATGCAGGTTATATTGATTGGCAGCCCTATCACTTATGTACTGATCGGCTTGAATAACATCATGCGTGCTACGGGTTATCCTAAAAAGGCGATGCTATCGTCGATGTTTACAGTGGGATGCAATATCATTCTGGCTCCTGTCTTTATATTCTGGTGTGGCTGGGGGATTCGCGGGGCGGCTACGGCAACGATTCTTTCCCAATTTGCGGGTATGATATGGGTGTTGATCCACTTCATGCAAAAAAGCAGTTATATCCGCTTCAGGAAAGGGGCATTCAGATTGAGAAAAAAGATTGTAGAGAATATTTTCGGCATCGGGATGTCTCCTTTCCTGATAAATATCTGCGCTTCGGCTATTGTTATTATTTTTAATAACTGCCTTTTGCGCTACGGGGGAGACTTGGCCATTGGCGCATTCGGTATTCTCAACCGGTTGCTGATGCTGTTTGTGATGGTTGTCCTTGGGGTGACAATGGGGATGCAGCCCATTGTGGGGTATAATTATGGCTCGCGCAAATTCGACCGTGTGACGCAAACACTGAAATACTGCATGATAGCAGGATGTTGCATCACTTCTTTTGGCTTTGTTTTCAGTGAAATATTTCCCGATATGGTTGTTAACATATTCACGGATGACAAGGAGCTTACGGCATTGGCACGCACAGGATTACGAATCGGAGTATTGGTGTTTCCGATTGTAGGAATACAAATCGTGATTTCCAACTTTTTCCAGTCCATAGGCAAAGTGAAGGTTTCCATATTCCTCTCTTTGTCGCGCCAACTGCTGTATTTATTGCCTTGCCTCTTGTTGTTTCCCGGATGGTGGGGGCTGGAGGGCATTTGGATCAGTATGCCTGTGTCTGACTTTTTGGCCTTTGTTACGGCTTGCCTGATGCTGGCCCATCATATTAAGAAATTAAGCCACTAAGTATATGTGTTAACAAAAAAGTCATTGTTTTAGTAAAAGCAAGTATCTCATTAAATATGATGCCGGATTCTTTTTTTTAAGAACTAATTCTTACCTTTGTCTCTGTAACAGAAAAATAATGAAATTATGAGATACTTGAATCCAAAGGCCGACCTGACCTTCAAACGCGTGTTCGGCGAGCATCCCGATCTGGTGATGAGTTTCCTGAACGCCCTGCTTCCCTTGCGTCCGGAAGAGAGCATCACCGACATCGAGTACCTTCCCTCGGAGATGGTACCGGAGAATCCTTTGCGGAAGAACAGCATCGTGGACGTCCGCTGTCGGGACAATAAAGGACGTTCTTTCATTGTGGAAATGCAAATGATATGGTCCCCCGAATTTAAGCAGCGCGTGCTGTTCAACGCTTCCAAGGCGTACGTGCGTCAGATGGAGTCTGGCGAGCAATACGACCTGTTGCAACCGGTGTATTCGCTGAATCTTGTCAATGACATTTTCGAGCCGGACATCGAGGAGTATTATCACTACTACCGTTTGGTACACGTAGAGCATACTGAACGCGTGATAAATGGGCTTCACCTGGTGTTTGTGGAGTTGCCCAAGTTTACGCCTCACACCTATAGCGAAAAGAAAATGCATATTCTCTGGCTGCGCTACCTGACTGAAATCGACGAAAAGACCCATGAGGTGCCCGAAGAGCTGCTTGAGAACCCGGAGATTAAAAAGGCTGTGACCGTATTGGAGGAGTCTGCTTTCACGCCGGAACAACTGCTGGGGTACGAAAAGTTCTGGGACATTATCAGCGTGGAGAAAACGCTCATAAGCAGTGCGGAAAGAAAAGGAAGGCAGGAAGGGAAAGAGGAAGGAAGAAAGGAAGGGGAACTGAAAGAAAAGCTTCTGATCGCTTCCAATGCGAAGAAGCAGGGGTTATCCCTTGACATCATTTCCAGTCTGACCGGCTTATCGGCAGAAGAAATCGAAAGACTCTGATTGCTTCTGCATGGCAAAATTAATATAACGAAAAATAATGAAATTATGAGATACTTGAATCCAAAGGCCGACCTGACCTTCAAACGCGTGTTCGGCGAGCATCCCGATCTGGTGATGAGTTTCCTGAACGCCCTGCTTCCCTTGCGTCCGGAAGAGAGCATCACCGACATCGAGTACCTTCCCTCGGAGATGGTACCGGAGAATCCTTTGCGGAAGAACAGCATCGTGGACGTCCGCTGTCGGGACAATAAAGGACGTTCTTTCATTGTGGAAATGCAAATGATATGGTCCCCCGAATTTAAGCAGCGCGTGCTGTTCAACGCTTCCAAGGCGTACGTGCGTCAGATGGAGTCTGGCGAGCAATACGACCTGTTGCAACCGGTGTATTCGCTGAATCTTGTCAATGACATTTTCGAGCCGGACATCGAGGAGTATTATCACTACTACCGTTTGGTACACGTAGAGCATACTGAACGCGTGATAAATGGGCTTCACCTGGTGTTTGTGGAGTTGCCCAAGTTTACGCCTCACACCTATAGCGAAAAGAAAATGCATATTCTCTGGCTGCGCTACCTGACTGAAATCGACGAAAAGACCCATGAGGTGCCCGAAGAGCTGCTTGAGAACCCGGAGATTAAAAAGGCTGTGACCGTATTGGAGGAGTCTGCTTTCACGCCGGAACAACTGCTGGGGTACGAAAAGTTCTGGGACATTATCAGCGTGGAGAAAACGCTCATAAGCAGTGCGGAAAGAAAAGGAAGGCAGGAAGGGAAAGAGGAAGGAAGAAAGGAAGGGGAACTGAAAGAAAAGCTTCTGATCGCTTCCAATGCGAAGAAGCAGGGGTTATCCCTTGACATCATTTCCAGTCTGACCGGCTTATCGGCAGAAGAAATCGAAAGACTCTGATTTTTTCTGCATGGCAAAATCACATAACTCCTAATATAACCGTTCGGAAATGAACCGGATTCACCACGGAGTAACAGCCTGAAAGCTACTTCCGAAACTTGAGAAAGATTAATGATACAGAAAGGGCATCTGAACCGAAGTGAGTCAGATGCCCTTTAAATTTAATAATTGAGGGAATAGCTCCAATTATTAACCTTATGAAATTGAGATGAAAGGTCGGTGTGCTGCCTTTTTATGTTTTAGTCTTTATTCTTCACCGGCACTTCGATGCCACTTGGCCACACGGCATTTACACCATCGGCAGATACTGCATCGTTTCCGTTGCCCGTAAAGTCATGGGCGGTGTTTCCTGTGCCTTCGTTGAACTTCCAGTAGGCGCACAGGCCCGGTGTATCGGGAGCGACATCGTACATGTTTTGGTAGATTTCCTCTTGCGTGCGTACCACGTTCCAGATGCGCACTTCGCAGATTTCGCCGTTGAGCATACGCACAAATTGGTTAGGTTCACCATAGGACTGACCAATCAAGAACATCTTCTGCCACTTGCCGTCGGTTTCTACCTGCTTGCCCAGATCAATGGGGGTGCCGTTGCCATAGTCCTCAATGGAGCTTTGCAGCTTGCCGTCCACATAGATGGCTGCGGTTTTGGCCTCGGTGTCGTAGGTGACGGCTACGTGATACCACTCGCCTGCCTGCAATGACTTGCCTTCGTCGGCAGCGGGGAACTTAACCTCGTTGGCTGCAAATTGCAGTTGCTGGCGCGGGAAACCGGCATCGCCGATGCGGAAGAGGCAGTATTGCTCGATGCCCATGATGGTGGATATGTCCTCCTGCGGGGGCATGATGAAGTTGTCAACGCGTATGATGGCTTCGAAGGTGAGCTGCTTCAAGCCGTTCACCACACCGGCGGTAGGGCTGCCGGTATCAAAACCGGGCACGCGGAAATAGTTGTCCGTCAGGCTGACAGCCACGGTGATGGCACTGGAACGGCGTACGACGTAACAGATGGTTTTGGAACCGCTGAGCATACCCATGCCGCCTGAAGCCTGATTGATGGTGACGGGCAACAGGTATCCGGCATCAATGGTGAGATCGGTGAGGTTGGCGAAGTCGATAGTGACTTCCGGTGAGTTGACTTCCCCTTTGGGGATGGCGACGTGCTGGGTGGAGAACTTGTAATACTTGGCATCGAGCATGGTATAGTCGGTGCCGAGACGTGCATTGTACTGACTGACCAATGAAGGGTCCGCCTGAAAATCGACCTCAATGTCCTGATCGGTAGGATATGCCAGTACGGCGGAGATTTGTTGCTGCCCCGTAGCAGTGACGTTATTGAAGGTGAAATTGGCTACGTCTTTCACCTTTGCCGCATCAATGTACACGGAGTTGTCGAAAGGCGAGTCATTGCTATAATCCTTGTTGTCGCAGGCCGATACCGATAGCAGGAGGGCTGCGGCCAGACTTATAAAAGAGGCGAACGACAGTGTGCCCTGATGAATATTTTTGTTTTTCATGATATTTTTCTTCATTTATATTTTGGGATTTTACTATATCTTGAAATTTATATCCTATTGATAACTGATAGTATGGGTAGCTTAGCTACACGAAACGGGCTGTTGTGATGAAAACAGATTGAAAAGTCCGGGAGTACCGCCCATGAGAGCCATACTCCCGGACATTTTTCATTCACTATTTACGTTTGCCTGCCGATTAACAGCATGGTGGCAAAATAAATTTGAATATACGTATTACCTAGTAGTTCTTGGAATAATACGTATTAGTCCTACTGACTGTCTTCCTGCCCCATACATAAGGAGCAAAATTGTTCATCGTCCCGGAAGCGTTATCATCCCTCATGTTGAACATCATGATGGCACCATAATCGTTATAGTCTTGCGCAACATCTCGAATAGTCGATGCATCCGGATATCCTTGGGTATATTGTATTGACAATCTAGCCCACTTGCTGTTTGGGAATCCAGAAGGTACAGATGTACTGCCCGGGAAGTTAGGCCACATATAATCGATAGCATTGAGAGCCGTTTGGTTAAAACCGGTGGCATACCCATACCAGAAAGCAGTAATCAACTTGCCGGACATTTTGGAATTTGCGCGCAAGGTTTGAATCAACCGGCTGAATGTGTCACCGCTGGGTGACGGAGTGCCTGCCAGTCTGCCGTATTCGGCGTATTCGTCGTCAAAATCCACACCATCCAATCCGTAAGTATTCACGCAATCTGCCACTTGATTAGCAAATGAAGTGATTTGATCGTCGGTCAAATTGGCAAAGCCAACGCCTGTGTGGTCACCCAACAGACCGAGCAATACCTTGATGCCTTTGTTTTGCAACGGACGCACCAAAGTGTTTACGTTTGCCAGAATATGGCTTTGATTGTTGTTGTGATACAACTCCACGGTTGAGAGTGTACCACGGATATTGGATGCGAACAGGATTACGTGGTCTACCACTTGTTCCTGCGGGTTGGTACCGGTGAAATAGTATTCACCCATGTTGAGCGGATTGATGTCGTTGGTTTCGACATAGGTGGTTAGTTTAGGGCTTTTTATACCTACACTACGAGTTGCGGGCATTTGAGCATCTTGAGATGTCGCTGCCATATCGTCGTTATTGCTACAACTTGTTGCAAATAATACCATAATCAGTGTTACGGCAAAAAAATGAAACTTTTTCATGAGTATAATTTTTTAAATTAGTAATAAAATTAAAAAACTCTTGAATGATAAAAATGAGACCTCCTTTCTTTGTGTTAAATGTTAAACATATTAGTGCAAGCACAACTCCCTAACAGGTAATGCCCAAACTATAACAGATTAATTATTTACCAATCTTTTCTATAAAGATTCATCTCCGGTCCCCCGTTTAAGCTCATGTCTATAATTACGCTTGAATACGATGCGTCGTTAAGAAAACCAAGCATCCCCAATGACTCGTCCCAGTAATCGCCGTCATCCATAAAGGAAGAAATAAAACCAAGCGTCATCATTCCGTATTCGTGATTTTTACCATTATAATTATACTCCGAACCGATAAAATCACTTCCATAAACCATAATATTACTTTTTTTTAAGTTTGCAAGCTTCCATTTGGCTATAAACTCTGGTGCATTATTTCTAAAGTCTTTAGTCTCCGCCCCAGCTGCATAATTAGGTGCATTGATATTGCCGTAGCGTGAATCATTCAGTCCAGCAATGGCTCTGCGCGTATATTTGCTATAAGGCTGAGGAGTGCCATCATTGGGATTTATTAGTTGTATATCTTCCGTGTCCGAACAGTAACCATGCCATGCATAATCGATGTACTTACCCACTTCGATGCCCCCACACTTGGCGGTATCGTAAAAATATTCCGTAGCGTCGCCTTTATCGACCAACGTCAGCAGTTTGCCGGAGGGAAGAGCTTCACGTAAGGCTTTTATCAATTTAGGATAGGAAGTGGTATTCATTTCGGGCATTCCCGCCTTACCGTATCCGCTGTCATCGTCCCAAAGGTTCACGCCGTCCAGATTGTAATGCTCTATCACGTTTTTTACCTGACGGACAAAGTCTGCTATCTGCATATCGCTCATGTTGCAGAAGCCTATGCCCTTTCCACCGTTCTCGATGCAAAGGCATAGTTTGCGCTGGTCATGAATGGAACGAATGTATTTGTTTTGATGCTCCAACACATAAGAAAGACCGCTACCCAGATCGAGGGAAATCCGCCCGCCGGCGATATCATTACCAATGGTCGCTTTTTTTAGGTTTACAATATTTCCTATACGATATAGGGCCGTATTCTGGGTATTTATCCAGTCTTTCCTTTTGATATCATATGCATTGACAATCAAAGGTTGATAAGTTTCTGTATTTACATAGACTACGGTCATCACGTTGGGTAGCAACGGTGGAATCTCTTTTGGAGCATCTAAAGTAGGTTGATATACATTAATATTTTTAAAGAACCCTACTCTGTAATAAATGACCAATTTGTTTGCTTGTGCCTCTATTCCTTTGGCATCTTGTTTCAAAGCTATTGCCAGCAAATAGGGTGCTCCGGATTCCAGTCCTTTGGAAGAAAGCGTGAGTTTAATGGGGACGGACGATTTCTTTCCGGCAGGTACGGTGAGCGTGCCATCTCCCTCAATGGTTACATTGGCAACGGGAAATTCTTTTAGCTCGGTACCGTTATCCTGATTATATTTTTCCACAAGATCCGGAGACGGAGCAACCTGTACTGTGATGGCTGCCGAAGTCGGTTTAGTCAGTGAGTAAGCAATTTCTTCGGCTTTCGGTGCATCGTCCTCATACATGCTGACGGTAATCATGTTGGAGAGTGTTTCTGTGCCGAGCAACCGTCCGCCTACGATGTTCATCGCCGTTTCGTCCGGCAATGCGCCGACCTCCGGTGTAATGTTGTCTTCGGCACAGCCCGCCATTACTGCCAGCAACACCGAAAAAGCGGAATATTTGAGTATCTTGTTCATATAATTATAATTTAGAGTGTTCATAGTTTACATAGACGGATTCATCAACTGTATGGCCTTCCGGCAAACAGAGTAATTCATATCGGGCGCATAGTAATCATCTCCCAAAGCATAGATTGCCAGTCCGCCCAACGGACCGAGAGACACTACGCGGTTGGTCATGTCCGGCACGGCATCTACTTTCTCATTCTCCTCATTCACCAAGGTGTTTCCTATTTTGGCTGCCAGCAACAGTTTCTCTTTGGGCAGTGCGGGATAGGCATCCAGAAGTGCTCCCACCTGTATTTTCAGGTTTGCGGCAGTTGTAATGTCGGCAGTGTTCAGCACAGCGTAGTCGAGCTTGTCCAGGTCGCCGGCATCTACAAAGGCGAGGTCGCCCTCGAACACGAGCATCTTGCCGGCAGACTTCAGTTTGGAGACAATGAGTTTTGCGGCTTCCTTGCGTGCAGCCTGTTCGGCATCAGTTCCGCTGTAAGCGGGCAAGCCGTTGAAAGCGAAGCCGTCCAGATTCAGTTCCGTAGCGGTGGCCACGGCTTTATCCAACCATGTGCCCAACGCGGAGGCATCGGTGAGTTCCGGCATCTTTGCGGCATAGTCCACGAGATAGAGTACCCGGGTACTTTTCTCCTGCAATGTGGAGATGTCTTCACGGTCGTATACAGTGATGTTTTCTGAATTTGCGATGGTGACGATGTCCAGCGAGTCGGGCAGCGAGCGAAGGTAATTGCCCTCGTTCACCAGTTTTTCAGCGGCATTGCCAAAGCTGGCATACGTGATGTAGTGCGGGCGCTCCTGCTTGTAGACACGCAGTGACTCCATGTAACGCGCCCAGAGTTCGGGGTGCTGTTCCTTGATGTGTTGGGGATTGACATCCACCGGCGTCGGATCGTTCCAATCGCTACATGCGGTAGGCAGAGCGAGCAGCAACAAAACCAACAGCACTGCGTTCAATACAGAGATACCGCGATATGCTATATCCCTGTACTTGTTTGGTCTTAATTTTTTGTTTATCATATTTTTTATTTTATAGATTTATTGTTTATACAAATAGTAAACAGATTCTTTTGATTATGCGGGGTGTCCTGACCGTTGAAAGTAACTTCCTCGTAGATTTTATATACAAGATCTTTTGCCTTAACCATGATTGTCAAACTGTTTTCTTGATCACCCAAAAGGGAGGGTATCCTGAAACGGTAATCGAACTGGTACAATTCATCGGAATGCCAATCATTCCAAATACCATAAAAGGTTATTAATCGGAACCAAAACGTTTTTACTTTCTCCGATTGTCCTTTCGTTATGTGCAAATTTATGATTGATTCTTCCTGATGTTCTTTTAAATCACCAAGATAGTACTTCTGCGGAATTTCTTCTCCATTCAGAAAGCAATGGAAGGAATAGTTTTCCGGTGAAATTTTGTAATACTCAACTCCGTTATCGGTTCGTTCTAATGTCATATCAACTCTCCCTGACGCATCGTTTCCCATTTCATCAATGAAGCGTATTCCTATGCTATTGTCGCTAGGAAAAGGAGGCGAGTTGTCTTCATTCTTCTGTGATTCGACACAAGAACAAAATCCCAATATTATAGCTATTAATACAACTGTTTTCATATCTTCGTGATCGTATTTCGATATTGTTTACTGATAAGGCTTCTTGTCCCACCATACGCGTGTGCCTCCGTTGTCGGGGCCTCCCAACAGACCTATTGCCAGATTGATGTTCTGGAGATTTTCGGTGTATTCTCCTTGCGGATAAGAGAGACGGCGTATCATGTGGTTGGTATCTATTTTCCCTCCACTTTTATTCAGCACTACGGGCAAGAGGTGCGGATAACCCGTGCGGCGGAATTCACTCCACGACTCCGCACCGAGCGGGAAGTTGGCAATCCACTTCTGGGTGATGATGCGTTCGAGGTTGCGCTCGAAGTTTGCCTCTCCGTCTTCCCAAGGAACGGTGATGGTGCCTGCCGGTGCGCTCACGCTATACTGCCCACCCGGATCTTGGTATGCGGCGGGTTTCTTGGTGGCATCGGTTTCATAAGCTGCGGCTCCCGAGGCTCCCCATTGCTCGAAGGAGAGGTCGATGGCCTTGTTGTACAAATCTTTGGCGTCGCCTCCCATGTTCCAACCCCTTAAAGCGCCTTCGGCACGCAGGAAGGTGATTTCGGCGGCGTTCATCCACATGATGGGGCTGGTGTTGGTGATAATGAGATTGCTGTATCTGGCTGCCATCATATCCAAGTTGGGCGAATCGATGCCGATGCGGATGCCGGCATAGGTGCCGTTTACCAGCGGGGTGAACATCTTTTCACGGCGCGGATCTTCGTATCCGTTCATATAAGAGATAAGGTCGGCTCCCACACGATGGTTTTTCCAGTCGTTGAATATCATAGCCGTGCGGTTTTCTTCCACTTTCAGGAAAGCGTTGTCAACGTTCTCGGTGAGGACACCCGACGCGACGGCTTCTTCGGCTATCCGCCGGGCTTCCTGTTGCATCTCGGGCACGTAGGTCATGCGCATTGCCATACGCAGTTTCAGCGAGTTGGCGAATTTGATCCATTTGGAGATGTCGCCCTGATACACATCGTCGTATCTGCGGTAGGCTTCGGCGCTCATGTTGATGTTGTCCTTGAACGTGACCACCACCTCGTCCAGTTCCTTGATCATCTCCTTATATACATCCTCCTGCGAGTCGTAGGGCACGGTGAGGGAGGCGTCGCCCGTCTTGGAGATCACCTGAGAGTAGGGGATGGGACCGTACATGTCCGTCACCCGGTGCATGATGGCAATGCGCAGCACCTGTCCCAATGCCAGCGCCACGGGATCGTCCGTTTCTTGCAGCAGGTCGCGATAGAACGGGTAAGTACCTGTCATCAGGTCGGAGAAAGGCGCTTTCGCCCAGTCGATAGGCGGATTGTAGGTCTCGAACTTGGCTGTCCACTCTTTCGTGGCACCGAAGTAACCGGCAAACGGGCCTGCGGCGAGTGCTTCCACAAATTGGTAGAGATGTTCCTCTGTGGGGACTACCATTCCCTGCAAGCCCTTGAGGCTGGCGCCGATGTTGTATCCTTCGCGCCCCAGTTCCTCTTTGTCCACCTGATATTGCAGCCGGTTTATCTTGTCGAAATTATCCGTGCAGGAAGTTCCGATGACAAGCGACAGTACAGGCAGGAACAACTTCATGATAAATGTCGTATGTTTCATAATCACAGTATTTAATCTGTTAAAAGTTTATTTTTACATTGAAGCCGACATTACGCGTGTTCGGCAGCATGAAGAAGTCGATGCCCTGATAGTAGTTGCCTGTGGTAGCTACGGATTCAGGATCGAAAGGAGCTTTGTTGTATATCATCCAGAGGTTGCGTCCCACAAGGGATACCTGGATGTCGCACACATTGTGCAGCCACTTGCGTGGAAGGGTATAGCCGAAACTGGCCTCCTGCAGGCGCACGTTGGTGGCACTGTAGGTGTAGTATTGAGGCAATCCCAACTGGGAGCCGATGGTAGTGTAATAGGTTTGCGGATCAATCATGTTACGTCCGTTTATCAACACGCCGCCGTTGTCACGGGCAAGCGCCGAGACTTCGGATACACCGTACTGATCCATAGCTGCCTCCGTAGCGGAATAAACGATGCCGCCTACACGGGCAGTGAACAGTGCGCTAAGGTTGAATCCTTTGTATGAGAAGCTGTTGTTCCATGCCAGATTGCATTTGGGGAAGACGCTCCCGAGCTTGATGTCGGGCAGGTTGCTTTCCGTGGTTATCGAGCCGGAAGGGGAGATTTCCACCATGCCGTTGTTGTCACGCTTCAGGTCGGCCTGCGTGTAGAGGTCGCCCAATGTGCCCCCCGGTTTCAGGATGAAGCGGGCTTTGCCCAGTCCGCCTATGTCCAAGCGGTCTTTGTTGATGATCTCACCGGTTTCGGGATGTACATAGTCCTTCACCAACTCGATAATCTTGTTACGGTTACGGTTCAGGGTAAAGTTTGATTCCCAACGGAACTTGTTGTTCCACGTATGGCCGTAGCCGAGAGAGAGTTCGATACCCTGATTGCGCACGTAACCTGTTTGCAGGTAGATGGTGGTGTAACCGGAAGATACGGAAATTTGCGGATCGAACGTCTGGTTGAACGTGTTGGCGAGATACCATGACAGGGAGAAGTTGAAGTCCTTGAACAGGTGCATGTCAAGTCCCAATTCCCAAGAATCGGTACGCTCGGGTTTGAGGTCACCAATCGGGTAGTGTGTTTTCGGTTTCCACGTCTGTGTGGTTTCGTCATATTCGTAAGTAGGCGATGTCAGGTTGCGCGGATAAGGCATACCGACGGAACTGAATGAACCGCGTACTTTCAAAATATCGACAAACTGGGGCAATTTCACCATTTGGGAGATGATAGCCGAAAGTCCCACCGATGGATAGAAGAACGAGGAGGAGGAAGAGTTGGCAAGCTGAGAGGCCCAGTCGTTACGTCCGGTGAGGGTGAGGTAAAGCATGCTCTTCCAGCCCAGTTCGGCACTGGCGAAGACGGATTGCGTCTGTTCTTCCCATTCGTCCTGTCGGGCTTTCTTTTTGGTATTGTCGAGGTCGAACACATTGAAAACGTTCGGGATACCGTTGGCGCGTATCGGACCACGGTAACTCAGTTCGTCGTATTTGTTATCCGTGATGCTGGCTCCGATGTTGACTACCAGAGAGTAGTCGCCGAAACGTTTGTTGATGTTTGCCAACACGTCAGCGTAGGTCTGCGTTTCGTCCGGTTTGGAGATGGCGTAGAATCCCTGCGCACTACCTTCGGTGAGGGTGGGATTGGAGCTGGCGTAGAGTTTTTCTTCATACTTCGTGGTCGAATTATCGGTTCGTACACGAGCCGATACGTTGAACCAGTCGGTGATGTCGTAACTCAACGAGGCGGACAGCATGTAGCGCCGCTTGTTGTTGGTACGCAGGTTGCGGTAAGCAATCCAGTAAGGGTTCTGCATGGTGATGTCACCCTCGCCCTGCGGCCAGTACATGGTTTTGATTTTGCGTGCGGGATCCCAACGCTCGAATGATTTTATCAGGCTGAAATCATCGCCGCGCGGAAACAGGTAAACCGGCACTATCGGGTTGGAATAGGCTCCCTGATTGGTCATGTTACGGTCATTCTGGATGATGTAGCTTGCTCCGACGTCCAGTTTCAGCTTGTCGTTCAGGAAGGAAGTAGTATTACGGAAGGTGAAGTTGAAACGGTTGTACCGGTTGTTCGGTACGATTCCTTCCGAGTTTACCGCTGCTGCCGAGAAGAAAGTCTGGTTCTTTTCCGTTCCCGTAGAGAGTGTGACGGAATTGGTATAGGTTATCCCCGTGTCGAAAAAGTCACGCGGTTCGTAATTTCTGCGGGAGCCTTCGTTCAATAGCGGTCCCCAACTGAGTGTGGTGGAGCCGCCCGTTTTCCCTGCATTACCTGTTCCGTAACGGTTCTGGAAACGAGGCAGGACAAACGGTTTGGCAAATTCGGTATTGCTGGATACGGTAGCCTGCAATTTACCCACTTTTCCGTGTTTTGTAGTGATAACGATGGCTCCGTTGGCTGCATTGCTACCGTAAAGGGCTGCGGCTGCCGCACCGGTCAGCACGGAGAGGCTTTCGATGTCGTCGGGGTTGATGTCGGCAATGCTTTCCGTGGCTCCCTGCGAGCCGCTTTCCGTGCTGCCGCCACCACCGAAGTTGTACATCGGGATACCGTCGATAACGTAAAGGGCGTTACTGCTTTGCGAAATGGATTTTGTTCCGCGCATCACGACTTTGCTGGCTCCGCCCACACCGGAGGAACTGCTGTTGATGACAACGCCTGCCACCTTACCATTCAGGCTATTGACAAAGTTGGCATCTTTGATATCTGTTAACTGGTCTGCTTTTACTTGTTGTACGTTGTAGCTGAGGGCTTTTTGTTCGCGTTTGATACCCAAAGCGGTGACCACCACTTCGTTCAAGACTTCCACATTGGGAGATAATTGCACGTTGTACGCGTTTTTACCGGTAACTTTCACCATTTGCGAGGTATATCCTATATAGGAGAAGTTGAGCATGCCTCCTATCGGGGCTTCGATAACGAAATTACCATTCGTGTCTGTGATGACTCCCGACTCCGAGCCTTCGAGTTGGATGTTTACTCCGATAAGGGGCTCGTGGTTTTCATCTGTAACTTTTCCCGTTATCTTTTTGATAGATGCGGTTACAGGTGCCTGTTGCGGGATGATTTTAATGTAATTCCCTTGCAGTTGATAGGTGTAACCTGTTCCTTTGAGGATGGTCGAGAGGGCATTTTCAAGCCTGGCATTTTTTAAATTGAGATTCAGTGCCGGCTTGTCTTTCAGTTGCGAATCATTGAAGCCTATGGATAAGCGAGATTGTTTCTCGACTTCTTTCAAGGCTTCAATAATCGTGATGTTCTTTTTCTGAATGGTAATTTGTATGCCATTCTGGGCAAAAGACAATGCTTGGTATGTAAATAAGCATAGAAATAGTACAAAACATCTTGCTTTTGCCCGTTTATTTGCAATGAATTTATAACTTTGCAACATGAATTTAGGTATTAGTTTGTTAACTCGGTTGAACTATAAAAAATAATTGAGTTTTTACTCTGGTACTTTAGATTCTATTTCATATCCGGGAGGGAGGGGGACTCTGCTCCCGGGTACTTTTTTGCATATTGATATATTTTTCGAGGTTAATACTTGTTTTTTATTTCTTATTGATATAACATCTGTCTTTCTCTATTTTAAAATCCAGATAACCGGCCACATCCACAATTACATCCATCACTTCGGGCAATGCGGCATTGTCCCTGAACCTGAAGCTGAAACGGTCGTTCTTCAGGTCGTGAAGACTGTAGATGAACTTGTAATTGTATTTTCGTTCCAATACATGGATGATATCTATCACTGTGGTTTCGCGGAATACCAACTCTCCGTGCTGCCAAGCTGTGACATCGTCAATATTGGGATGGTTCAGGGAGAACTTCCGACTCTTTTTATTATAAACAAACTGTTCGTTGGGATTGAGCACCGTTTGTTTACTCATGTTGTCATACTGTACAAGAATACTGCCTGAAAGCAGGGTGGTACTGGCGTCTTTGCTTTCTGCATAGGCTGTTACATTGAATTCAGTGCCTAAAGCGGTTATCTGCAGATCGCCTGATTTGACAACAAACGGATGGCGTTTGTCGGGTTTGACTTTGAAGTTTGCTTCTCCTACCAAATAAACACTTCTGTTTTGACCTGTGAACTGTTTGGGGTATAGCAAGGTGCTCTTTGAATTCAACTGAACCCGGCTTCCGTCCGGCAAGAGTATGCTTTGCGTTTCGGCCGTAGGGATAAATTGTTGTACTAAGTCGGTCTCTGCACTTCCTGTCCGGTAGAACAAGTAATTTAAGGAAAGGGATATTATTAACAAGACTGCCGCCGCAGATTGCCACAGTCCGAAATGAAACTTTCTACCTGATTTTTTGTGCAACAGGGTAGGAGCGATGCCATTCTTTTTTCTCCATTGTTCGAATGAATTTTCCAGATCGGCTACTTCTCCCATATTCTGAGCTTCGGCAAAAAGTTCTTTCAAAGCCTTGACTTTTTCATTTTCATGCTTGCTGTTTGTCAGCCATCTGTAAAAGTGCTGCTCAGTGTGGGCCGAATAGTCGTATCCGGTGAATAGAGATATTATTTTCTGGAAGTAATTTTTCATAATTTCGTGCTATTTATAGGGGACTTCTATATATACCACGACTGAACTGTACGGACTACTTAAATAAAATAGAGAAAAAATAAAATAAAAACGACTTTTTTTAATTCATGCAAGGCCAAATAGATCTGATGCTCTACCGTACGGACCGAAATGTCGAGTGTTGAAGCTATTTCCTGATTGCTCATGCCATCTAAACGGCTCATCTCGAAAATCATTCTACGACGCTTGGGAAGCCTGTTGAGGGCTAAATCCAAAATCAGTTGTATTTCGTCCCGGTAGATAGGATTCAACGGATCTTCGGATACAAATAGTTCTTTGACTAGAATTTCCTGTATTTGTTCGTCCCTATAGTTCTGTTCCAACCTTTTGTGTTTGATGAAATCAAGTGTCACGTTTTTGGCCATGCTGAAGATATAGCCATTGGCATCGTCATTATTATTCCATATTTCAGGTTTGCACCATAATTTGGTAAAGACATCTTGCGCAAGGTCTTCTGCGTCCTGTTCCGATTTAAGGAGGAAAAAGATGAAATATTTCACAGATGAATAGTGAGTTTTGAATATTTTTTCAAATTTTTGTACCAAACCTGGGTATTGAATCATAGGGTTAACATTAATCTTTGATAGGTTAACAAAAGTTTAGAACCAATCCTTGAATGAAAAATATTTATACATTCGTTGGATTCATTTATAGAATAAAAAAGTCCGAACTGAGATTCAGACTTTTTCATAATAGAGTTCGATCCTTTCTTGCCGGTCGGAATCTTTTTCTTCCAAACCGAAGGCGTTTCTTTCCTCAAAAGAATAATGAATCTTTATTTGAGGTCTTCTTCTATAACCTCATCCATTTCTTTGATAAGTTTTTCTTTCTTTTCAGGAGAAAGGTTTTCCAAATCTTTTTCTACGTTTTCGGCGTTCAGCATGCTATCACTCCATTCACCGAATTTGTCTGTTGCCGGGCGACCTATTGGACGGATGTTTTCTTCTGCAACACTGTTGTTTCTGTTAATTACGTCATCTGCCATAATCGTAAATTTTTTAATGGTTATTAATTCAAACACTTACTTTTCTCACTGCTAAAGCTAGAAAATATATCTTATATTTCAGGTGTTTATTTTGCTGAATCGAAAACGTCTGTTTCTCAAATGTTTTTTCTTCAGGATGAAACGCATTCATTTATTCATATCGTTTTTATGAAACTATGTCCTAAGTCTTGTAATATGCTTTTAACGTATCCAAGAGTATTTTTTTATCAATTGGTTTGACAAGGTAGTCATTGCACCCGGCTTGAATGGCCAGATCCCGGTCCGATTTGAATGCATGGGCTGTTAATGCGATAATGGGTATTTTATCATTAAAAGTCCGAATTTCTTTTGTAGCGGTCAATCCATCCATAACAGGCATTTTCATGTCCATCAATATCAGATCCACCGGTTGTTTACGTACCAACTCGACAGCTTTCAATCCGTTTGGGGAATGTATTACGTTGTATTCCTTGCCTAATATGATAGCTACCAGCTGAAAATTATGCGGGTTGTCTTCTACAACTAAAACTGTTTTTTTATTATTTGCTCCGCCGCTCTTTGCTATTTCGGAGAAAGGCGTGGAAAGACTGGCAGGTTGTTTTACAGAGTCTTGAGGCCGGTCGATTTTTACCCGGCAGGGCAATATGGCCCAGAATGTTGAGCCTTGTCCTTGTTTTGATTCAAATCCGAGGCTTCCACCACATGTTTCGGCAATGGCCTTACAGATGGATAATCCGAGTCCTGTACCCTGTGCAAATTCATTCAGTTTCTCAAACCGTTGGAAAACTTTGTCCTTTTTCTCTTCGGGTATCCCCATTCCGGTATCACGGACGTAGAGACGGATTCCTGCATCAATCGCTTCATATCCCATTTGAATAAATCCTTTGGAGGTGAATTTGATGGAATTTGTGACAAAATTAGTGATAATCTGTGCCAACCTGTTTTTGTCTAATTTCACTATGCAGCTTGCATACGGATTGCTTGCCAGCAGGGTGACATCGGGATTGACGACACGTTGCTGCATGGCTGTATATAATTCGTTGAAATAGAAGGTGAGATCGAATTCCTCATATTTCAGGTCAATAGAACCGGATTCTATTTTTGAGAGGTCCAGAATATCGTTGATTAGTTTGAGCAACAGTTCATTGTTTGTGTTAATGATCCGGATGTATTCTTCTTTTTCCTCCTGACTTACAGTTGTCATCAGCAAATCGGAGAATCCTACGATGGCGTTTAGCGGCGTACGTATTTCGTGGCTCATATTTGCCAGAAATGCGGACTTGAGTTTGTCCGACTCTTCTGCTTTTTGTTTAGCCAATTCCATTTCGGTTATCATTTGCCGCCGTTCGGTGACATTATCTACACGAATAACTATTCCATCGACTGCCCCGTCTTTATTTAAAACGGGAGTTGCAAATACTTCTATAACGTTGTTGTTTTGTAGTAAAAATTCAGCGTGTTCCATCTGACCTGACCGCATTGCTTTTTGCATAATGCACCCCTCGCAGGGAGTGGTACGCCCATGCGCACTTTGATAGCAAATTTTACCTTTCTTATATGCTTCGAAAGTCATATTTGCACTACAGATCGAAATGTTTTCCCATTGTACAATGTAATCCTTGGTGATATAGGCTAATCCGGAGTTGGCATTATTTAAAACTAACTCGTTTTGCCGAATCAGTTTTGTCATTTTTTCCTCGTTGCTAATTAATTGCAATTCCGTTTTTTTGTTTGCTTCAATGTTGATATCCACACCAAACATGTAACGGAATGAAGAGTCTTCTTCTTTTATAGTTTCTACAGCACCCCGGGATTCCCACCAAATGTAATTTCCGTCCCCTTCGGTATCGATGCGGTATTCCATTACAAATTCGCCGCTATCCTGCTTGCACATATTCATCATTGTCTGACGTACATATTCCTGTTCATCGGGATGTACGCTATTGATAAATGTTTCGATGTTATGCCACTTATTGATATTACGTCCGAATTTTTCGAATCCGTCTCCGCATTTCAAGGTATCTGTTTCGACATCGTACCACCATGTAAAAGCGTTCAAGGCACTTAAGGAGATGGAAAACATTTTGTTTTTTCTTTCCAGTTCTTTCTGAATGCTCAAATCCCAGCGTACGGTAAGTACCAGACGCTTTCCATTATGTTCGACAATGCTTTTCTGCACGATGGTGTCATAAGTCCGTCCGTCTTTCAGTGGAATTCTTTCCTGTCCCAAATAAGTCTTTCCCGTGTGAAATACATCATAGTCTATTTTATGTATTTTCTCAACTTGTTTCACCGGTAGAATTTCGTCGGTCGTTTTATCTTTGGTTATACCGAATAAACGTTCACTTTCTTCATTGCAGAATACGTACTTGAAATTGTTTTCCACATCTTTTATTTGAACTGCCAAGGGCATACTATTGAGAATCCGTTGCAGAAGTATTTCGTTTTTGCGGAAGCGTGTGTTGTTTTTTACGAATCCTACATAGCGAACCACCTTGCCGGAAGTGTCTTTTTCAAATGCCTGATTACTGACGGTACAATACTGCCATTCTTCCTGATCCGGAAATTTCATTTCCACTTCCCGAATAGAGGGGACGTCCTCGCCCTGTATCATCTTCTGTACGATTTCCTTTGTCAGGGGCAAATCTTTGGGATTTATGGTATTTAAATACTCTTCCGGTGTAAACCGGGAATTCCAGTTAGATTGTTCGACAGGTTTGTTTTCACAGGAGAACATCCCGGTTGCCGTATCAAATTCCCAGATCATAATATCGGATGCTTTCATTACCATTTCGGTTTTTAACTTGCTAAGGCGTAACTGTTCGTTAAACAGAACCCGTTCGGTTGCATCCTGAGTTATTACTAAATATTTATCGATATTTCCTTTATCGTCATATAAAGTCGATGCTGTAAAGTCAAAATACCTGGTAGAGGTGAAGCCTGTAGCAAAGTACTGCTTTGCCAGATTGAAATCATATTTGATAACACAATGTACCCTTTCGCCCGCTTTGAGCCGATTTTTTACGTCATCTGGAATGTTGGGATTATCAAATAAAGAAACTCCCAATATGTCTTTTTTATCCTTTATGCCGAGCATTTCCATTTCGACATCGTTGAGTTCTACCAGTCTGCCTTCTTTATTATATAGTTTTAACCCTACAGGCAAATGACTGAAAATGTTGTTTAGATACTCTTTATCTGTAGAATCCAGATGAGGTTTGTTGTCCATATTGGGAGTTTTCTGTTAGTTAGTGCTTTTAATTGAATGTTAATGACCAAATTGTATAGTTTTTTATCAGTGAAAAATCATTTTCAGGAGATGTTTCCCTTGTATTATTGTCACAACGGTGGCTTATGTAATATTTTATTTTTTTTCATGCCGATACACTATTAGGTTTGGATAATATTTCTTTAATTTGCAGATTTCCAGTCCGGGGAATTTCTACTCTTTTAAGGAATTGTACAAATTTACGCATTATATCGTTTTTGTTTGCTGCAAATTTGCGTAGAACTTTTATCAATTAAGGAATGTAGACAATGATTATACGTCTGATGCTTTTAAAAATGACATTTTCCCAATAAATTAGCACATATTTACTCTACTGTTAGCAAATATAGTGAATATTGCCGCTGAAAAAAGTATGGATTATACTTGACAGGTATTGCTTTTAATAAAATTAAATACGAATGATGGTTTCTGCTGTTGAGGTATGGAAAGTATATCTTTACGGCTAACGAGATAACTTTAATCAATAATAAAAACTACATGTTATGAAAAAATTAGTTTTATTTTTTGCAGTGTTTGCCTTTGCTCTGGCATTTACCTCCTGTTCGGGTGGAAACAAAAAACAGGCAGCAAATCCGGAGGAACTGGAATATGCAAACGAGGTAATCAACTATTATCACACTTCGCTTAAAGTGCTGAAGGGCATGGTACAGGAAAAAGATGTGAATGCCGTTTTGGGATATATGGAGCAGAATGGCAAAGCGCCCATGATCGCTGCTATTGCCCCACCTGCGGTTTCGGCAAAAGATACTGCATTGTTGATGAATCCGGGGGACTATTTTGAAGTAAGGATCCAGGAGACTCTGATACATACTTACGAAGGTCTTTTCCATGCAAGGAACCAGTTTTATGCAAATTTTGATACTTTCCTTTCATATATTAAAGCAAAGAAATTTTCCGATGCCGGTAAACTGCTGGACACGAATTACGATTTAAGTATTCAGATGACTGATTACAAGCAAGATATTTTTGATATATTGGGTCCGCTGACAGAGCAAGCCGAACAACTTCTTTTGGCGAATGAGCCGATGAAAGAACAGATGATAGCTGAACATAAAATGGGTGCTGCTATGCAGAGTATACTAAATCTGTATGCCCGTCCGCATGTGATGAAAGGTGTACGCTTGGACGTGAAGATGGAAGAATTGAGGAAAGAGCTGGCAGCAGCTAAAAAATTACCAGCCGTGAAAGGGCATGAAAAAGATGTGAAATCTTATCAAGACTTTTTGAGCAAAGCCGATAATTTTTTGAAGGCTATGCAAGAGGCAATTGATAAAGGCAGTTATAACGAAGATGTATATAATTCTTTGATTACTGAATATGGTCTTGCTATCATTTAGTTGCGTGATCTGTTTTTTTCATACCTTTTGATAGTATGTATGTGCAACCTTTGTAATGAAATGGCTCGTTTCATTATAAGAAAGATAAAAATGCCCTGTTCCGGTTACAGTAATGTAATCCGAAACAGGGCCGCTTTTTGCAATGAAAGAAATAAAAACTACGCTTTTGATATTTTCGCTATTAAAGATTAATAACGATATAGCCGTCCCGTCCGCTGTATTTTAGATACAGCAGTCGGATGACTGTTAACCTGTTTGATTAGGTATGGCTGAGATTGAAGGTGACATTATCCTATATATAAATTTAGTTCAATGTATAGATGTTCCTTCTTTTCCATGTCATTGTTGTCAAACTGGATCTTATCCTCACGGGCTAACCAACCAATAGCGGTATTCAAATCCCTGTCGGATAATCCTGTAGCTTCTTTTAACTCCCTATACTCCCATCTCCTGTTATCTGTACTAAGCAGACGCCAAACGATTCCGGCATTTAGACCGATAGTTGTTTTATTCATAATGAATGATTTTAAGTGACAGATATAAATTTCTAATAAAATACACTTTATATATATGTATTAATCCATTCTTTGAATCTGTTGTTTGTTGAGCAGAAAGAAAGACATAATAATCCATTCATCTTACGTGATATATCATATGTTGAGGCATAATACAAAATTGATAATTTTGTTACGACACAAAAAGCTGAACGCTTTGGTATTATGTTTCAAAGAACGTAATCTGATGGTATCAAGATTTACAAAGATAAGAAAAATGTTGGGAATGAACGTCTCTTTTGCTGTTTTTTTAGGCATACAGTTTTATTTTGACATAAGATTCTTCTTATTGCTATTTCTTATTTGCATTGGAGTGCCACCTAAATTTTGCTTGCAATAGAAATTAAAGTGCGAAGAGGTTGTAAATTTGAATTCATACATGATTTGTTTTAATGGGATACTGGGATTCATTAGCCGTTGCTGTATCTGTTTGGCTTTACGATCTTGCATCCACTGATAAGGTGTGTTGTCGAAGTTCTCCTTAAAAAGTTTTTCAAATGTTTTATTGCCGTACCCTAAAAGATTGGCTAGTTCTTTGGCCGTTTTTACTTTTAAATAGTTGTCTAAAACTAATTCTACAAAAAGCGGGTTGCTTCCCAGGGACATATAAAATATCTGCGTTATTTCTTCATAGGTATAAAAGTGTTTAAGTACCAGATAAATTTCTTTGTGTTTTAAAAGATACATGTGGTCGCAACTTATCCCGGCATCCAGGTAATGTTTCATTTGATAGACCAGATCTTTTATTTCTTGTTTCATAGACACACCCCGGCATTGAAATTTTACTGTGGCTTTTGTCTTGTACAATATCTCTGTTCTGGCACTTGTACATGGGAAGATAACTATATTATAACCTGAAAGTATTAATGTGGTTTTAGCAATTGCTTTCCATTTGAATTTATTGTTTTTAGGAAGAAAGAACATTTCATTTTCTGATATCGGGCGATCTATGTATTGATTAAAACTTATGGTAACGCCTCCAGTGAGTACGAAAATAAAATAATTGGCCGTTTTACTGTTCAGTTCGATCTGTTTTCCAACCTCCATTTCGATGTACTGAGGTATAACTTTGTATTCCGGCGAATAATAAGGGCATACTTGTTGGTCTTGGTTTGATTCTTGCATTTCTTTTTGATGTATAGGAATTATAATATTGATGATGACAGCGTTATGCCTAAACCGCATTGGTTTCATTTAGGGATAACTATATGCGTGGAAAGTTGAACTTCTTGCAGAAGCTGCTTTTGGTTAGTAGAAATGCATTATATGTTGGATATTTCTTATCGTATTATCGGAAAATGTGCTAAGAGAATACGGATTATCCGGCACATGTATCACTAATCTTGAGGTAGTAATTTTCATATAGGGTTTTGTTTAAGTAATTCGTATCTTGATCCTTATCCTTAATGCTATTTGGCTATCGAGCCATTTAGTATCGGTTTAGTATAAACTGTTATATTGTAAATTCCGGAGTGCAACAATATCCCGACGCAACCTCTGTTGAATAAATAGACATATAGTATAGAATGCGATATACATATCTCTTTTCAGTTTTATGTGCGTCTATAGGATTTGCTGCTTTCCGGGACACTAAACTGAATTTTCAATTGATATCTTATAAATATCTAACTGCAAATATAAGAAAAAGAGTAGGTTATAACAAATATGTAGCAAGACAAATTTTATCTTGTTACATATTTGTTATTGAAATAATTGGGTGGAGAGAATTTTCTTTTCTGTCGCGTATGCTTTCTGAATGATCCATATTGTTGAAATATGATTATCCGAAAGAGAATTTAAACGCTTCGCAATTAAAGAGTATGAAATCATTTTCAGCTCTCCGAATAATAATTTTATCCTCTCTTGCCAACCATCCGACTGCAAGAATTATGTCTTCTTGTCTTAGTTCAAGTTTCCGGCCTAATTCACTAAGAGAAATTTCTTCTGTCTTAGTCAGGAATAGCCGGATTTTACCTGCGTTTTCGCTAATATACTGCTGCTCCATACTGATTATGATTTAAGTTGTTTATATTATGATATACTTTTCTTCCAGTGAACAAATGCTGTTTTGTCTACTTTGGTCTTCCCTACTAACTGCAAGTTATATGAATTCATACCACAATAATGATATTCACCATAACTTATGTTTCCTAATAAATCCAAGTTCATAAAAGCCCTGATAATCATTGAGCCGAATTCTTCCGTTTTTTCAATGATGCATTTTCCACCTAAAAGGCTTGTCAGTAAATATGCTGAAACCTCATAAGCACACCAGCCGCAATCTTCTAAATACAGATTGATACAGCAATCATTACTTTGTTCTTTTCTAAGAACTTCTGCTACTTTGGATACTTCTTTTTCCATGCTGATACCTAGTTGATTAAGAATTAAATATATGGACTTTTATCTTTCTTTTGACTTTAAATCTACGGTAATTATTCTGTTTCTCCAGCCTTTAATTTACCGAAATAGAAGCGTTTGTTTGCTGAACTGACATATTAGGCTCCTGAAGTGTAGATATCCTTTTGGGACTTGCTATGTATGGAACAGTTGGTTTGGCCTTGCAACTTTATGTTTATGCAGGATGTTTATGGTACGAAGTGTCGTTTGCTCCAAACTTGCGAATTAATCAATTTTGCTGTATATTCGTTAGATATAATCATACGGGCAAATTTGCAGGTCTTCTTGTTTGATAGATTTGGGTGTTATGGAATCGATTCATAGTTTATCTATTGTTTTGGATAACAATAGATTTTTTAAAAAGTAAGTGATATGTTTACAGAAAATGCAATATTTGTGAAGAGTGAATTTGCTCCTCTAAAAACAGTGGTTCTAACTCAGTCGGAATTTATATTTCCTCAAAAGGTTGATATGGATGATGATAGTTTTCTGCCTGAAGAAAGTCTGGCTTTGTATGCCGGCGTAGATGTGGCCGGAAAGAACTATAAAGATGTGTTTCCTGAACGCCAGATTCTCTGGGAGAAGGAAAGGGAAAATTTAAGGAGAGTCCTTGAGAAATACCATGTCAAGGTGCTGAGACCACGCTTGTTGACAGATTTTGAGAAGGAAGCAAATAAGGAGAATGGCAGTTGTAATTTCTTTGTCCGTGATCCTTTTTTTACTGTTGGATCTTCCGTTATTGAAGGCTCGTTACGTTTCTTTTATCGTAGGAATGAAGTATTGCCTATAAGACATCTCTTGACAACTGAAACATATAATAACGCTGCTTTTTATGTATCAGTGCCCCGTCCTGATATATCGGAAGGATTAGAATCTAAAGTAGGTCCTTTTTTGGAAGGAGGCGATGTTTTGGTCTTAAACCATACTGTGTTTGTAGGAAATTCCGGATTAGCATCCAATCATAACGGCTATCTTTGGCTTAAATCGTACCTGTCGCATTGGGATTATGAGGTAATTGAAGTGCCTCTTAAAAAAGATATTCTCCATCTTGATTGTGCTTTAAGCCTTGTGAGAGACGGATTAATGATTGTTTGCGAGGAAGCGTTCACAGAAGGTATCCCTCAGCCGTTGAAGACATGGGACAAGATATCTGTTCCTTACCGGGATATAGCTTACCTGGCAGTTAACGGCCTTCCCATAGATGAACATACCTATGTTTTAGATCCTCAATTTGAATACATTGCCGAGCAATTACGGAACAGAGATATAAATGTTGAATATGTGGATTTTCAAATTTCCAGAAGCCTGGGTGGTTCCTTCAGGTGCAGTACACAACCTCTTCTTCGAATATAGAGAATCCTGTGTGGTCATAAGATTGAGGAAGCGGTAAGGATAGGTGAACTTTCCTTTACCGCTTCCTTTTAGGGCAAGATTTAGGGTTTATAAAGGTCAGTCATGTGATTTTGTAATTATGGTTTTGGTTTTAAGCCATTCCTTCATTTTATTTTAGGGGTATCAAATATAAAAATCGTACTATATACTATTATTGAAATAATAACTTCGCTAATTGGTAGCGACAATTTCTTATTCATATCCTAACTTTGCGGCATAAACGTTTTGTGTATAAAATACTTCTAAAAATATTTATTTCGTGCAGCAACGATGTTTTTAAGACGGACAGTACCAGTTTGCAGCAAGTGATTATTGATATGCAATTGAGAATATGAGATAATCAATTCTTGCTGCAAATATGGACTGTTTTCATGAAAATTAGTTATCCAAATGAAAACTCAATTGGATGTTTTTCGATGCTGATCACAATCATGTTTTCTCTTTTATGTACAAAGAGTTTGTCTTCTCTAGCTAACCAGCCAATAGCTAAAGCGGCATCTTCGAAAGAGAGGGAAGTTTTATGACATAAATCGAAGATGGAAATTTCTTTTACTTGATTTAATAGACGCCATATAACTCCGGCATTTTCACCAATTTTTCTCTTTTCCATTTTTTATAATTATTAGAGTTTATATTATTGTTCAATTCTTGTCATTGAACCAGTGAGAGATACACCCAAGCAGCAATTCGATATTTATCGGTTTCGTTATAAAATCATTTGCTCCGCATTTCATGGCCATCTGTTGGTCTGCCGGAAAAGCATTGGCGGTTACGGCTAGTATGGGAATAGATGCATTGAATTTACGGATTTCTTTTATTGCTTCCAGACCGTTCATCACAGGCATTTTTATATCCATCAGTATCATATCAAAATCTTCTTCGCGAGCTTTGTCTACTGCATCTTTTCCATTAGTTACATGTACCAAATTAGTATCTTTCAAGATGGACTTTACGAATAGGTAGTTACTTTCATTGTCCTCTGCTATCAAGACACGCATCCCTTTGGGTATTGTTTTTTCGGGCAATATTATGGGAGTTTGTGTATCTGCAATATTGCCAAATAAAATTTCGGAAGGAATCCATGCCCAGAATGTACTTCCTTCGCCTTTGTGCGAGATTACTCCTATTTCACCATGATAGGCTTGAACTATAGCCTTACAGATGGTTAATCCTAAACCGGTACCTTGCGTGAACTCGTCAATTTTTTCAAATCGGTCGAATATTTTATCCCGAAATCCATTTTCTATGCCGCATCCGGTATCTTTTACATATAGTTTAATACCTCCTTCTTTTAATTCGTATCCCATTTCTATCTCACCTTGATCGGTGAATTTGGATGCATTGGTTAAAAAGTTGGTTAGTATTTGAGTGATTCTAAGTTTGTCCAGATTTACATAGACTTCTTGTATGGGAGTAGTGCATAAGAAATTTATTTCAGGTTTAATTTTAGGTTTTATGGTTGCTGCCAGTCTAGACAAACACTCAGTCAAATTAAAAAAGTTGTTATTACAATCTACATATCCGGCTTCTATCTTGGATAAGTCCAATATATCATTAATCAGGTTTAATAATAGATTACTATTATGATTGATGATTTCAATATACTCCTGCTGTTCCTTTATGTTATCTGTAATACACAAAAGTTGTGAAAAACCAACTATTGAATTTAACGGAGTACGTATTTCGTGGCTCATGTTTGCTAAGAATGCGGTTTTTAAGGCATCGGACCTTTCTGCCTTTTGCTTGGCTAATGCCAGTTCCTGTTGATGTTCTACTTCTTTAGTAATTAATCGACTCAATCCGATAATTTTAACCTGTCCGGTTTGGGGCATTTTGATCCGTTGTCCTACTGCATGGAGCCATTCGTATTTGCCGAATCTGAATGCAAGTATTTTTATATTTAATTCTTTAATTTCTTCGTTTAGCACTTTTTGCACTTCGTGTTTGACTATCTCTTTATGGTCAGGATGGACAATCAACTCAATATACTCTTCAAGGTACATTTTATGATCTGTAAGTACCGAATCTTTGTTGGTTGAGCGTATCAGATCGGTAGTTAAATCATATTCCCAAGTAATAATGTTTCCTATTGTGAAGGTGAATTCGAGTAAAGTCTTGCTGCTTTCAATTTCATGTTGTTCTTTTACTCTTTCTGTTATGTCGTGGGAAATACCTATGACCAATTTTTTATGGAAATCCTTGTCTATTAAGGGGAACTTGGTCGTGTGCCATATCTTTTTTTTGTCTGCATAAACCCGCATTTCATTTTCGACATCTTGCGTAATTCCTTCTTCGGCCACCTGAATGTCCTGCTTGCGGTATCGTTTTGCGTCTTCTGCCGGGAAAAGGTCGAAATCGTTTTTTCCAACAATGCTCCCCGTCTGTCCTATGGCAGTACAGAAATGCTTATTTGCCAGTATGTATTGATAATCAGCATCTGCGTCTTTGATGAAAAAGGCTTCCGGCATGGACTCCAAGATAGCGAGCAATAACTTGTTTAATTTTGCATTTTCCTTTTTAGACTCTTCAAGTTCTTTGCTGACATTTTCCCTTTCAGTTACATCATTAATCCGTAATACAAAACCCTCTAAAGTGTTCTGGTCGTCTAGAATCGGATTAGAGAAGATTTCTACAGATGTTCCGTCAGGAGTCGTACATATTTGATGCCCGATGTTGGGAGACTGATTTGTTTTGCAAATTGGACAACCGAAACATAACTCCTCTGTTCCGATCTGATAATAGCATTTTTTGCCGACCTGAAAATGGCTTATCAATAAGTTGTCAGTAAATGTACTTGAAATATTTTCCCAGATAATCTGATAGTCGGAATTGATATATACAAACCCTGAATTAGCATGATCCAGAATCAACTTGTTCAACTTGTCAAGTTCTAATGAATCTGCGGTGTATTTTTCTTGTGTTTCTTTCTCTATGCAGCTTATGGGCTTGTCTATTTGAATAATGACATATTCCTCTGCATATTTGGTAAGCGTAACCCGGAAAACTGTATCCTTAATTGCATGTCGGAAACTTACGCTTTTATTTATTCTTATGACATAATCCAGTATATCATTTATTCTACCACAGAGTTCGTGATATGGAAAATTAGCATTGGAAATATAGGAATAGAGTGATGTCCCTATTACTTTATCTGTTGTATAAATCCGCAATCCTTTAAGGGTGACTTTACTAATGTTTATTATACGTCTCTTGCTATCAATGATGATGATGGGCTGTAAAACGGTCTCAATTATAGATTGACTAAAATTGAATGTATTCTCCATATTTTGATTTATTAGTTCTGCTTGAATTTGTTTAATTAAAAGCGGAAATACTACAATGTATGGAGTAAATATAGTTCATACAAACTTTGTGCTGATTGTATATATATTTCTTAGATTAAGAGTTATATATTAAGAGCCGATATTTGTCTTACATTCAATTTCCTATGCAAAATTACGTAATAATATACAAAGCCTTGTTTTCAATATGCGTATAAACTCTGCCAATTATAGCATGGCCCTTTTATTTCTTTATTATAGTATTTTTATGGTTATTTCTTATCTGTATTGGAGTACCACCAAAGTAATGTTTGCAATAAAAATTGAAATGTGAAGAGGTTGCAAATTTGAATTCATACATAATTTGCTTCAGCGGGATACTTGGATTTATTAACTTCTGTTTTATTTGAATTGCTTTCTGTTCCTGTATCCATTGATAGGGTGTATTGTTGAAGTTTTCTTTGAATAACTTTTCAAATGTTTTTATACCATATCCTAAAAGTGATGCCAGTTCCTGAGCTGTTTTTACTTTCAGGTAGTTTTCCAATACTAAATCGGTGAAAAGTGGATCGGCCCCTAAAGAAAGATAAAAGAGCTGGGTTATTTCTTCATATGTATAAAAGTGCTTGAATACTAAATAAAGTTCTTTTTGTTTCAAAAAAAAGAGGTGATGACAGTTGATGCCGGATTTGATATAGTGTATGATTTGAGTAAATATAATGGAGACTTCCTCTTTGGCTATTGTTCCCCGACACGCAAATTCTTGTTGATCTTTTATATGGTATAACAGACCATTTTTAGCACTTGTACATGGGAATGCCAGCGCATTATATCCCATGAGTACAATGCTCGTGTTTAAATCATCTGTAGAAGCCTGACATTTGATATTCGTATTTTTGGGGAGAAAAAATAACTCTTCCTTTTTAATCCGGCAATTACTGTATTCATTGAGATCAATTGTTACACTGCCCGAAACGATGTACAATAGATGGCTGGATGGGCGATTGTTCAGGTCCATGCATTCGCCTGGTTGCAGGGTGATATATTCCGGTATTACTTTAAATGCCGGACTATAATAAGGACAAAGGTTTGGTTGGATAATTTTCTGCATCTTGTCTCGTAATAATAAATAGGTAAATTATCTCAAATTATTCATTTTGAATAATTGTTGGCCATAAACAATCATGGTAAGCGCATTTTTCTAGGGGGAATTTTTTAATGATTCCAATCCTTGTGATAGCAGATGAAGGTTCCTGTTAGTTAGGGGCCTTTGCAAGCAACTGAAGATGGTATCGCTTTTAACACTTATTGATTGATATATTGTATATTGGAACTTTCTATTGTGAAGTTTCGTAAAGATGTTTGGGCTGTTGTGATTTATGGCTGTAGAGCTGTTATACACATGTCGGAATATGTAGCCGATTGACAATCGGTATTTTATGGGGGTCAAATGTGGGTCGTTCATAATGTTGCTCATCTAACTATATTATTTGAATAATAATAAATCACACAAAAAAAACGTGCCTTATTCAATATTATAGTTCCTAGAGGTGCAGCAACGACCTGACGCAACTAATACTGAAAAGGCACGCATATTGTTTATGAAACAACATACGAATCCTATTTTCAGCTCGATGTGCGTCTTTAGAATTTGCTGCTTTCTAGGACACTAGAACTGAATTCGAACATGATATCTGGAGGATATCACGTGCAAATATATATAAAAAACTGCATATATTGCAAAAATTAACAGGTTTATTCTTGACTATAAAATAAATCTTTAGGGCGATAACTATTTGTTTAGGGTAAAATACAAAGATGTTATTACGCTCAGATTTCGTCCGGCCATGGACAAGGTTTGCCCGTGGCTTTGAAGGATGGACGCTGGCCTCCGTTTTCTCGTAAATATGTTCCCAACTGTTTTGAAAGTTGTTTTACTATATCTGGGTGCTCACTTGCCACATTGTTCTTTTCACCGATATCTTCAGGGATATTAAAAAGCTCTTTTTGGCCGGTGTCGTAATGGTAAACCAATTTCCAATTGTCTTTGCGGATGGCGCAATCCAGATTGATGCCGGGACCATCGTTACCCCAGATGTTCGGGAAATTCCACACTAAAGCGCGGTCTTTGGAAGGATCTCCTGTATTGTTAAGCAGGGGTACGAAACTAATTCCGTCTACCGGGCTTTTTGTCTTGTAATCATGAATGCCTGCCATTTCGAGAATAGTAGGATAGAAGTCCTCAATAATCAGATATTTATCGCAACGGGTATCGGGTTTTGTAACTCCCGGCCAACTTACAATCATCGGTTCACGTATGCCGCCTTCATATAAAGAGCCCTTACCGCTATTTAACGGATAGTTCTGGGTGTGTGGTGTACCGTCACGCCATTCCGGTTCGGCGGCCAAACCGCCGTTATCACTCATGAAGATAATAATCGTATTATCAGCTTCGCCATTTTTTTCCACCCAGTTCATCAAATCTCCCAGACTTTTGTCCATACCTTCGATTAACGAAGCATAAGCGGCTTCTTTGTCGCTCAAGCCTTTTCTGACATACTTTGGAAAGAAGCGCATGTCTTTGTCGATAGGCACATGAATGGCATAATGTGCCATATACAAATAAAACGGTTGGTGGTATTTTTTTGCTTTATCCAGTGCCTTGATAGCTTCTTTTGTCAATGCTTCGGTAGCAAATACACCTGTTCCCCAATAGTTTTCGAGTCCGGGGATGGCCATCAGGGAGTTCGGCTTTCCATCGCGGTCGTGACCATAGTTTTTTTCACTCAGATAGGTCGCCAGTCCACCGGCAGCGTGTCCGGCAATGTTTACTTCAAATCCCCAATGTGCAGGGTTTTCTCCCGGAGTGCCGATAGCGCCCCAATGTGCCTTACCGCAATGAATGGTATGATAGCCACTTTGCCGTAACAATTCGACAAACGAAGTACCGACAAAGGTGTTTGGTGTTCCTTCTACTTGGCTCACGCCGTTATAATTCCAATCCGGAAGCGACATTGTTTGGCTGGCACGGTCGGTAGGGGTATCTCTTTGAAGTGTCCAGTTTGTTACTTTATGGCGGGTGGCATTGGCGCCTGTTATCAGGCTGCAACGTGAGGCGGAACTGATGTTGCAGGCGTATGCTTGCGTAAACATCATGCCTTGCTGCGCCAAGCGTTCCATATTCGGTGTTTCGTACGCTTCATTATAGTGCGTTTTCTGTGTCCAGAAGGGCAATGAAGTATCTTGCCATCCCATATCGTCCACCATAAAAAGAATAATGTTGGGACGTTTATCCACTTGTTCTTTTCGAACTTGTTCCTGTGCTTGTCCGTTGGCAACAACCAGCGAGGCAAATGTCAAACTAAATAACGTTTGCTTAACCATCGTCTTTGATTTTATCTGTTTATTTTTTTAATATAATAGTTTTTGGTTTATAAACCAACCAGATTCGAATTTCTTGTTTGCCATTTTTTTTCGTCCATAGGCATAAGGTTTCGGATATCCATATCCGAAGTTTCAACTGTTGTTGTGGTGTAGTAAAGTATCTGTACTGTGTTTCGCGATAAATATTTCTCTTGAATGCCATGGCCCAACCATTACAGATAGGGTGTAAATGATAGGGATGCCGGTTATGTTTGGACATTAATAGGGCGGATTTTCTTTGAACTGTTTCACAATAAACTGATTCTCAATTATGCTTTTTTAATCCTCCACTTTTGTATGTAATGTTATATTATCTAATATATGACTTAAAATATTGATATTCAAATTAATATTCTCTGTTTTGATTTTTTTGCAAAACAAAAGAAATAACGATAATGACGTAATAAAGTGCGTGTGTGCCAACTTCGACAGTCATAGTTACCAAAAAATAAGGTTTATAATTCTTTGATTTTTAATTCGGTTGCGTTATATTTGAGTATCTTTAAAAACAACAAGTTGAATCTTTTAATAAAGGGCAAACTATTATGGACTTGAAAGGATTTATCAAACGTCCGGTGCTTTCTACCGTTATATCAGTTTTAATTGTTATCCTCGGATTAATCGGTTTGTTTTCCCTTCCTGTCTCTCAATACCCAGATATTGCTCCGCCTACTATACAAGTCTCTGCAACGTACACCGGCGCCAATGCGCAAACCATTTTAAAAAGTGTAATAGTTCCTTTGGAGGAACAAATCAATGGTGTAGAAAACATGACTTATATGACTTCGACTGCCACAAACGATGGGACCGGCTCTATTACGATTTATTTTAAACAAGGAACCAATCCTGATATGGCAGCTGTAAATGTACAGAATCTGGTTTCTAAAGCTAACTCGCAGTTGCCAAAGGAAGTGGTCCAAGTGGGCGTTACTACTAAAAAACGACAGACCAGCCAATTGATGATTAATACTATTTATAGTTCTGATGGCAGACTGGATGAGACTTTTATACAGAACTACGTCAAAATCAATATTCTTCCCAAGGTATTACGCGTTAATGGAGTAGGCGACGCCACTATCTTCGGTTCCAGAGATTATTCGATGCGCATTTGGCTAAAACCGGATGTTATGTCGCAATTCGGCATTACCCCCAACGATGTAAACAATGCAATTACCGATCAGAATATAGAAGCGGCACCGGGAAAGTTTGGAGAGAACGGCGATCAATCTTTCCAATATATTATGCGGTATAAAGGTCGTTTGACTAATGAAACGGAATTTGAGGATATCATAGTCAAAGCATTTCCGGACGGACGAATACTTCGTATAAAGGATGTGGCAAGAGTAGAACTGGGTGCGTTAACTTACTCTATCCGTACCCGTGCGCAAGGGATGCCCGGTGTGACATTTTCTGTTTACCAAACAGCAGGTTCGAATGCAACGGAGGTTATCAATAATATAAATGAAGTTATCCAGGAAGCATCGAAGAGTTTTCCCCATGGGATGAAAACGGCGAATATTCTTGATGCCAACGAATTTCTATATGCTTCCATCCACAAAATTGTTGAAACACTGATAGAGGCGTTTATCCTTGTATTTATCGTTATTTTCATTTTTCTTCAAGACTTTCGTTCTACGCTTATTCCCGCGATTTCCATACCGGTGGCGTTGATAGGAACTTTCTTCTTCCTACATCTGTTCGGGTTCTCCATCAATCTGCTGACTCTGTTCGCATTATTATTGGCCATCGCCATTGTGGTGGATGATGCGATTGTGGTGGTGGAAGCAGTACACGCTAAATTAGATGCCGGATACACCTCTGCGCGGAAAGCTGCCCGTCATGCCATGCGTGAAATTTCCGGTGCCATTGTTTCCATTACCTTGGTTATGGCAGCAGTGTTCATTCCGGTTTCTTTTATCGGAGGCACTTCGGGTATTTTCTATACCCAGTTTGGTATTACACTTGCCATTGCCATTGTCCTATCCGCCATTAATGCACTGACATTAAGCCCTACGCTATGCGCCATATTTCTGAAACCTAAAAATGAAAACGACTCAAAGAAGAACTTATTACATAAATTTCACCGGTCATTCAATACAGGGTTTGGAATCGTTAAGGTGAAATACCAGCATGCCGTCTTGTTTTTCCTGAAGAAACGAAAATGGGTATGGGTATTGATTGTCGGAGTCATCATCTTGCTGGGGGTACTTTTGAAAGTGACGCCTACCGATCTTATTCCCAATGAAGATTTGGGAGTATTCTATGTCAATATCACGCTTCCCCCTTCCTCTTCGCTGGAACGTACCATTGATGCGTTGGAGGAAGTGGATTCTATCATAGCCTCCTGTCCATTGGTGGAAACTCGCTCCAGCGTGGCGGGAAACAGCCAGTTGAGTGGTGCAGGGAGTACTTATGGTATGGTAATCTGCAAACTTATTCCCTGGGATAAACGAAAGAAAAAAGGAGAGGATGTGAATAGCGTAATCAAGCAATTGATGGAACAGACCGCCCATATTCCGGATACAAAAGTGAATATCTTTGCTCCTCCGACTGTTCGAGGTTTCGGAAAGACTTCGGGTTTTGAATTTAACTTGCAGGACAGGAAAGGAGGCGATCTGGAAACTTTCTATCAGGTAGCTGAGCAGTTTTTGGAAAAGTTAAACCAGCGTCCGGAAATTCAACGTGCCACGACGACTTTTAATCCCGGATTTCCGGAATATACTGTAGATGTGAATATGGAGAAAGTGGCGATGGCAGGTCTTACATTGAATCAAGTTATGTCAACGCTTCAAGGATATTATGGAGGTATTTATTCTTCCAATCTTAATCTTTATGGGAAAATGTACCGGGTGATGATGCAAGCCGATTCCGCATATCGTGCCAAAGAACAGGATTTGGATAAAATCTACGTGAAAGCAGGCGAGCAGATGACGCCAATTACTGAGTTCGTAAACCTTCGTCGTACTTATGGACCTGAAACGGTTACGCGTTTTAACATGTTTACATCTATTGCTGTGACCGGTACTCCAAACGATGGATATAGTTCGGGGGAGGCTTTAAGAGCAATTGATGAAGTAGCTTCCCAAACGCTTCCTGTAGGATATGGTTACGAATTTTCCGGGCTGAGCCGGGAGGAAAGCCAAAGCAGTAATACTATTATTTACGTTTTCGCCCTTTGTCTGATTTTTGTCTATTTTTTATTAGCCGCACAATATGAAAGCTATTTATTGCCTTTTGCTATTCTGATATCCATTCCGTTAGGCTTAACGGGGTCCTTCCTGTTTGCTCTAATGATGGGATGCAGTAATAATATTTATTTGCAGATTGCTTTGATCATGTTGGTTGGTTTGTTGGCAAAGAACGCAATCCTGATCATACAGTTCGCCCTCGAAAGGCGTAAAGCCGGAATGACTGTTGCACAAGCTGCCATATCGGGAGCGACAGCACGCCTGCGCCCCATTTTAATGACTTCTTTTGCTATGATTATCGGATTAATTCCGCTAATGTTTGCTTCCGGAGTCGGTGCTAATGGAAATCGATCTATTGGTGCGGGAGCTGTGGGAGGCATGTTAGTAGGTACATTTATAGGAGTTTTGATTGTACCGGCCTTGTTTATTGTGTTCCAGACTTTGCAAGAAAGAATGTCCGGCAATGACGATGATGATGACGATGATTGAATGTTTTTTGTATCAATTGAATGTGGAATATATGAAAAATGAAATTTTTATGCTAGTATGTTGTACCACTCTTTTGGTGGGATGCAACAGGAGAAATTCAAACGGAGCGAATAAGCCGGAATGTGCAGTTATGACCTTGGAACCTACCGTAGTTAATTTAAGCAATTCCTATCCGGCTACGATTAAAGGTAAACAAGATATTGATATACGTCCTGAAATATCCGGCTTTATTACTAAATTATATGTTGATGAGGGATCGAAGGTGCATAAGGGACAAGTTCTGTTTCAAATTGATCCGGTACAGTATGAAACTGCTGTGCGCTCTGCTAAGGCTGCTGTATCTACAGCTACTGCAAATCTTGAGACTCAAGAAATTACAGTTGTAAATAAACGCGAACTCAATAAGAAGAACATCATTAGCGATTATGATTTAATAACGACAGAAAATTCTTTTAAATCTGCAAAGGCGCAGTTGGAATCGGCTAATGCGCAGTTAATCAGTGCTGAGAAGAATCTTTCTTATACCAAAGTTATTAGTCCGTCTGATGGGATAGTGGGTAATATTCCTTTTCGTGTCGGAAGTTTAGTTAGTTCTTCCAGTAATTCCCCGTTAACAACGGTATCGGATATTTCTGAAATGTATGTTTATTTTATTATTACAGAGAAGGATTGGTTAGAGCTTATTCGTGAAAATGGTTCACAAGAGGATGTATTGGCTACATTTCCGGCTGTTCATCTTTTGCTGGCAGATGGAACGCTTTATCCGGATAGTGGTAAGATTGAGACAATAAGCGGAATGATCGACCAAGCTACGGGGACGGTATCTGTGAGGGCTACATTTCCCAATACAAGACATTTTCTCAGAAGCGGTGGTACCGGTAATGTAGTTATTCCTTATTTGAATAAAAATGCTCTTGTCATTCCTCAGAAGGCAACGTTTGAAATACAGAACAAAAAGTTTGTTTATGTCTTGCTACCTGATAGCACGGTAAAGATGACTGAAATAAAGACTTTTCAACATGATGACGGGAAAAATTATATTGTGACTTCCGGACTTAATGCGGGAAATAGGGTGGTACTTGATAATGCGAATACCTTGAAGGACGGTCAAACAATTAAAGTTATGACTCCAGATAAGCTGTGATAATGACTTGAGGAATTCATGGGATTTTAAAGCGGAAATAATACAAAAATAATGAGAGTAAAAAAAAGGGTATCCCGCCGGATACCCTTTTTTAACACAAACACAAAACAAACAAACAGGCATTCATATCTTCGCAGACCGAAACTATAGTGTAGTATTTTTCCTGTTTTGTCAAATGAGAAAAAAATGTCATTTCACAATGATATTTAAAATTTGGTTAAAGAGAATTGCTTTTTTGAATATTGTTATTTCTACTGGCTTTTGCAAAATTACGACTTTGCAAGAATTAGTTTGTTATCTATTTGCGTAAATCTTCTGCCAATTACATTACGTATTTAGAGAAAACTTTGGTTTGTATTCATTGAATTATTGAGCCGGATTTAAGTGTGCATAGGATAATGTGATTATAGGACTGAGTCAAGTTCTGTGTTTAGTTTCTTGATAATCTGTGTAATATACTTTTTCCCCCGTCAAAAGATAAAGAGATGTCATATTCCAATTGATTGCTATAAGGACCTTTATAAGTCCTGTCATCCTCTTTTCTTGGCAAATATGGCAAGGGCAGTGAGTGTGCCGGTTTTATTTATCTTTGCGGGCGGTTTCATGGTGAAACTGTCTTTTTTAAATAAATAATTAATATATGAAATGTAAAATTATTATCCCGTCTTTCTTACTTGCAAGCTGTTGTTGGGGATGCTCTGCTGACGACGATATGTCAAATCTTTCTCTGCCAGAAGATTATGGGAGTGTTTCTTACCCGTACCTTTATTTAGAAGAAGGTAAAAGTCTGTCGGTTGAAGGTTCGGGAGAAACTGTACGGGCTGTTCATGCCGATAAAGGACTACTCTATGTAACAAACAAGGCTGCCCGGGAAGTTGAAGTCTATTCTTTAGCGGATTTATCAAAGCAAAATATTAGTTATGGTAATGCCGAACTGGATTGTTGTGGTGGTTATGCTTGTGACAGTCTGGTATTTGTTACCAGTACTAATAATCCCTGTCAGGTTTCTGTTTTTCATCGTTCCACCGGGGCATACATTTGCCGATTGGGAGATGGTACATGGTGGGGGCCATTAGTACATCCGTATAGTGTGGCTGTTAATAGTAAGTATGTTTTTGTGTGGAATCAAGGCGCTCCTGCTGTGAAGGTTTTCAACCGTGCACAAATTAAGCAGGGAGCTTCTTTACAGACGTGGGCATCACTGGACACAGAAAATATCGAAGGGTATAATAATCAATATAGCAGTTTGACGGTCGATGGGGACACTTGCCTTTATGCATTATCCGGTGATCGTGGAAATTCAATGTTTGTATATAACCTTCCCAATGAAATCAGTAAAGGAGAAAAGCTTAAATTTGATAGGAAAAGTTTATTAGCTAATGGGCAACCTTACGGATTAGCTTTCGGAAACCAATATGTTTATGCAAGCGTAGTGAGAAACGGTAGCAATCAGTTGTTGGTGTTTAATCGAAAAGAATTCGTTGCCAATCCGGATTTAAATTCTCCTTTATTTAGTTATGATAAGTTGCCTGATGGAACTCTTTTTAAATTTAACCGTAACATAGCTGCCAAAGGAGATACTATCTATCTACCCCAGAATCAAAATAAGATATATGAACTTATCGTTTGTAGTGTTTCTATTGACGTGATTACCCCAATTAACAAAATGAACTAAAAAGATGAAAAAGATAATTTATGCTCTTTCTATGGCGTTATTTTTTGTGTTGAACGCATGCGATGAGGACAATGCCATCGAGATAATCGATACTCCCAACCGGGATTTGGTTGCCCGTTATAAAGAACCGATATTCAACTACCGTGAGCAGTCTGAAGTGATTCCCGGACGGTTTCGACTGATTTTTCAGGATAATGAATCCGATGAGGTGATATGGAATCCTTCCGACCGATCTTTCAGAACCAATGAACTATTGCAGGTACGCCGTTTGTCCGGTAACGAATGCCGTGTGACAAGTTATGTACCTAAACCTTTGAAAAATATTATAGTCAAAGCCCAAATACCAGGCTATGACGAATACTTTGAGTTACTGAAAGTGGATTCTATTCCTGCTTTCGGGCAATTCGAGTTCACTCCTGCTTTCGTAAATGAACAAACTGTTTATAAAACAGAGAAGGGTAACTATATGTCATTCCGGTTGCCGGATATGCCGGATAATATACTGTTCAAGGTTGAATCAGACGATGTATTGTGGAAAAAGCTTTCGCGTATCAAAGTTTCATGGAGTTTTGATTTTAATGAACATGGCTGGGGTGGAAACTGGCTTGATATGAATGTTCTCTATGCTCGTGAATGGGTCGTGATGATAACTAACTATGCTTATATTGTTTCTTCGCCTGAGTGGGAATACATGCTTAGTCACTGGAAGGAGGTAACCGGTGATGATCTCTATGCCAATATCAATGAGAAAACTGTAATTGATTACAAGGCTTTTTCTCTCCATGCAAGAGCTGACCGCTTTGCTACTTTAGGGCTGACTGCCATAGGAGGAGGATTGGGTGGTCCCGGTATTGTGGGGGTAGATCATTGGAACTTTTATAGCCATTACCGTTCGCAGGGATATCTGGCAATAGCTCACGAGTGTGGTCATTGGTTCGGTTATGGACATGAATCCAGCATTTGCAATAATTACGGGCATTCTGACTATTCGTCAGTTATCATGTATTTACATGATTATATGTGGAAAAAGGACATGATACCCTATACGGACCGGGACATGCTCGGGTTTGTAAACTACAAAGATACTTCCTTGTTCCGGCATCCGGGAGTGGATGATGGACTCTATAATTACAAAGTCGGGACGAATTATATCGAGGAGTATTTCCTGACACACCCTTTATAGTGGAATAAATGATTCTACTTTACCTTCGGTTGAAGTGAGGATTGTGTAATATGGAAGAGTACTATATGTGAAAGATAAATTTCTATTTGTTTCTACTGGGGGAGTAGTCAAAATTTTATCCGGTTCACTATAGTACTCTTCTGTTTTTTTGGGGGGGGTGATTTATTTATTTGATTAGGGTTTTAATAAATTAATTACCTATGCTGAAACATTAGCTGTATAACTGGTCTTTACACAACCAAATATTGAAATAAATAGCAATTGTCTTTTCCTTCCATTATTTGGATTTCTATTAGTTTTTCAAGTAACTTTTTGCAGGAATTTGGTCCTATTCCTTGTAGTTTGCCAAGTGCGTCAAAACCGTTTTTTTTGATGAATCGGAGTAGATCCTCTAATAAATACATATTATTTTTTCTAAGAATGCGTACTGTTTTGATCTCTATATCCAATTTCTCAATTGAAGTTAATAACAATTGAGTTTCATCATGGGGAATATCTTGAATTCTGCTGCACATCATGGGAGAGTCGTCATCGAGATATTGATGCTGTAGAGCGAATTCGTAATTATGGCATTGTATTGTAAGCTGTTGAAGTTCTTTTTTGCATGATGTCAGTGTTTTCCAGTTGTCATGTATGTATAGTACAGCCTTTTTATATAAACTAGAGGTTTGCTTTTGGGAGATGTTCCATTTATTAGCAACCGTTTTCTCGCAGACTCCAGATGAAATAGAATAAAATATATCACGCATCTGGTGATCATCGATAAGTTCGGACATCTCTTTTATCATATCCTCAAATATGCAGGAACAAATATCCAGAGAACGGAGTGTACAAAGTGTTTGTTTGTCTTTTTTCATTTCTTTACTTATTTGATCTTTTAAAATTTGTATTGTTTGACAAAGTCTTTTTTTGCAGGATAAGGACATAGGATTTTGTTCACTGATAAAATCTTGAATGGTAGCTTCATCAATAAACCAAATGTTTCCAATCATTGTGCCACATATGTCATCTTTCTCTATCCATCTCATTAAAGTGAGAGGATGGAGATTGTACTTGCTAGCAGCTTCTGTTAGTGGTATCCAAGGCATAATTTAATTTTTTTGTGAATATAACAATGTATTGGTAATTAGATATCTTGATAAAATCAAGGGCACATGTCAGTGAAACTTTTCTTATCAATGATAAGGAACGTTAAATAATCGATCAATTATATTTCTAATTACAAAGTTACGGATATACTACAATATCTGCGTTTTCAATGTGCGTAAAAATTATGCCAATTAGAATAAGTGGTTTATTTTATTAAGCTATTGAATAGTCTTTAGTTTTATTTCATACTAAATAATCCGGATTTTAAAGGGGCGAATTCGATCCCCTTTTGGCGGAAGCAGGCAGCAAAGCCTTCATCATGAGTCCCACTCGTTGGGTTGAAATGACCGGTGCCATTGGTATCGTCTCTAAGAATGGAGCGTGTGGAGGTACTTATGCACAACGTGATATTGCATTTAAATTTGCCAGCTGGGTGTCGGTGGAATTTGAATTATACCTTGTCAAGGAGTTCCAGCGCCTCAAAGAGCAGGAGCAAGCCCAACTGGGCTGGAGCGTCAAACGTGAGTTGTCGAAGATAAACTACCGCACCCACACCGATGCCATCAAGCAGAACCTGATTCCGGCGGATTTGTAAACCGCCGCTACCCTTTCCAACCCCTCTCTTTCGCGGGGAACGCTTGTAACAGTATTGTGAAACAATAAAAAAGAACAAGCGGCAGCAGCATAATCCCACAGTCCTATTTAGGTAATTGTACGTGTGGAGATGTGCTGGTAGGTTTCCCTTCCAGTTCGTATAATCCTACCGTAACCAACTTTAAAATATACTGGAACGGGCAGGAACAATCGGGTACTATCACGAGTTAAAGTAATCTGCCGCATATGAGCATAAAGAGCTTCAATTCGTCAAAGTTGAGTCATGATGATTCTATTTCCTGTTTTAATCAAGGGATGCGATAACTTTCAATAAAGAAGGTTAGCATCCCTCTTTCGTAATATTGGATATGTCTTTCTTCCAGAACTTTGACAGACATACCTCTTTTCAATTTGTTTGCCGCTTACGTAGACGATACGGAACAAGGAATCTGGTATCGTTAGTTACGAAGAGAACATATTATAGGCTGCGGTTCAATAGAAGGGATAAAGGGTAAATGTATTGATTGTACCGTCGCATGTATTCCATATTGGGTATGTTTTCGATGAACGGATCTGTCTGATCCGTGTAGAAAAATACATTTAAGGTGTTCCCATGCCTTATTTGTTTTACTCCATCGGTGGGAATGTCTTCTACATCATTGAAGTGCTCCATCGGGAGTGTTTCTATTGTTCCTGGTTGTTCTTTTCCCAAAATATTCATTTTACGATTGAATAAAGTGAATTTATTCTGGTCGTAATCAATCCTTATGCCATAAGGACGGTTTGTATGAAAGCTCTTTTTGGCCTTCGCATAACATTCTATGTGGGTGTCCATGCTCACTTACTACTTTCTATTTTATCAGGTATGCAAAATTAATACTAAATCTGCAATTACGTATAATCGGAGTGGGACTTTTTGCTCCTAATGTATTGGGAAGAGATAGTCATACAGACTGATGAAAATAGCATATGTAAGTAAAAGTTGTTATGATATACGATTTTTGTAATTATGTACGATTGTTGTCTTGTATGTTAATGTATATTATTGATTATAAGGTTATAAATATGTTGTTAATATCTGATTTTTATATACGATTTAAGTGGTTAGCGAAATTAATATTAAATAATCGAACATAGTTGCGTTTAATATTCTCCATACATAATAATCTCTATTCCTTTGCCGAAAATTAGAGCAAGGAATGATAATCACATTTTCAAATAGAAAGGGAGGAGTTGGAAAATCAAGCCTCTGTGTTTCGCTGGCTAATTATTGGTCATCGCAGGGAATTCCTGTCCGTGTGATTGATATTGATCCGCAGCAATCCCTTCTTACTGCTCGTGAGGCAGATTTGAAAATGGATTCGGGGCATCTTCCAAAATTTGATATTCAACGATTCGAACTATACAATGAGTTGAATAAACTGCCTGACTATATCCGGCAATTAAAGCAATCGGAATGCCATATTCTGTTCGATGCACCCGGTGGTATGGGAAATGACATCTATATGCACATTGTGCTGTTTTCGGACTTTGTAATTGTACCATTTCAGTATGAAGATTACTCCATTGAATCTACAGGCGAGTACGCCACTGTATTGAAAAAGCTGAGTGAAGCGTATCCCACGCTAAAGCGGCAGGCCATATTTGTTCCGAACATGGTGGATACACGAATCGGGCGGGCTGCCGACAGGCAGCGATGGGACGCATGGGATAGGGATATTGACTGTGTGGCCACCCGTTCGCCCAGAGTGCCTCTCCGTGTCTGCCTGCAAAGACGGAATACACTCTTTCAAACTCCGGAGGAACTTTCGTGTGTATCTCCTTGCTTTGAATTCATCACAAGTCTGGTCTTTAAGAATAACCTTGAAAAGTAATAAAAATATATAGATATGAGTCCATTCGCAATATTTACAATTGTATTGATAATCATTTATATAGTGTATTATTCAGTACTTATCAGCAGAGACCTGTATGGTAAGAAAAATGCCGTAAAAAGTGAAGAGGAGGAGTTTGACATAGCCTTTTTGCAGGAAGAAGAAGCGGCTGTGGGCGTGGTGGAATCTGAGAATGGATTTTCAGTAAATCCTTCACAGACAAACGACGGGGCGGAAAAACCTGCGATTACAACAGAAGTACCCAATCCTGCGGAACCTGCATCGGCATCCGGCGGAGGAGAATCTGCTACCCGGAATAAGATGGATAAAGTGCAGGAGGAAATGGAAGAGATTGATCCGATAGGCAACCTGACAATGAGTAAAGAATTCTTCCGTGACCTCTTGCTAAAAGCGAATAAGGAAGGGTCGCTATTTGTACAGAAAACACATGTTCCTACTGTATGAACCGTAGAAAAATAATAATCAGTTTATTGCTTTTCCTTTATGGGACGGTTCGGGCTGTACCCCTGTTTGCCCGGTGTGGCGGTGTGGATTACAGTTGGGGAGCCGGTTCATTGGCTACAATGCACGATTATGTAGTGACAATGATGCTGTATGTGCTTTACATTGTCTATGCAATAGCCTCTATTGTAGCTATTATCGCTTCGGTTCAAATCTATATAAAAATGACGAATGGGGAGGAAGGAGTGGTAAAATCCATCCAACTGGTAGTGGGTGCCTGCCTATTTCTAATAGGTGCTTCAGTCGTTTTCCCGGCATTTTTCGGATACCGGATTTAATAATCAGAACTCAATGCGCAGAAGAGTATATATCAAGTAAAATTAATTAAAAAGATGAACAGAAAATTTCAAGATTTTGTCGGGAAGTCAGTTACTTCCCAAAGAATACAGATGCTCGTATGCCTGTTGGTTTGTGGTGTGGCGACGGCTTTTGCACAAAGTAGTGCAGGTGATTATACTGCCGGAACCGATGCTTTGACTACGGTAACGGAGGAGATTGCCAAGTATGTACCTATTGTTGTCAAACTTTGCTACGCCATTGCAGGCGTTGTTGCCGTGGTTGGGGCTATCTCCGTGTATATAAAAATGAACAACGAAGAGCAGGATGTCAAGAAGTCTATTATGATGATTGTCGGTGCCTGTATCTTCCTCGTAGCGGCTGCGCAGGCCCTTCCTTTGTTCTTTGGTGTAACAGCTTAAAAAAAGAGATGAGTACAGAACAGAAACAGGGAAACGAGTATCCTGAATATCCGATTTTCAAAGGGTTGCAGAGACCTCTTGAATTTATGGGAATTCAGGGCAGGTACATTTATTGGGCGGCGGGAGCAGCCGGTGGCGCTATCGTCGGGTTTATTGCGGCTTATTGTCTGATTGGCTTTATAGCCGGACTTATCATGCTGGTCGTTTCGATTGGCGGAGGTACGTCGCTGATTTTCCTGAAACAGAAACGTGGCTTGCATTCCAAGAGGATTGACAAAGGCGTCTTTGTTTATGCCTATTCCAGAAAAATGTGATTATTAATCAACTTGCCCTGAAGGGAGTATGGGGATATACTAAGTAATTGAACGTCAATAGGCTCTTCCCCCGAGGGGTATGAGCCTATTTTTTTAAAAGCTAATAAAGCATGAAACCATTGTATTTCATATTTTTTTCCCTCCTGTTCCTGATGGCTTGCGGAAGGAGAGAACAAGAACAGAAAACGACTCAAGCTATCACAACTGCGGAAGCTATACGTGACCAGTGGCTCCGAAGCCGGAAGGCGTTGGAGTTTGTTGTGGAAACGAATCAGCCGGAAGCACCGGCAAAAATGGGTAGGCTGGGTGTTTACTCCCGCTCACAAGACGCTACGGTGGAGGAACAATCTTCGCTGGCGGGTGTCCCGTTCCGATACGAGCCGACCGGAATGTTTATCCCGGACGGGGGAAAGGAGATCGTGACGGGAGATTCGACGGCATTGTTTTACGTCTGTTATCCTTATGTGTCAGGCGTTACACCGGATGATACTCTGGCGTTGAAAGCTCCTTACGGGGAGTATTTATATGGAAAGGAATTGTCTCGTTCATTCAGTGAACGGTTTACCATACGGATGCAAATGCTGTGTGCAACTTCGTTGCTCCGGCTGCGTCTGGAAAGTCAAGATATCACGGATCAATTGGATAAGGTGAGTGTAACGGGAAAGCAATTATTTACACGAGCCGGATATTCGCCTTATAGGGGTGAGTGGTATGATTTGTCGGGGGCAAACCTTCCGATTGAGTTCCGGTTTGACCGGGTGATGAATAACTATCAGTATGTGGATGTGCTGCTTCCTCCGGTGGACGAACCGAGTGATATTACAGTAGCGGTGGGAATGAATGGTAAGGCATATAAATTACACACGACTTTACCTCGGCTAAAACGAGGGGAGATGACGCAACTGAACCTGATGCTGGAAGAGTCGGGGTTAAAAATAAATTCGAGCTGGATAGAAGAACAGAGGAATTTTCTGTTTGCTCCGAAAGCCGGGGTAGATACGGTGAGAGTGGGACACTATTTACAGAATGACGGCTCGGTGAGTGCGGAACGTGATTCGGCTTCTGTTGCTGTGGTTTTCGTAACGGACGGGAAGCATGGCAAGGCGATGGCATTGAAGGATTGCGAAGGGAGGAAACTGTTTTCGTCCCGACAACTGACTTCGGGCAGAGTGTTCCGGACAGCGGACGGAACGAAAAAGGAGGGGTTTGTCAATCCGTCACGAACGGATGAGGTGGATGAAAAGAATCGGTTAGTGTATAAACCTTCTTTGCCTTATCCGGAGAACTGCGCACTCGGATATACGGACGGGTGTGCTTTGTGCAGAGCTCTGTTACGGAAATACAAGAAAGAAGAAAGGGGAGGAATGAGCAAAGGTGGGGAAGAAATGCTGGCAGAACTGCTGACAGTGAAGGGGGCTTATGTGCCTGCCGTAGCGGAGCTGGTACAAGTGTACTACCTGCTTCAGCCTTATGCGGAGAAGCCACTGGTTGCGGAAGGGCTGGAACTTCCCAAAGGGGAATATCTTTCGTCAAGCGAATCCTCGGAAACTAACTTTTATATGTTCGATTTCAATCATGGGGTGGTGACGGGTGCGTTCTCCAAGCAATTCGCACGACTGAACCTGCGCCTGTTTTATGTCTTTTAAATAAAATCGGGTTATGACAGTATATGTAATACTTTTTATTATCGCTTTGTGTATAGGAATGGCTGTTTCGGTATCTGTGTTCGGTACAGGGGGGAAACGGAAGAGGATGTTTAAAGAGATTTATTTCTCCATAGAGGAAACGAAGGAAGAGATAGGGATATTTTACACGAAAGGCGGGGATTACTCGGCTACTTTGCAAATAGAGAATCCGGTAGAGCAATATTGTGCTAATGTGGATGCTTATTACAGTTATTCCAACTTGTTTACTGCCATTGTACAAACATTGGGAGAGGGATATGCACTGCATAAACAGGATGTGTTCTGTATGCAGAAATTCAAACCGGAAGAGGGTAAAGCCCGAGAGTATCTGTCAGATTCTTACTTTGACTATTTTGAAGGTCGTCCTTATACAGAAATACGGACTTATCTGACTATTACTCAAGAGGTAAAGAAAGGGCATTTTAACCAGTATGATGCAAAGAAATGGAATGAGTTTCAGATTAAGTTGAGAAAGGTGCTTGACTTGTTGCTCGACAGTGGCGTGAAGGCTTCGTTCCTGAATAAAACTGAAGCTATTGAGTTTGTGGATCGTTATTTTGCGGTGAACTTCGGGGCCGGTAAGTATTCGATGACGAATTACAAAGCGGACGAGGACTGCATCTATATGGGGGATCGTAAGTTCAAGATTTTCTCTCTGGTAGATGTGGATAGTGTTGCGTTGCCACGACTGGTACGCCCTTATACGGAAGTGGTAGTGAATAATACTTCGTTACCGGTGGATTTCATGTCGCATATCGCATCGGTTCCATATGCCGATACGGTGGTGTACAATCAAATCATTTATATCCCCGGACAGAAGCGGGAGCTGGCCGTACTGGATAAGAAAAAGAACCGGCATGCTTCCATGCCGGATGCTTCGAACCAAATAGCGGTGGAAGATATCAAGCAGGTGCAGGATGTTATTGCCCGCGAGAATAAGATGTTGGTATATACACATTACAATTTGCTGGTATGCTGTTCCGCATCTACGGATATGCAGAAGCCGACCAATCATCTGGAGAATACATTCAGCAAGGTGGGCATTCATTTGTCACGACGTGCTTATAACCAGATGGAGCTGTTTGTGAACTCGTTTCCCGGAAATTGTTTCCAGATGAACCCGGAGTATGACCGTTTTCTGACGATTGCGGATGCGGCCATGTGCATGATGTACAAGGAATGTGCGAAACGTGGTGAAGATTCGGCTTTGAAGGTGTATTATACCGACCGGCAGGGGGTGCCCGTGGCGATTGATATTTCCGGGAAGGAAGGGAAAGTTAAAATGACTGACAATTCGAACTTCTTCTGCCTGGGGCCTTCGGGCTCGGGGAAGTCATTCCACATGAACTCGGTGGTAAGACAATTGTATGAACAGGATACCGATATTGTGATGGTGGATACAGGAAATTCATACGAAGGGTTGTGTGAATATTTGGGCGGTAAGTACATCTCGTATACAGAAGAAAGACCTGTGACGATGAATCCGTTTCAAATCAGACGTGAAGAGCTGAATGTAGAGAAGAAGGACTTTTTGAAAAATATGATTCTGCTTATCTGGAAGGGAGCAGACGGGGAAGCGAGCAAAGAGGAAGAAAAGATAGTGAATATGGTGATCGCAGAGTACTATGACGTGTACTTTAACGGTTTCAATGGCTTCAACGAGGAAGAACGGTTGGATATGCATAGAAGTCTTCAGATTGATTTGCGTAACCGGATGGATGATGAGGAGGAAGAAAGGCGCAAGCAACAGCGTATGAAGGAAATAGGTCAGTTAAAGAAAAGACTTGAATATATCGATCCGGCAGAATTAGAATCGGGTAGCAGAGGTGAGGGCGGTTCGGTGTGTGGGCCTGAAACTGCTTTGCGGAAAATAATGCAGACGGAGAGTGACCTGACATTGGAGGATATGAAGCTGAGTGAGGAAGATATTTATAAAAAAGAAAAAGCCCAGCTGGATTCCGGTACTATAAAAGACCAGATAGAAAACATCGAGCGCCGTCGTTTGGAATTGAAGGTGCCATCGTTGTCCTTCAATACCTTTTACGAATATGCGATGCAGCGGGTACCGGATATTTGCAAGGAAAATAATGTAACGTTTGACTTTAGCTCTTTCCGTTTTATGCTGAAGGACTTCTATCGTGGCGGTATTTTTGAAAAGACACTGAATGAGGAATTTGACGGTACACTGTTCGATGAAACGTTCATTGTTTTCGAAATTGATTCGATCAAGGATCACAAATTGCTTTTTCCACTCGTGACACTTATCATTATGGATGTTTTTCAACAAAAGATGCGTATTAAAGAGAAGCGTAAGGTCCTGATAATAGAGGAAGCATGGAAGGCAATCGCTTCTCCGCTAATGGCAGAATATATACAGTATCTCTTTAAAACCGCACGTAAATTCTGGGCAAGTGTTGGAGTAATAACACAAGAAATACAGGATATTGTTGATTCACCCGTAGTTAAACAAGCCATTATTAACAATTCCGATGTGGTTATGCTATTGGACCAATCCAAGTTTAAAGAACGATATGGCGAGATTAGGGCAATTCTGGGACTGACGGATGTGGAAGTGAAGAAAATATTTACCATCAATCGTTTGGAAAATAAGGAAGGGCGCTCGTTCTTCCGGGAAGTGTATATCCGTCGCGGTACGGTAGGGGATGTGTTTGGTGTGGAAGAATCACGTGAATGCTATATGACATATACTACCGAACGGGCAGAGAAGGATGCGCTGAAACTCTATAAAAAGGAGTTGGGAGGTACTATTCAGGAGGCTTTGGAAGTGTATTGCCGTGATTGGAACCGTTCGGGTATCGATAAGGCATTGGAGTTTGCCCAACTGGTTCATAAAAGCGGGCGGGTACTGCATCTGCCCAAACGGGAAGGAAATATATAATTCAGTATTCGGAATGGAGAAAAAATACTTGTTTTCGTTGCTGCTGATGCTGTGTCTGTTCCCGTGGGCGTTGTCCTTGCGGGGACAGACTTTCATGAAGGTGAACTTTGATACCCGGACAGTGGCAGCTATGACTACCGAATATGCTGCTGCGGCTGTTGCGGAAGGGTATTACGACGAGCAAGTGAAGGATATATTAGCGAAATACGGTGTAGCAGAAGTGGCCGCTGCCGGTATCTTCACTTCAAAATATATGGACCGGAAAGCTCTGACGAATCTGGGAATCTGGAGGGATGGCTCGGAGAATCACTATTACCGGCGAATCTACCGCCTTGTGTCCGCCAAAATCATTCCGATGATATGGGGATTGTCGGGACAGTTGTTGCGTTATCCGCATAAATCGTTGTATTGGGGTTCATACCTTGTGAAAATATGTTCGGAAGTGAAATCGCTGTGTATGCAGTTTGAAGCTGTGGTGACTAACGGAACGTTGTCATTTGCTGATATTCAGTTCCTGGAACTGGACCCTCGCTTTGCCGCTTTTATGCAATTTTCCAAGTTTGGGGAGGCAGACTGGGAAACGCTCTTTGATGATTTATCATCTATCCCGGGAAATTTCACGCTGGATAACTTGAAAGAAGATGTGGGGACATTGTATGAGTTGGGAAGCCAATTAGCTACTTCGGGGTTCAATAATCTGAGCGGGGACATCGTGGGAGATTCCAAATTCGATGGTTCGTTTAAGGATAAAGCATTGGCGACCGGTGAGATAGTGAAGAATGTATATGATATATATAAGAATAGCGACGGGCAGGTAGCAGGGCTTTTTAAACAGTATTTAGGTGATAATCCGACGGCTGCCGATTTGTTCAGCTTTTCATCTTATAACCTGACAGGGTGGATAGATGATTATGTGAATGAAGCGGGGGGAACTTATTATACCCAACGTTGGTATATCGGACGTTATGAGTCGGGGTCCGAAACGGTAGCGGAATATAATCCGCCGGAGGATGATAATAATGTGCTCAACGGACCGCAATGGGTACGGTTTGATACAAGTGATGAATCGTTTTTTCCGAGCAGTTCGCAACTGGAACAGGTGCTTTCGAACTCGGAAGGGTATGCAGGATGGTCGCGTGCCCGTATTCAACAGTTGAATGCACAGAATGACGGGTACACTTACCGTATGTCGAATTCACTGCTTGCCTATCGTATATCGAAGAAAAACAAGCAAACTAAAAAGGCTTATGCTTACCGGATTGTCATAACGAAGTCATGGAATCTCAGCGAGGAGGTGTATGAGGAATACTTCGATTCATACCGGATGGATCTGACTACCTTTAAGATGAAGTTGCAGGCCTTGCTGAACGAGTATAACGATAATGAGGAAGGGAAGGTGTACCAACTGAAGTCTGGTCCGAAGAATTATTATCAGGCTGCGGATGATGTTAAACTGAAAGGGTGTGAAAGTGTGATTATCAGTGCAACGTGTACAGATAATGTGAAGTTAGGCGAAGGTTCTACGCAATATAAGTGCCGGCAATGTAGCGGTTCGCTTAATGACCATTCAAAGGAGTGTGCGATGCAGACTACTGTTTCGGAGTCGGATGGACTTGATTTGTCCGAACTAAACCGACTGGAGGAGGAGACACGACGGGAAATTACAACTTTGCAAACGGACATTCAAGCATTGGAATCGGCTAACAGACGTTTAGCCGAGTTGATATCGGGTGGCGGAGCGACTGATACTGAGATTGCCGATTATCGGCAACAGATGAATGCCAATTCGGATCGTATCAGCGAGAAAAGAGGACAGCTGACGCAAGCAGAAAAGCAACTTGCGGATGTTCAACAGGCAAAGTCCGACGCAGCAACGGACAATGATGTGCCGACGGATGATTATTACCGTATTCCGGCTATTATGGAAGATTGCAGGAATGCCTATGGCCTGACCTGGCAAGGTGACGGATGGTGGAGCGGATATACGTACTACAGATATGCCAATGCGTCAAATATCAAAGGGACTGTGACTTTTTCAGCAAGCTTATCCATTGCCCGCAAACCCAAGTTTTTTCTCGGCATCAGGATACACCGTGCTATCTTGAAAATAAGCTGGCAGATGACTGCTTCTTATTCGGACACGCAAGTGGTAGAGAATATGGCTTTGGACCCTGATATGCCGGACGGGGAGAAAAAGAAACTCGTTAATGACCGGTTATCGGAGTTGGCAATGGAATTTCCGGGATGCAGACTCTCGACGGAATACGTGAAATCCGATCCTTTTGAGGAGGATCAGACGGATGATACTTATCATTTGCTTTGGGCTTCCGACCGATTGGCTATCGCACGGCAGGTGGAATCCCGACTGATGAAGATTTATGCCGATTTGGTATCGCTCCAAAAGATGATGAACTACAAACTATCCATCATAGATGTACTGAAAGGAATTGGCCCATACGTGAATGACGAGCAGGGGAAAAAGCTGACTCTGGCAGAGAAGTGCCGGAAAAGGTGGTTACGTAATGCGGCTGAAAGTTATCACTCCATTCATTATAACGGAAAATATGATGAAGATGAGAAGGAAGGGAAGTAATGTACTTAAAATCCTGCTTACGGTAGGAATACTATGGTTGCTTCCTGCGGTGATGCATGCACAATTAGGATTTGATTATACGTCAGTGGAAAGTTATATCCGTGACCATAAGAATCAACGTAGTTTGCTCATTACAAGGGCCACTTTGGAGTATGGAAACCAACTGCTGCATGATTACAGCAAAAAGCAGGCGGAGGGGTATAAGGAACTGAATTTTGACCTGGACAAGTACACAAGGGCTTTTGACATCATAGACGTGATGTACCAATCCTTGCGGTTGGGTATGAATGTATATACGACTTACGACCAAGTTTCGGAACGGCTGAAGGGATATAAAGAATTGCTGGAAGAGTTTAATGATAAAATTGTGAAACGGGGGAGGATGGAACTGGCGGACACGTTATTGCTAACCGTCAATTATAAGGCCATTCAACGCATCACAAAGGAGAGTGAGCATTTGTACAAGTCGGTTTATGATTTAGTGCTTTACGCTACGGGTGTGGCTGCATGTTCGACGGCTGACCTAATGACGGTATTGGAAAGCATCAATACCTCACTGGATCTTATACGGGGAATGGTGAATCGGGCTTACCTGAGTACGTGGAATTATGTGAAAGTGCGAACGGGATATTGGAAGGAGAAAGTGTATCGTACGAAAACCAAGGAACAGATGATTGAGGATGCTTTCGGACGATGGAGGAAAGCGGGAAAAAACATAAAAGTGAATTGATAATGAAAACAACAATCTTACTAACAGGGCTTTTCCTGCTGGTTATACCGGCAGGTTTTGCACAAGGTGTACAGGTGACTTATGAACACGATGACGCCAAGATGAAACAGATTACTGTTATGGAATCCGGTACAGGAGCATTGACTCCTGACTGGTATTACAACACGTTGCATGAGAATTATGGTAAAAGTGCTGCATCGAAGAATAAAACTCTCTTCAGGACGACAGCCGGTATCAACTTGTACAACCAGAAAGATATGGCGGAACGAATTGATTCCGCTTTGGTGAAGCGTGCTGCCGTGGAAGCATTGAACATTGCCGACCGTTCGGGTGGTGCGCTGGATATTGCGTGGAGTGCGGAAGGCCCGAAGGTGTCGGGGAAGATGAGCGACTATCTGACGAACATCGGTAAAATCCGTGAAACGGGGGGGAGTCAGGATGAATACGATTACTGGATGCAATATTATAATGTGTACACCAGTGCCATCCGCTCCACCCAAGATGCTTATATGCCCAACTCACAGCGTAAGCGTGAGTACCTGAGAATCTATGATGATGTGATGCGGAAAAATGAATTGTTGGTAAGATACCTTGTACGACTATCCAATACGAAAAAGGTGGATGAACTGTTACAACAAGCTACCCAGAGCCTAACTGCCAGCAAGCCTGATATTGTCCGTGCGGCTATGTCGCGCTGGAAAGCCTCCGGCATGAGAACAAATACCCGTCCCCTTGAAAACTAAATAAACTATGGCAGATAATATTTTATCGGATTTTGGTATCAGTCTTCTCGACGAGGAGATTGACGATGTGATTTTCCAAACCAATGAATTTTTATGCGATGCGACTTTTACAGGTTCACAAGGTCCGTTCTGGTGGATCTTGCAGATGAGCATGGCTTTAGCTGCTTTATTCTCGCTTATTGTAGCGGGAAGTATGGCTTATAAAATGATGGTGAAAAATGAACCGCTTGACATAATGAAGTTATTTCGCCCGCTGGCTATCGCCATAATTATGTGTTGGTGGTATCCTCCTGCGGATACCGGTATGGCAAGGGGTGGGCAGTGGTGTGTGCTGGATTTCCTGTCCTATATACCGAATTGCATAGGGTCATATACCCACGATCTATACGAAGCTGAAGCGACGCAAATATCGGACAAGTTCGAAGAGATACAAGAACTGATATACGTGCGTGATACCCTGTACAACCGGTTGCAGGCACAAGCGGATGTAGCTCATACGGGGACTACGGAGAGTACACTTGTGGAAGCGGCGATGGAACAAACCGGAGTGGAGAGCGTGACACAGATGGAACAGGATGCTTCACAACTGTGGTTTACATCTTTGGTTGGTGGTGTAACGGTGTGTATTGACAAAATAGTAATGGTTATTGCACTTATCGTGTTCCGGATCGGGTGGTGGGCGACCATTTATTGCCAGCAGATCCTATTGGGGATGCTAACCATCTTCGGTCCCATTCAATGGGCGTTCTCAATATTGCCCAAATGGGAAGGGTCATGGGCGAAATGGCTTACAAGGTATCTGACAGTACATTTCTATGGAGCGATGCTCTACTTCGTCGGGTTCTACGTGCTGTTATTATTCGATATTGTGCTTTGCATTCAGTATGAGAATTTGTCGGCTATTACACAGTCGGAAAATACAATGGCTTCTTACCTACAAAACAGCTTCTTTTCTGCGGGCTATCTGATGGCGGCTTCAATAGTTGCATTGAAATGCTTGAATCTGGTGCCTGACCTAGCCTCTTGGATGATTCCTGAAGGAGATACGGCGTTCAGTACCCGTAACTTCGGTGAAGGGGTGGCGCAACAAGCTAAAATGGCGGCAAACGGTGCCGTAACCTCGGTAACAGGAGGGATTATGAGATAATTCACTAAAAATAGATATAGGCATGATAATTAAGAATTTAGAGAACAGGATTAAACTGGTAATCATCATTACGAGCTGCGTTATCGTAGGTTGTGTGATAATCAGTATCAGTTCTATATGGACTGCAACGAACATGGTCATTGACTCGCACAAGAAAATTTATGTGTTAGATGGGAATGTACCGATTTTAGTCTCACGAACTACGATGGATGAAACTCTTGAAGTGGAGGCCCGCTCCCATATCGAAATGTTCCACCACTTCTTTTTTACGCTGGCACCCGATGACAAATACATCAAGTACACAATGGAAAAGGCTATGTACTTGGTGGACGAAACCGGGCTGGCGCAGTACAATACGCTGAAAGAAAAAGGCTTCTATAACAATATTTTGGGAACCTCGGCGGTGTTTTCAATCTTTTGCGACAGCATTAAGCTGGATATGGATAAGATGGAATTTACTTATTACGGCCGGCAACGCATTGAACGCCGTACCTCGATTCTGACTCGTGAGTTGGTGACGGGCGGACAACTGAAGCGTGTGCCCAGAACCGATAATAACCCCCACGGATTACTGATTGTAAACTGGAGAACCTTACTGAACAAGGACATCGAACAACGAACGAAAAATAACTATTGACATGGGATGGAAGAAATTGATTTTCGGTGATAAAATGCCTGATAATGATGATCCGAAATATAAGACCCAACGGGAGAGTGAAGTGAAAGCCGGTCGTGAAGCCGCTAAGGCACTTGGCGTGGATAAGGTGGCTGATAAGACACAGCGTGTCGCATTAAAATATCCGAGAATTTTTCTTGTGGTGGTATTCGGGTTTGTGGCGGTTTGTCTGGGATATAATGTGTACCGAATGGTATGCGTGTATAATCGGCCGGGACCTACGCAAACTGCCGTAGAACGCCAAGACGCTTTGTTGAAACTAAAAAGAAAACATGCCAAGCCTGGTGATGGGGCTATCTATCAGGAACAGGAAAAATTGCTGAAGGAGGAGGTGGATGCCATTACAGCTAAAGGAGCTGCTATGACACATGATGATTCCTTGCGAGTGAAAATTCTGCTGGAACAACTGGTACGTATGAATAACTTAAAATAAGAGAGCCATGATAACTGATAATATCAATTTTAAGCAGCCGAAGTATGTACTTCCGTTGATTATTTTCCTTCCGTTGCTGGCTACGGCGTATTTTGTCTTTGACATGTTCGACACCAAATTGGCAGAGGCACCTACGTCTTTGGAAACGACGGAATACTTAAACTCAAATCTACCACAGGCCGAGATTAAGGATGATGGTATCGGCAACCGTTACGAGAGTATGTTGAAATCATTCGGGCGTATTCAGGATTATAGCGCTGTGGAGGGTATTGACCGTGGAGAGGATGAGGAGAACAAAGAAGCCTATTCCTCAAAATACTCGGCTGATGACCTTGCCTTACTGGATGAAGATGCAGCACGCAAAGCGCAGGAACTGGAGAAACTGCGGAATATGCAGGAACGTATCCGGCAAGGAGCGGAGAAAGGGAATGGTATGGATGGCACAAGTGTGCCGGATACGTTAAGTGAAGCAGATAGGCTGGACCGTTCGCAAAAACGACAAAGTGAAGCATTGGCGGAGTTGAACAAGGCTCTTGCCGAAGCTCGCCTGAAAGGACAGAAAGGACTTGTACCAGTGGATACAGTAAAGACGCCTCCCGTACAGGGGGGGCCGAAAGAAGGGAAAAAGGTGGTTGAAGGTGAGAAAACGGAAGGTGCTGTGAAAGGATTGGATGAAGATGCGTCAGCAAAAGAGGTGGTGAAGCTGATGAATAAATCTTCGGATTACTTTTTTACAATAGCGGAGAATGAGCCGGAACCACATTTAATAAAGGCCATCATAGATGAAAATATTACGGCTGTGGACGGTTCACGTGTGAGGTTACGTTTGCTGGATGATGTGATGATAAGCGAGTGTATGATAAAAAAAGGATCATATCTATATGCAACAATGTCCGGTTTCGGAGCCCAGCGTGTGAAAGGAAATGTGCAGAGCATACTTGTGGAGGATGAACTGGTGAAGGTAAATCTTGCGGTTTATGATACGGATGGATTGGAGGGGCTTTATGTTCCTTCGAGCAAGTTCAGGGAGACTGCACAGAATGTAGCGAGCGGTGCTATTGGCGGAACGATGAACATGAACACCACGGGTGGAGGAAATATGCTTCAACAGTGGGGGATGCAAGCCTTGAACAATGCTTACCAGAAGACGACTAATGCAATTTCTTCTGCTGTGAAAAAGAACCGGGCGAAGCTGAAATACGGCAGTTTTGTGTATTTGGTGAATGGACGGGAAAAAAGGAATAATAAATAAAAAAAAGTAGCATACATGAATACTCTGATAAAAAAAATCATATCAGCAATGGTATGGATGGTGGTCGCTGTGCCCTGTTTTGCACAGAATACATTTCAGGAAATGGAGGTACTGACCGTGAATGAACAAGTGACTACGGTAATTACTGCCGGTGAACCGGTGCGCTTTGTGGATATATCCACCGATAAGGTGGCCGGTGACCAACCTATAAATAATGTGATACGCCTAAAACCTATAGCTACGGCGACAGACGGTGATATACTCGGTATTGTAACTGTCGTGACCGAACGTTACCGCGTTCAGTACGGATTGGTTTATACTTCCCGCATTTCGGAGGCAGTGACGGATAAAGAAATACAGCAAGTGGAAATGCAGCCTTATCATAATCCGGCAGTGAGTCTTTCTACGGAAGATATGTACGCATACGCACGGAGAATATGGAATTCGCCTGCCCGTTTCCGGAATGTGAGCTCGCGCGGGAACCGGTTGCGTATGCGGTTGAATAATATTTATAGTTGCGGAGAATATTTTTTTATTGACTTCTCGATCAGTAACCAGACCCATATCCGGTTTGATATTGATGAGATCCGGCTGAAACTTGCCGATAAGAAGATTACGAAAGCGACCAACTCGCAAATTATTGAGTTGAAACCGGAAATGATGCTTGAAAAAGCGACTTCATTCCGTTCGGGTTATCGTAATGTGATCGCAGTTAAGAAATTGACTTTCCCTAATGACAAAGTACTTTCCATCGAGGTGAGCGAAAAGCAAATCTCAGGTCGAACGATCAAACTCAATATTGATTATGAAGATGTGCTGAGTGCAGATAGTTTTGGGGATGAACTGCTGGAGGTGGACTAATAAAAAATGATAAACATGAAGAAAATATTAATACTATGTGTGGTCCTGTTCGGACTGTTGTCCCCATTAGCAGCTTCCGACGGAGAGAAATTCTTTCAAGTGGGGACGGGTATTCTCTATCAGCGTGGATGGGATTTGACGGTAGGTATAGAACAGGAAACACGCTATCATAATGCGTGGGAATATTTTGGAAATGTGTACCTGAAATGGGAAGAGTGCGCTTCATGCGGACATGTTTGTCCGGAATCTTTCTGGAAGAGTTACAATACGTGGGCGTTGGGCGCTGCTTACAAACCTGCATTGGTGCGAAAGCGCAATTCCGTTGGACGTGTCCGGCTGGGCGCATCACTCGGTTCGGACAGACATGAGTTACTGGGTGGCATACATGTGGGTTACGAGCAGAATTATGCCCTGCGTAATGGCATGGTGCTATACTGGCAGGTGAAAAGTGACTTGATGATTAACGGCATGGACCTGTTCAGAACGGGGCTGGCGTTAGGGATAAAATTACCTTTTAAATAAAGTTATGAGAAAATATATAATTCCATTTATATTGTTGCTTGCAGTGATATTCACTGCTTGCGACGGGCATAAAGAATTTCCTGATGATTCTCTTTCTGTTTGTCATATCCTCTGTACGGATGGACAGACTATGAATTATGATGCCTATAAGCAGAGTGGTAAAGAGGCTATTGCAGTCGTTTTTTATGTAAACCATGACTCAAATACAGAAGGGCAAGGGTATGCTGTGTATTTGTGGGACATGGAACCACTTGCTTTTGCTGACAGTACGGGAACTGCCCAAGGTACTTCTGCTGATACGGAAGCATTGGACGGTAATGTGAATACTTATTCTATGTATGTAGGTAAAGGAATTGGTTCACCACTTGCCTTGAAGATGTTCGACTTGTGGCACTATGGTCAAAGTGCTTATATTCCTTCGGTAGCCCAGATGCGTTTACTGAAATCTGCCAAAGCTGCCATCAATCCATTTATAGTGGGTTGCGGGGGAGAACCTCTGCCAGATGAAGCAAATATGTGCTGGTACTGGACTTCGACTGAAGTGAAAGGCCAGGAGGATGATAAGGCATGGCTATACTCGTTGCAAAGCGGAGCCATACAGGAAACTCCGAAATCCCACAACTACAAGTCGAGGCCTGTGATTACCATTAATTATTGACCATGGAGGAGAGTAAAGAATTACAGGGAGCCTATAAGATATTCAGGGCGATTATTTATATCTCTGTTTTGATGGAGTTCTTCGAGTATGCCATTGAACCGTCCTTGCTTGACCAATGGGGTGGAGTGCTTTGTGACATACATGACCGCATTAAACAGTGGTTTATTTACAATGACGGGAATCTGATTTATTGCAAACTGGCTACGTTTTTCTTGATTTGTATAACCTGTATAGGGACACGGAATAAAAAGAATATCGAATTTGATGCCCGCAGACAAGTGTTTTATCCGTTGGTTTGCGGCATTACATTGATGGTGGTAGCTGTGTGGTTGTTTTATCAGGAATTGGGATTTAAGCTTTATGGCTTTCATGCGAATGTCATTTTTTATATGATTATATCGGTGATGGGTACGATATTGGTACATGTGGCATTGGATAATATATCGAAGTTTCTTAAAGAAGGATTGCTGAAGGACCGCTTCAATCTTGAAAACGAGTCATTCATGCAATGTACTAAGTTACAGGAAAATCCATATTCGGTTAATATCCCTATGCGGTTTTATTATAAAGGTAAATTTCATAAAGGATTTGTAAATATAAATAACTGTTTTAGGGGAACTTGGATTGTTGGAACGCCGGGCAGCGGTAAAACATTTTCGCTAATTGAACCTTTCATCCGGCAGCATAGTGCGAAGGGATTTGCTATGGTGGTGTATGATTATAAGTTTCCGACACTGGCTACGAAATTATATTATCATTATCTGAAAAATAAGAAGAATGGCCGGTTACCAAAGGGGTGTAAGTTCAATGCTATAAATTTCGTTGATGTTGAGTATTCCCGACGTGTGAATCCAATACAGAAAAAGTATATCGACAATTTGGCAGCTGCTTCCGAAACTGCTGAAACATTGTTGGAATCTTTGCAGAAAGGGAAAAAGGAAGGGGGAGGAGGATCTGACCAGTTTTTTCAAACTTCGGCTGTGAACTTTTTAGCTGCTTGTATTTATTTTTTTGTGAATTATGAGAAAGAGCCGTATGATAAGAAGGGAAAGAAACTGCGTGCGGAAGTAAAATGGAATCCTGCCTTGAAAAGAAATGCTCTGACTGGAAAGGTATTCAATGCTTTTGGGCAGGAGGTAATACCAGACTACTGGCTTGGGAAATATTCCGATATGCCACATATTTTGTCGTTCCTGAATGAGGGATATCAGACTATTTTTGATGTGTTGCAGACAGATAATGAAGTCGCTCCTTTGTTGGCTCCGTTTAAAACGGCTTTGGCAAATCGTGCGCTTGAACAATTAGAAGGAATGATAGGTACGCTGCGTGTATATACTTCGCGACTAGCTACTAAGGAATCTTACTGGATATTTCACAGGGATGGCGATGACTTTGATCTAAAGGTTTCGGACCCGGAGAATCCGTCATATCTGCTGATTGCGAATGATCCGGAAATGGAATCGATTATCGGGGCTTTGAATGCGTTGATTTTAAACCGTCTGGTTACACGTGTGAATACGGGGCAGGGAAAAAATATTCCTACAAGTATTATTGTGGATGAGTTGCCTACACTTTACTTTCATAAAATAGATAGATTGATCGGAACAGCGCGTTCCAATAAAGTATCTGTTGCACTGGGTTTTCAGGAACTGCCGCAGTTGGAATCCAATTATGGAAAGGTAGGTATGCAGAAAATTATCACTACGGTCGGCAACGTGGTAGCAGGGTCCGCACGTAGTAAGGAGACATTGGAATGGCTATCCAATGACATATTCGGTAAGGTGGTGCAGATGAAGAAAGGGGTAACGATTGACCGTGAGAAAACTTCTATCAATCTGAATGAAAACATGGATAACCTGGTTCCTGCTTCTAAGATTTCGGATATGCCAACCGGCTGGATCTGTGGGCAGACGGCGAGGGATTTTATTAAAACACGTGTCGGGCACGGTAATACTATGAACATTCAAGAATCGGAGGAATTCCAGACTTCAAAGTTCTTCTGCAAAACGGATTTTGATATGGAAGAGATAAAGAAAGAGGAGAAGGAATATGTCCCGTTGCCTAAGTTTTATAAATTCGCTTCTAAAGATGCAAGGGAACGAATACTTTATGCCAACTTTATCCAAGTGGATAAGGATATCAAACAATTATTATCGGAGGTGTTTAACCAAGCAGGGGCTAAGTAGTTGCTGAATTCAAATAGGAGGGTGTGCACATCAATTGGTTGTCACCCTCTTTATGCGAAATATGTCGAACCTCCGGCAGGTTTTAAATGATATTGAATCCAAAACTGTCTGTCTGTGATGATAAACAGATTGTTCCGCTCTGTTATGTTGCGGGAATTTTATACTTTTGCAATTCATGCTGAGAGAGAAGAGGATACTGTGAGATTAACAGTGTTTGAATCGTTTTATGCAGGAATGTTTAATGAGGAAATACAAGGAATATGAATGTTGAGCAATTAGGACAACGAATGAGAATGATACGTGAAATGTTAAATTTGAGCCAACTCCAAGTAGCGGAGAAGTTAGGGGTGACTCAAACATACATTTGGCGCTTGGAGAACGGGAGTGCGAAAGGTGACTTTCTGATTCGTGCCATGGAATTCTACAACCAATATATTAGTTTAGATAGGCTTATGAATGATAAGATGTCTATTCTGGAGTGTATTGAAGAGGAACTTACATCTCCAACGAGCGAACTGATGAAAAAACGTGCTGTTCTGGTACGCAAATTGATGAATGAATTGTTTGAAACATTCAGAAAGGAACAAAACGCCCATATCGATGAACTAGTGAAGCGATTTAATGTAAAAATGGATGCATTGGATGATGAGTAATGCCTTATTTGAATTATTTAGAATGATATAAAAATGTCGTTTAATGTTTTGAGGCTTTTATTTTTTCCCTATCTTTGTATAAGACCTTTGTTCCCTTAATTAAAACAGGGAATAAAGGGCTATATTAAAAATGGATTTATCTCTTAGTACCAAATCCGAATTGGGTAATTGGGATTGTTTCATGGTATTGAGTGGTATTAATGCCCTGTTTTATTATATATGTTTCTATATGAAGTTTGTGTGATAGATAGCTTGGCAATTGTCTAATTAATTAGTGGCGCAGGTGATATACGATCAGCATTTGAGGGATAGGCAAGCGGACGTGTGTTTTGTGTGTAGGAAATTTGGTTATTTAATAGATAATTCTTGAAATATATGACAGTAATTGGAACTTTATTTTTGGGATTGGTAATGCTGGCCGTTGGTGCTTACTTGTTTTACCTTTTGCGTAAGGCTGTCATCATTATAGCATTTCTGTCAGGAATTTACTTGATATTTTTTACAGAGTATTTCATATTAGGGTGCATAGCTTTGGCTGTATGGCTCGTAGTTGCGTGTGCGTCGGAAAAAATTGAAGATACCTCAAAAGCGGAGGATAAAAGAAAGGAGACCAGCCCTGCCAAATCTGCTTTTCGACATAATAGGCGAAGAACATCTTCTATGGGTAGAATGAATTATATATTGATGTGGATTATTCCTGTGTTCTGGCCAGTCCTTATCTTTCAGGCTTTTTTTCGTGACAAGCAGGCAGGTAAACTGGATGCCTATGATTATGAACAGCATTTGAAAAGCAATGGGAAATAGGTAGTTGGCATAATTATTATGTTATCCCAGTTCTTTTTTCCATGCATGCTTTATAAAGTGATTTTTCTTAGAATATTTAATTCAAGTCCTGTTCTTTCCTTGAATTTTTGCATCGACAGTTGTAATTAGCATATTATAGAACCGACTGATTGGCTTTACAAAGATAGTGTATTTTGCTGAACCCGTAAAAGAATATCCAATAAAATGAAACTATATGAATTATTAGACTTCAACAAAGAGCTGCTGAAAAGGCTGTTTTTTGCCGGTATAAAACCGGAAGACTACCGTTACGCTGATCTGTTTGCCGATTACGAACGTTTGCGCCGGGAAGGCGAAAAGAAGACCTATATCGTTGCGATGCTGGCCGACAAATACGATATCAGTGAACGGAAGGTTTATTCTGTCATTAACCATCTAAGCCAGGAACTTGACTGCTGCAAAAAACGTGCAGTGTGATAAAGCCTGAAAATTATGCTGTTTGCGCCTTACTTACGACCTTTGTTCATGTCAAAAGACAATGAACAAATAATTTATTCCTAACAATATGAAGACTCCTATAACTTACTATGGCGGTAAACAGACGATGTTAAAACATATTATGCCGCTTATTCCTTCGCATAAAATATATACTGAAGCATTTTGCGGTGGCGCTGCTGTTCTTTTCGCCAAAGAGCCGTCTGCATCGGAAGTGATAAACGACTTAAATATGAATTTGACAACTTTCTACTGGATGGCGAAGGTTAATTACCCGGAGTTAAAGGCAGAAGTTGATAAAACATTGCACAGCCGTGATATACATACCCATGCAGCGTATATACTTAAATATCCCAATTTCTTTACCCAAGCGCAACGTGCATGGGCTGTGTGGGTCTTGTGCAAAATGTCTTTTGCTGCCAAAATGGATTCATCATTCGGCTACAATCTTAAAGGAAGCATACCTAAGACGATTGCCAAAGCAAAAGAGGATTTTACGCAAGAATTATGTAATCGTTTAGAGAGAGTAACAATAGAAAACCGGGATGCTTTAAAAGTTATACAAACGTATGATCGTGTCGAAACCTTTCATTTTGTTGATCCGCCTTACGTGGGAAGTAATTGCGGTCATTATGAAGGTTACTTCAATGAAAATGACTTGGAAAGTCTTTTAAATCTCTTAGAGAATGTGCAAGGCAAATTCATGCTAACCATGTTCCCGCTGCCTTTAATAGAGGAATATGCAAATAAGAACGGTTGGATTATTCACCGAATAGAACGAACTATATCTGTCGCGAATAAGACAAGACGTAAACAAGAAGAATGGATTATTTGCAACTATAAAGTATAAAAAAATCCTTCACTTTTATGTGATAAATACCTTCTGGTTACTGTGTGAAGATTGGCATTTTTCCCGAAGTGACAATGGATTTTAAGCGTTTTTTAAGTAAAAAAATAGCATTTGAATACTATTTAAAAGGTATTCAAATGCTATTATTTTTTGTGTGCATATCGAAAAATCGAACGTTTTCGTTTTGGTATTTTTTTTAATCAAACTTTTCTATTTCGTTTTGAAAAAACGTTTTTTTATTTTGCGGATTTTACTTCTTTCGTTATTTTTCATATTTATCTTCTAATTGCAATAACTCAGCAAACAAATATTCACTTTCGGTCAAAAGCTCATTTAGATAAATCTTCCCCGTATATATTTCATAGAATAGGCGTTACCTTCATATTTTATTTCTGCTATATCTTCATTCTGGCTATTGAAGAAATAATCTTCAATACGATGATAGCCACAATAGGTCTTTCTGAACTTTGATGCAGAAAAGTTTTTTATAGCATAATCACCTCTGACCAATGATTTTTTATTCATGTAAAAGTAGATATCAATTTGGCGTATACAGAAAATCAAGAAGTTTATGTGATTGATTTTTCGTGTGTCCAGGGATTGGCTTTCACTCTCAGATCAGGTGTTTGAGGGCGTTTTCCTTCACCTCTTTAATGTATTGAATGAGAATGGTGGGATCAATGTATTTGCTGTTTCTCCTGCAAGTGATATGAAGGTGTTCGCCGGTACTCCGGCCAGTGCTTCCTGTGATACCAACTATTTCACCGGGTTTTACCTGTGTGCCACGTTCTATCCAAATGCGTGACAGATGGCAGTAGCTAACCAGAAATTCGCCATGCTGAATGGTTATGTACTTGCCGGAACGTTTGTCTTCTCCGGTTTTTTTTACTGTACCGCTGAGCATGGCATATACTTCGTCGCCAGAGGCACGGAGGTCAAGACCATTATGATTTCGTTTTTTTCCCGTAAACGGATCTTTTCTTTGTCCGAAGGGGGAATTGATAAAGAGATGCTGCATCGGAAAAGAGACGCTGAGATAGCTATCGATATATTGCTGATGAAGGCTGTCAGGTGTTAGTTGTGCCGAAGTGGGGACAATAATATTTTTGTCGGCAGGCGTTTTGCCTGGAAGGGCTTTTTCCTGAATGCTGGCATTGGTTTGTGGAATGGATGAATCGGGGACTTTATTAATGTTATAGAACTTGGATTGCTGTTTGATTGTATGAAATTGTCCAAAAACGGACATCGATGTACAAAGCATTAAAAAAGCAAAAAATAGGATTGATTTATTCATGTGATATTTATATAGTGAATATTTGCGGTTAAATTTGTGGCAAAGATAGATGAAAATATTACAAAAGTGTAATTTATGAATGTTAATAAAATTAATAATTCGGAAATCCCGTATCATGTATTAGAATCGTTTGGGCTGACGAAAAACATGTTTGACGATTTGCCAATGGATGTTCTGTCAGAAATTTTATCAGGACTGCGTTCGCCGGTTTTGCCTGTGGAGGTAAAAGGGGAGAATGGGGAGAAAGTACGCTCAAAAGCTCGCTTTTCTTTGGTGTATGCAAAAGATGGACGTGTGGATGTGGTGTTTCATCCTGTTTTTAAGCCTATAGGAGAGCAGATTTGTATGGTTACGCGCGATCCGTCCACCGGGGAGGAGAAACTGAGCGTGGTAGATACGCATACGATGTATTCGGATGCGGTGGTAGAGGGGTTGAAGGCAGGACGGGTGGTTATGGATTACATGATTACTGATGACGGGAGGAAGGTGAAGGCTTTTCTACAATTAGACCCGGAAACAAATGAGATACTTTCTGTTCCTACATCGGTAATCGGGCGTAATCTTCAGACACTGGTAGGTGAATTCGATTTGACTGTGGCTGAAACGAATTGTATTCAAAATGGTGAGATACTAACTATTTCACAAGAGGATGAGCCTGTTTCTGTTGGCTTGGATCTGAACTCTGCAACCGGTCTGCGGTTCGAGAAGGGGGGAGAGAAACGCTGGAAAGAAGGTGGTGTGCGCCAATGGAATAAATATTCCGTTGGGGTATTCGGTTGCTGGATGATGAATGACGGGGAACTATCATACATCGAAGAAGAGGAATATACGGAAGAAATCTGGGATGAAATTGAACGGCAACGTAATAACCGGGTGAAGAGCCAACAATCACATAAAATATAATGGTATGAAGAAGAAGTATTTACCGGAGGAAGATTTAATAGAGAAGATACAGAAATCCGAGATCGGGTGGTTGGAGTATGTAACCAGTTTCTCAAAAGAATGGGATGAAGAGTTTGCGGATTTCCTTAAAAATAGAGGACTGGCGGCTAATGACGATTCGGCTCAGAGTTTTCTTGAATACAAAGAAGAGCAGATGGGGCAGGCGTTGGAAGAAGGTAACATGTAAAGGGGATGACGATGGATGAAACGATGCGTGAAAAAATTGCTCCGGAAGAAGAGAAGGACGCAATGGTGTTGTCCCGTGAGGGGGAGAAACTATATGTGCTTTCCCATGGGGAAAGCGGAAGAAGCGTTCAGGTAGATGAACATACAGCTGCAAGGCTGATACTGCTGGAATCTCTTGGAGAAACGGAAAAGAGCCGACGACTTGCTTCCCGATTTACAGGGGAGGAAATAAAGAAGGTTCGGTTGGATGCCACTTTGTTGGCGGAGATTGCCGTGAATCGTGGAAAAGAACACGGAATGCGAGAAGCGGAATACGAACAGAAAGCTGATAAAAAGGGGGATGACAGAAATACTGTACTGGATGCGCATATTACAGGCGTCGGCACTGCCGGAGATTTTCACCTGACAGCGAGGGTGCAGAATGAGAATTCGGGGGAAGTGCGAGAAGTGAAGGGAATGGTAACCGGCCTGGATGCCGCATTGTTGCGTAGTAATACCAATGAGGAGGAGAAAGAAGGAACGGTACTGAGAAATGCACAGGTACTTGCCAGTGAGAATTTCGAGAAGGGCATGTCGGCTGCTTTTGCCAAGAATAATGCCGTAACAATGAAAATGGACTGATGTTTTACCTCTTAATCAACTTGTTTACTCTATCAGAAAAGACTAATCTACAATAAATAATTAATGGCACTTAGGAAAAATTATAATCCAGCTCCGATGCAATTACATCCGGAGTTGCGGGAATTGCTTGTCCGTAACGGAATGGAAGCAAGTATTGCAATGAGTGATACAAATCCACGCCTGTTGGTACGTGGGCACGATTCGCCGGTATTGTCATATGACCTGACTATGGATCAGGTGAAGAAATTGACGGACTGGGGAAGTAACTTTGCCAATAAAGAAGCATATAATACCTTCACGACTATTGTGGAGAAGGATTTCGATATGCCGAAGGATTTTGTACATGCCAGAAACGCCAATGGTCGTGTGGCTATGGGACTACACGGATACCGTATCGGTGTTGGTGAATATGGACGTTCTGCACCGATGACTGCAAGGCAGGCGATTTATGCGGGAATGCCGTTGGCACCCCGTTGCTATGGAGGCATGGAGCGCCCCCGTGGTTTTCTGGGGCGATTGACGGGTTGGTTGGGATGGACTCCCCGGCAGCAGGAGGGCTTTCACTTGCGGCGTATAGGTGGAGGGCTGTATATGCCCAATGGGGCTCCTATGGTTGCTGACAGACCGAACGGAAGGATAAAGCCGGGCGAGCTTCAGTCGGGCGGATATGGGTTTTACTATAAGGGACAACCGTCAGAAAGCGGAAGGGATGAGAACCCTAACCGGGTGAACGATCCGCTGAAAGAATTGAGTGAGGCATTTGTGCCTACTACCGAGAAGGTGGAGAGGCCCAAGGAACCAGCTAAACCGTATAAAGAACTGGTTTCATCACCAGTGTACTTTACAAAGGAAAAATTTCAGGAGTGTTTGTCTTCTCACGGTATCGTGATTGATACGGAGGCTAAGACGCTCACCATTCAGCCGGAACAAACGAGTTTTGACTTGAAATATGACCTGACGGATAAAGAAATGGATATGCTGACTTCTAATTCACTGAATAAGGTGAAAATAGAGGACCGGCTTGCTACGATTAACAGCGTTATTGCAGCGGATTTTGAATTGCCGGTTACGATGGATATGCTGAATAGTAACAAACGGCTGGATATTCCGTTGAAACCGGATGTGGCAGGAGAGATAGCCCGAAAGGAGAAGGAACAGGGGGTAGGAACAGAGGATGTCCGAAAGGAGGTTAGTACGGTAGGGAAGGATGGTGATAATCCGGCCTTGGGTATCGTTGGAGAAGCGGAGAAGCTTGTTGTGGAACCGGACGGAAGGATAATTCCTATTATAACTGAAATGGAGGGGCACCATTGGGAACAGGATGTACGCGGGGGACGTGATGTGGTGCTGAAAAATGTAGTTGCCTTTGAGAATAATGGGGAGTATTTCCTACATGCAGAGGTGAATGGTGAACGTTTTGAACGTTCGCTAACGGTGGAGCAGTTTAAGGAACTGTATTACAGAACGGACGAGGTGCGTATTGAAATGGTGGATAAACTGCTGGACGGAATTTCGTTCAAAGGTGGGGATTATAAGGGAGAGGCTGTTAATGCCAGTGTGACGGATGCTTCAAGGCTGGCCGACATAAAAGATAGCAAGGGATGGTTCCGTGAGGGGAAGGATGGACGTGAGGTGAGTGTGGGGCGTATCGGTGTGCAGGCGTTGGGAGGTGATAAATATACAATGAAGGGCTTTATTGACGGAGAGGTGATTAGCCGTGACATCAGTAAGAAGGACTATGATAAGTTTCTTGCAATGGATGATTACCACCGGATGCGCATGTTTTCCAAACTTTTTGAGGAGGTGGACATGAAAGAACGGTTAGGAGTGGGAGCCCGGGTAGCGGCTGCATTGGCTGCGGGAGTGACGGTGATGGGAGAACTGACATTGGGTGAGGAACCTTGTATGCCGCATCATCGGCCTTACGGACCCAATAATTCTGTGAGAGCGTATTTTAAGCCGGGGGTGGATACTCCTGAAGAGGTGGCTATGCGCAACTTTGAAGCAGCCGTTAATACAGAAAATTTACAAAATGGACTAAGAAAATAACGATTATGAGTGAACTGACATACGAAGATTTCAAGAACCGCGTGAATATTAGAAACTTGCTGGAGGATGCAGGGTATCAATTCAATCGTCGGGATGGTTTGCGTAATCCTGCTTATGTGAGGCTGGATAGTAATGGCAAACGCATACATGGTGATAAATTCATTGTGACGAATGGAAGCTTTTGTTTTAAACCGCCTGAAAGACGGTGTTATAACGTGATTTCTTTTATTAAGGAACATCCGGATTTGTTTGCAGATTATAAACCCGGTATGGATTTAAACCGATTGGTCAATTTAGTGTGTAACCGGTTGCTGAATAATCCTACTGCTTACACACAATATGACATCAAAGATGATAAACCGCCACAGGTGTTCGATGAGTCTATTTATGAGATACAACGCTTTGATGTGGATAATTGGGATTCTAAAAAGAAGTTTTATCCTTTCTTCAAAGATCGTGGACTGGATTTGAAAACGCAAACGGCTTTTGCCGACCACTTTGTCCTTTCCAAGAACGTGAAACGTGAGGATGGAAAGCAATATACTAATTTGTCTTTTTTGTTCCGTATCCCTGATAATGAGGAAAAGATAGTGGGGTTTGAGGAGCGGGGACGCCGCCGGATGGATTTTCCAGATGCGAAGACGCATAAAGGAAAGGCTATCGGTACGAATTCCGTGGAAGGATTGTGGTTTGCTAATCTGAGTGGAAAACCTTTGGCGGAAGCGAACCGGGTGCTATGGTTTGAGAGTGCTTATGATGCGATGGCGTATTACCAGATTCATCGGATAAAGGGGGAGGATACAAAGGGGGTATATGCTTCGACGGGAGGAAATCCCGGAGAGAAGCAGTTTAGCAACATGATTGCGGCTTGTCCGGAAGCTGTGCATCATTTATGCTTTGACCGGGATAAGGCGGGGCAGATGTATGCTTGTCTGTTTGCTACAGTGAAAGACAACAAGGTGTTCAGTAGTTATTCCATGAAAAATGGTACAATTGTGTTTGTGGATAAAACGGATGGACGATATGACCGGATCGAGATACCACCGAAGGATTTCTCTTATGAGAATTTTTGTGCGAGATTTGGATTACATGATTCTAAAACAGTTTATCATCCTGCTGCTGACGGTTACAAGGATTGGAATGACCAGTTATTGGAGAAGCGGATTAATGTGGAGGATAGGAATGAGGATAATAAACAGGATGTGTCAAATGAAGGGCCGGTAGAAACGGAGGAAGAGAGACGTAACTATAGTTTCAGACGATAGGGGGAGAGAAAAATAAAAACTGAGGTGTGTAATGATTGACTGATTATGAATGATTCAGTGGTTAAAATAATCCGTCCGGATGTACGGCAGTTCTTGATAAATGAGCTGCATTTGCTGGTGTTACTAACGGTGGGTATTCTTTGCTGCGGGTTGGAGAATATACCTTTTGTTGGTTTGCTGAAGGTGGGGTGTCTGTTGTTGGCTCTTTATCTGGGTTACGGATGCCTGTTCCTGCTGCGTAGCCAGTTCACCGTTACAGGTGAGCAGTTGATTTATGAACGTGGGGTGCTTTCGCGGAGGAGGGACTTTATCGAGTTGTATCGGGTGGTGGACTTTAAGGAAAACCGTTCGTTCTTGCAACAGCTTGCGGGGTTGAAAACAGTGGTGGTGTATTCCGGTGACCGAACTAATCCGCATTTGGTAATACCGGGAGTGCATTATCGTGTACCACTGGTGGCTATTATTCGTGAGCGTGTGGAGTACAATAAACAAAGGAAGGGAATTTATGAGATTACGAACCGTTAGGTTGTTGTTGGCAGTGGGAGGGATGGCTTGTGCGAACGGCCTGTTTGCCCAAGTGTATCAGAATCCATTGGAGTGGATGGCCACTGCGGAAGGAAATGAGGCTATTAATAAGAAGATCGCATCGCAGATTAAGGGGCAGACGGAAACGGCTGTCCTACAGAATACCATTGCTGCGGAGTTTAAGAAGATACATGAATGGGAACGGAAGTATAGTGATTATACAAAAACGGCAAGCGGATATGCTTCGTCGTTGAAAGCGGCCAGTTGTATTTACGATGATGCGTTGCGCATTTTCATCACATTAGGCCATCTGAAGAAAGCCTGTGAGGAGAATCCGCAAGGGATAGCGGCTTCTATCCCTATGAACACACTGTATCTGGAGACAGCTACGGAGCTCGTTTCTACGTTTACCCTGATACGAAATGCCGTGGCAAAAGGTGGTTCTACAAATATGCTGACAGGGGCAGAGCGCTCGGAAACGCTATGGGCTATTAATGATAAACTATCGGATTTTAACAAGAAGGTTCACCGGCTTTACTTGAGTATCCGCTACTATACCCTGTTGGATGTGTGGTACAATTTGTCGGCTGGAATGATTGAACGGAATCCGGGAACTATCGCGCGGCAAGCACACGACAGATGGCGGAGGGCGGCACGGGTATGCAGTCCCCCTGCATCGTAGCCGTCATCCTATCCGTACGAAAGATGCACTTTTCTTCTAGCCCACGTACTCAATATCTTAGTAAACTTAATTCTTTCTCCCACTAATAACCCCACGTGTGTAATTCTTTAGTTTGCTTGGTGTTGTGATGGCTGTAAAAATAGGTATTTATTATAGAGAAATAAAAAAGAGTAATGTTATCTCCCCATCTTATGATTTCAATACAAGATATTATTGTTTCTTATCCATGGACAAATGCTTGTTGATTATCAGTGCTTTATATGTTTATACATAGACACTTTGCATAAATTCATACTTCAAATGGAATATTTTAAGGGTACACTGACTATCTTTGTTAATAATAGACTCCAAAATATAAGTTGATATGACTACACAGAAAATTTTCCTCTTCGCACTCTTTTTTACAATGCTGGTAGGATGTGCAGAAAGAAACGGGTACTACGAACCTGGAGAACAAACCATTATTGATAATCTGACTAAAAATAAAAGTTGGGAGAGAGAGTATCACGCTAAATTGGACAATGGTGAAGAATTTGATGTTCAAGAGATATGGACATTCAAAGAAGATGGTAGTGGATCTTGTAAGAATAGAACAATGTATGAGGATGGAAGATCTGAAGAGAATATAACTTATTTCCATTGGGCGTTTTCTACACCTAATTTCAGTGTTATCTATATGGATTATGAATTGTTTTGGGAAATAAAGGAACTTACGTCTGATAAACTGCATGTATATGAAACATATAACGATCCGGTAACAGTTCCTGGACAGACTTACAGAGATTATCAAGAATATAAAGCGGTGCTTCTCAAATAATAAAGGTTACTATTATATATAGAATTACCCTCGTTACTGACGAGGGTAATTTTTCTTTTAAAATGTTTCGACCGTTCCTTTTATACTAATCATTAAACTCAGCAGTAATTTGTGCACTGAAATCTTGCGGAGCGCTTCTATTACCTCTAAATTCCCAGTAGACATTGCTGGAACCGGTATTTTCAGTCCATGTGAATTGCCATGTTTCCATTGATGTTGTACCTGACATAACTACTCTCTTCGGATCTGAACCACCAGCACTACTTCCAGACTTACTTGCATTTGTTTCACAAATTATTTCAAAGAAATAATAAGTATAACTATACAGATTGATAGTAATTGTCATGTAAACTCTGTTTCCAGCATAAAAAGACAACCATTGCTCACTATTATAAAGAAGATTCAATCTTCCATAGTCGCTTTTAACAGATCTTGTTGCTGTCTGATTACTTCTTTCAAACATGATTGGCGAGTTATCTGTAAGTTTTCTCACCCAAGTTTCCCCGTAAATAGAATAAACAATCTGATCTACATCTGATCTTTGAGCGACAACAGCAAGCTGTGCATTAAGAGCTCTCAATTCATTTTCATATCTTGTTCTGTTAGCCGGATTCACCAATTGCAATTCTTCCCAATCCTTATTGGTAACATAAGCCATAGGCGAATTTTTCTTGTTTTCATTGATATAATACTCGCCTAATGTTTTGTTTATATCAACAAATTTCGACAGAATCTGGGCATCGGTCTGATAATCTCTTGTGACTGGCGCCTGGGTAGCCATTCCATCATCTGAACATGATGAAATAACAAAGTATGCCAAAAGAAGGAATGCTAAATTTAGAATCTTTTTCATATTAATCATTTTTTAGTTATACAATAAAAAAACTATTTGTCATTTTGATATATGCTTGTTTGCACAATCTTGATCATTCAATCTCAAATTCTCCTTTCAGACCGGTTTCCTCGTCTGAATAGTAGAATTTATATGAACCGGGTTGCAAATGACTGATATCGATGTAACAAAAGTCTTGCTGTCCGTTTACTCCCATATTCTGATATACGATATTACCATAGGTGTCTTTTATTTGTAGAGTGACCTGTGTTTCCGGATGGCCGATAAAACATACCTTGATACAATTATCCATGAGATAACATTCGATAGGATTGGGTACTACCGATTTTTCTGCTCGATCCCATTTCTCCAGATAAATACTTCTGGAGGATTGACTATGAGAGTTTGTACTTGCAACATTGGCTTCTATCGTAAAAAACGATAAAAGCATTAAGATTAGGATAAGGATTAGTTTTTCCATGTGTTTTCAAACCTTTAGATGCAAATTTACTCAAAAATGAAAAAAAAACCTAAGATTACCGCTTTTTGTAAGTGGACAAGATGGTGCTGATTTTCAGATATTTATGTAATATTACATAGACAGCTTGTAGAGTGGAACTGATAATAGAACAAAAATGCGAATTAATTCAGCTTTTCAATCAGATATTCATATAATGATGAGTTTTCCGGTAATGCCAGATTTAACTTTTGCCGAAGTCGCAGACGTTTCTTACTGGCGGAATTCGGGGTAATGTTTAATAGAGCGGCTTCTTTGTTCGTGTCGAATCCGTACATGATGAGACAACAGTATTCAAAGTCTGTTTCTGGTAGATCAGGGCAAAGTTGATATATATAACTATAAAGGTTCGGATAAACCGTTGTCATTTCATCGGAGATTTTCTTCCAGTGGTTCTTGGTTAATAAAGGCTGTTTATTTTGTGGTTTGTTCTGATTAGCCATTTTCATCAGTTCTTTATACAGCGGTGAATCTGAAATAAACCGGGCTTGTAATTTCTTGTAGCTTTCAGACAGAACCGTTATTTCCTCTTTCATCCGGATATATTTCTCATCTTTTTGGGTGAAGGTGGCCAGCAGATCCTTTTTCTTCTCCAGTTCGTTTGACAGGCCTATCATCTCGATCATGATATGGTTGAGTTTTATTTGTTGTTGGGTAAGGCGTTTTTCTACCTTTTTCCGATAAAATAAGTACCCTGTGATGCCTAATAAAATAATTAATAAGCAGATCGTTAGAATAAGGGTGTAGTGTTGTTGTCTGATTTGCAAGTTCTTTACTTTTTCTCTGATCTTTAGATTGTTATATCTAGTTTCAATGTTCACAATCTTCGATTTGTTGGTCGTATTTAAGAAAGAATCTACGATATTGCTGCACTCTTCTATGTCTGCCAGTGCTGCTTCATAATTCTTTTCCGATTTATTAATTTGGTAAGACAAATTCTTGATACTGTATATATATTGCGGGTTATCTTCCGGTATCTTTTTTAGTAACTCTTTTGCTTTCAATATAGAGTCGGATTTGATATACAATTCTATTAATGCCACATAGTTAGGCAGTTTGTTTCTTCCCAATTTCAGTGCTTCGGAAAAACATTTTTTTGCTTTTTCATAATCCCCATTAATGAGATAGGTGTTTCCGAGAACATTGGCAATAGAGGCTTTGACATTCTGATTTTGCAAATTTGCAGCAATAGAGTCCGCTACGAAAAGATAATTCATTGCACAATCTATCGAATCCACACATACATAACCATACCCTATATCCCTTACTGCACATACGTAGCTCTTTGTATTCCCTGCTTTCTTAAAATACTTAGCTGCGGTTTTATATTTATTGATGGCTTTGGTTTTCATTGCTCGCTTTTGGTATAAATCTCCCATATAACTATATACATATCCGATAGGAGTGTTGAGAGCATTTTTCCCGGCTATATCTATGGCGTCTATATAGATATCCATCGCCTTATCATAATCTCCGTCTTCAGCAAAAGATCGTCCCAGATAAATGAGCATTTGCACTTGTTCTTCCGGCGTGCCGTGTACGGAATACCAATGATAGGCACGTTCGAACTGTTCTGCTGGCAGTAGGGTATTATAAATCCGGTCGGTGATCTTTCCAGATAGCATGCACCAGCGGGCAAAATCTTTGTTTCTCAGTTTCTCCGGGTTAGGGAAATTTTCCAATAAGGTTTGTGCACTGTCGGGATTAATCTCGATAGCCTTTTCTACATTGTCCAGCAACGGGTCTGATACAACTTGTTGTTGGTTACATTCTATGAATAGGAATGCACAAAGAATAATATATGTGATATTTTTCATCAGTGTTTAGTTCTTTTCGTTTTGCTCGTGTCAGACATCCTTCCATGAAGGTACGGCCTGCCATAAGCACTGGAGAGTGGCATCTCCGGACAACAACAGCGTGCAACCCGTACCACATGCGTATACATGGATACCACTTGTTATTGTTTGTGTTTAAAGATGTTACTCTTATGGGCTTATCAAATAAAACGTCTATATGAAAATGTGATTCGTATCTTTTATAAAAGTACTGATTTTCTTTGTTATATGTTACTTTTGGTGATGTCTATTTTGCTTTTTTATATAAATAATGGTGAAATAGAATCATGATATGCAGGTTTCTTTTTTGTGGATTTCCCAAGCGTTTCTCTTCGAGTTGGACTATCTGTTGCAAGTCCTCACTCCGTTTCGGGCTTTTTTCTCCTATCCCTAATGTATTCAATCTCTTTTGAACAGTTAAAGTGGGGAAAGCGGTAAAGGTGGAACCTTTTGTTCCACGCGTTTATGGTCGTTTATGCGTTGCAACAGGTCACCCATCAGTTTAGTGTCGAAGAAGGACATAGGAAGTTTCAGCAATTTGGTGAAGAAATCGCTTACTAATGAGATATTAATGCACATGCTGATGTGTAGCAATATCCAACGGTGGATAAAGTCAACGGTTGTGCGACTAATGGTCAGTACCAGTTGCCCCAGTAGAATCTGCCAAATGAATGTAAGGCTTCGGTTGGAGATGCCGATGTCGATAATGGCTTGCGTGAGGAATGGTAGAAGGAATTGAAATAAACATCCTACTAGTAATAGTCACCCGTGAACAGATTGAACAAGAGTTGTGGGGAGATTATGCTACGGCTAGCAGTGAACAAGGCCTGAATAACTACATAGCTTAACTTAGAAAGTATCTGTCGGAAGACAAACAACTTGAATTGAGAACTATTCCAAGAGTGGGATAAAAATTGTCTCAAGGATAGTATTTGATGAAAAATTTTACATAATAAAAAAAAGTGTTTATTGTAATCTTTTTCGTCCTAGTCTATATCTACATGTGACTTTTCAAACTCCCTTGCCCTGTCAATGAGATTTATGATAACCTCACGTGAATCTTCCTTATTATACAGACATCATGTTCCGGTATTATAAGCAAGGTCAGTAACAGCTTCAAGCGGTTTACAGCATCCGATACGCATCTTTCCCAGCACACGAAACCATTGTTCGATTTTTGCTCCGTCTTCTTCGACTGTTTTATTGTAAAGAGAGAAACATGTCCCATCGCCGTTATAACAGACCAGAACCGGATGCTTGGTTGTACGGCTGATACGTACCAACAGTTCATTGGGAGTAAGTCGTTCTGAATCATCATTTTTGATAATAACGGAAAAGGACTTATTTAATTGCATGAGTGTTTTTTTGATCTTCTTCTGTCAACACTTGTTTTGCTGACAGGTATTGACGTATATCTTGTAGAAGGGTATATATCATCATATTTTTGTGTTATACTTTTTTTTGTATTTGTTTTTTATTACATTTGCAACATTATCCAAAAGGCATTGAAACGTAAAGCTCAAAAGAGCATTGATTAATTGTACCGGTGGATAACACTTTATTACAGTGCCACAAGTGGAAGTAATATGCAGGGAGAAGCGATTCTCCCTGTATTGCGTTTAATGATTGCTTTTTTTATTATTTCAATAGGATTACTAAGAAGGAAATCGTTGAAATATTCCAGAGTATCATTAGCTGTTCCAACAATACATACTTCTGCGATACCATAAATATTCAAGATTTCAATCCATAGTAGGTTGTCGGACATCATTCAATAGTATGCCAAGTAATGGATGAATCTTCTGTTAAGAATTCTAGTTCTCCCTGTTCTTTCATCCATGACAGATATGACCGAATAGTTGAGCCCACTAAAACATATTGTTCTATGGTCATGACCAGATTGTAAGTCTTGAATATAGCTTGGATAATAGAGTCTATCGTATGGGGTACAGCACAAATATCGGCAATCTTCGCCTTTATCTCATAAACCTTGGCACGATTGGCGGCGGCAAGCGGATGGATGTCTTTGGTAACCTCCGCATGGGAAGGTATAAATACAACCGCTTCAAGACGTTCTATCTCGTCGAGTGTGGAGAGGTATTGTGCAACGTCGTAAATGAATGTCACGCCATATTTATCCAACGTCTGAGGACTGCTAACGCAGTCGGCAAGGAACACGGTGCCGTCGGGAATGCGGATGCCGACCATATTGAAAAAATGTCCGGGCAAACTGATAAGTTCCAGTTCTGAAGGAAATTCGGGTGAAGAAAAATCGGTCACTACGCTTTCCTTCGCCATAAGGAACTTATTGCAAAGTTCTTTGCAAGGAAAACCGCCATAAAGGAATGACGGCTCAAGGATAGGATAACTCGTAAAGGCCCCCTCAATCCCTTGGGCAAACACCGGGCAGCCCGTATTTTTTTGAATGTAGTTATTTCCACCGATATGGTCTGCGTTGGAATGGGTATTTATGATACCCTTGACCATCCAGTTGTTTTGAGTGATGATTTTAAGTGTTTTCTTTCCTGCTTCCTTGTCGTTGCCGCTGTCAATGAGATAGACATCAGTGTCATTTTGACGGTAGATGCCAATCTTTGCAGGACTGTTGATATAATAACTCTGCGGACCGACTTGATTGAGTTCGTACATTTTTCTTTCATTTTCTGACATCATAAATGATGTTATATGCAAAAATACAAAAAGTGCGACAGAAAAACTGTTTATGCCATCTTTTTAACTTGATTGCATGTCATATTGCTGCATTTCAGCAGTGCTTGCAGTACGTGAAGAAAATGCCTCAATGAGCTATGTTTTTTTTGCTTTCCAAAAGCCTGTACCATTCAGTGCCAGCCGAAGCCAAATCTTTTGACTGTCAGTGAGAATGCTCCGATTTGCTCAAATCTTCGTTTTAGCTTATTATTTCTCGCAAAATTGCATGATAAGTTCCAAAATACAGATCTCGAATTCATGTTAAATCATTAACTATCATTCTCTCCGTTTTATTCGGTCATCTCAGAGCTTTTTTGTAGTTTTGTATCTGACAACAAAACATATTATAGAAATGAAAAGAATCATTTTTATTTCGGTTCTTGCAGCATTGGCAGTCTTGGGATTACAATGTATATGGTTATATAAGGTACATCAATCTTATGTTCATGAGGCAATGCAGACACTTGATGAAGTATTGCTTTCAAGCATTGGGGTAGAGTTGGATTTACGTTCCTTTGGATTGCCCAAAGTTGAAGTTCAGCAAGATGTTCAATCGCAAAGCACCTCAGAAGAACCCAGACAAATCAAAGAATACACACTTGATCAGGCATTACTGAATAATAAAAAAAATGGGCAAAATATCTATGAGATAATTCAGCAGTTGGAACAGGATGCATTGATAAATAATAAGATACCCATACAGATTTCAAAATTAGACAGTATTTTTCAAGAGGAACTCAGCCTACGTGAAATAAGAGGCAACTATTGTATTTTACTATATAATAAAGATACGGTGTCGGTTCAAAATATAGGCAGTCTATCGCCAGAAGCAACAAGCGATGTAACCACTAAGCTGTTTCCCATTGGTACCAAAGGACTTCAATATGTTCAGGTAAAAGCAGATATCTTACTATCCAATTTCCTGAAACAGATGCTTTGGATATTATTGGTATCTGCCACTATGATATCAGTCGTGATTGGGTGCGTGATTTACCTGATGATTACCATTCAGAAAAAGAATATGTTATTCAAACAGAGGGAAACAACGGTAAACGGGACTGTACATGATTTAAAATCTCCACTAAACAGCATTATAACGATGCTCAACTGGATACAGAAAAAAATAGAGGACAAGACTATCAAGCAATTGATAGGGAATTCTTTGTCTCAGACATGCCATCTGATTGGAGATATAGATGCTTTGCTGGTAACCGCGCGTAAAGACCGGCAAAAATTGATGCTGCAAAAACAAAGCGTAGATTTAAGTACGTTAGTGGATAATGCGCAAAAAAGAATATCCATTCAGTATAGTTTTAAGAAACATACCATTCAGCTAGTTTCCTGTCCGGAGAACATCACCATCCATGTCGATCCGATGTATACTGAAAATGTTATTCGAAATTTAATAGAAAATTCATTGAAGTATTCGGATGAAGGCGTAGAGATTACCATAAACGGAAAAATAGAAGGAAAATATACAGTTGTCACCGTTTCAGACAATGGTTGGGGGATAGACAAAAAATACCATAAAAAGATTTTCTCGCAATTTTATCAGGTTCCCCGTCCGAAAAGCCAGACTCAGCAAGGGTATGGAGTAGGCTTGTCTTATGTAAAATTCATTGTGGAAAGTCATGGGGGATACATAACTGTAGATAGTGATCCGGGAAGAGGAAGTGCCTTTACTTGCTATTTTCCTATAATTTAAAGTGAAGATAATAATGGATAAAATCAAAGTTCTTTTTATAGATGATGATGTTGCATTAGGACAGTTGGTCAGTGTGGCATTACAGGAGGAAGGATTCGAAATCCACTATCAAAGCTCCCTTTTGGGGGTCAAATCGGTTGTCGTGGAATTTGAGCCGAATGTTATTGTACTTGATGTGGAGATAGGGCTTTATGATGGCATTGCCATAGCACCCGAACTGCACCAGCTTGTTCCGGAAGCCCCTATACTGTTTATTTCATCCCATACTGAATTAAGTGAGGTTATCAGAGGACTGGCAACAGGTGCTGTAACGTATCTGAAAAAGCCGATAGAAATAGAGGAATTGATTGCATACATCAAAAGATATGCCTTCCCTTTCAATCCTTCACTGGTAAAACTGTCTTCTTTTGGTCTGGACCTGTCCACCCGGATTGTATATAAGGATTCACAGTTAGTCAAGAAACTCAGCAAACTGGAATTCATGTTGCTTAAATTACTTTATGACAATAAAAACAAGCTCGTGCCCCGTGAAGAAATTGAAAAACTATGGGAGGGTGCCATTATGAGTGACCATAGTTTGTATAACTATATAGCTAAGCTTAGGAAACTATTTGCCGGTGATAGTGGCATTAGCCTTGTCACCATGCAAGAAAATGGTTATATGCTCAACCTGCCCGAACAATAAAAGATACGACCAGAGGTGTTTTTATGCCGGGCAACTAACGGTTGTCTAAGTTGAACAAAATCATAACTTATAAGAAATATTGAAAAGTATATTACCCGGTATCTGATAGAAAAGCCGTTCTTGTTTATGGAAACCGTCAAAGGACATGGTTGTCCAATTCATATTTCTCAGGTTAAGCATATTTTGCCCTTTTACGGATAAAGTTAGTTTTTTGTTCATTTCATACTGTATGGAACCGTTCAACAGAAAAATTTCCTTTGTATAATCTGTGATTCTGGTTTTCATCTGTTCAGCTCCTAATTTAGCGACCAACTTATTTTTAAAGTTGAGCTTGAGTTCTCCTCCATAATGTTGTGTCAGCTGGTTACCTAGCTCCTTATTTACGGAGGAATGGTTGTCCACATATTCAATCTGGGTATATAATTCCGCATTTATGAAGCCGTCGAAATTGCTCGTTATGGAAAACTTTCCAGTCAGGCTGTTGATTTTAATGTTATTTTCTATTTCATCAAGATAGTTGGTCAGACAAGTGAAGTTATAAGTGCCGGACAGGTTCAGCTTTAATGGGATACTCAGCCCCTTATTCAGATAAAAATTACCAAATACATTGTATGAATCAGGAGAGTTCACCGCTTTCCTTTCCGAGCGTATTCCATCCGTATGATAGTTATAAGTAACATCGTCATTGGTACGTGTATATCCTCCGGTAAGAAAGAGCATGGTATTGGAAAATAAGTCGTAGAACTGATAGGAGAGTCCCGCATTGTACCGGGAAGTCCATATCGTTTTAAGATCGTTTCCGACATACAGGCTCCTGTAGTTCAAAATGTTTAATCCCGGGTTAAAAATGTCCGGAGACAAAGGCCGGTATTCTGTATTGAAATAAGTTTTCAGTATGTTTTTAGGGCTAAAATACAAGGTAGCGCTCACATCCGGTGTAAATCTGACAAGGTTTTTATTACTTAATGTCGCAGGATTGGTTGATATGTTGTATATATGGGCTGCCCCACCGATACTAAACCGGAAAAGTCCGGTTTTCTTTGAAAAGGCAACAGACAAACTGTTGTCCCATAATTTTAGCCACGTTTTGTTTGCCATTTTGGGGTCCGTAATGGATAATACATCTGATTCGGGATTCTGAAAATCATTGCTCCAGGACTGGCTAGTATATGCTGAGGATATATCACCATTCAACAAAAAAGAGCCCAATTTGTGGGTATATGCTAAATTTGCTCCGAACCCGTAATCTTTCCGGTGTTGGTTTTGCTTGCATATAAAAGAATTGTTTACTTCTATCGGAGCAATCGGGAGTAAAAGCGAATCCGTATCAAATGCATAACCGGAGTTTGCATCGGAATACCTACCATTTATGTCTCCGGTCAAAAGCCCTTTGGGGGTACTTTTAATAAATGATATGACATGAGTCATTTTAAATGAAGCGGAGTTGTTCTTATCAAACGTCATTATATTAGCGGTTCCCCTATTATCACGATCCTCCGAGTTTTTAAATACGCCGTTTCCGGAAAGCACCGCTTTATAATCAATTTTACAATCCTCAGCCATATCATATTTCAAATTCAGGTTACTGCCAATAAAGTTGGTTCTCTGCCTGTTTTGGGTTTGAGAATAAAACATCAAATCTTCATGCTCAGGAATGATATATGTGTTTTTATTTTCATCCGCACTCTTTTCTTTTTTGGTGTTATAAAGCAAATAACCGTTGAATTTTAATTTGGATGATAACTGGGAGGAGTAATTGAAGCTGCTTAAACCGTTAGTTCTCGCATAAACATTATTTTGGGGGGAAAGAAGCTCTTTTTCCTCTTGTGACAATTCAATAAAATTGCTATTTCTGCTGTTGACTAAGGCTTTCGCTCCTCCTTGTAACTGAATATAATCATCAAGACTAAACACTTCAGCCCCGGTATTATTGTAAGAACCGATAAATGAAAGCATTGATTTTGCTCCCATTTTCATCAGATTTCCTTGATATTGGTACTTGTTTTTTATGCCATACGCAGCCGACACTTCGCCCGACAATTTGCCGAGAAAGCCTTTATTTACACCAATATTTATAGCTGTTCCATCGTGTGACTGGAAACCATCCAACAAGGAATATTCACTATAGTTATTGATAACCTCCACATTATCCGCAATATCCGCAGGCAGATTATTTACGGCAACCTGTGAGTTTCCATTAAAAAAATCCTGTCCGTTAAATAAAACCTTATCCACATCTTTTCCTTGTGATTTGACTTTCCCGGTGGCATCCACTTCAATACCGGGTAATTTATTTAATACATCGCCCAGAACTTTTTCACTGCCATCCTTAAATAACTGGGTATCATATCTGACGGTATCTCCCCTGAAAGCTATTCCTGTCCTTCTGCCGGTGACAGTAACCTCGTCCAATAACTGTGTATCCTCTTTTAAAAGGAAAGGTAGATTTAATGATGTATCCGTATCTTTTATTCCTATTTTTTGCTCCTGAGTTTTATAGCCCAAACAAGAGACTGATATCGTATATGTGCCTGACTTTTTGATTGTCAGGTTATACTTGCCTTTATCATCTGTTATGGAATGTTCCGATTGTGATGTATTGGTGCTGTTGGATACAGTTACCACTGCGGCAATGATGGGTTCACCGGATTCGCCTTTTACCGTTCCGCTAATTTTGCATTGAGCGCTGGCCATAGTGGAAACGGTTAAAAACAGGATTAAAAGAAATTGTTTCATAAGATGTCCCTTTCTACATTTTAATAACTTTTACACTCCCCCCGCTACTGATATTCATTTCCTTCATCTTTTTATCTTTCAGTTTAATGAAATCGTTACGGGAGATCTTCTTGCCCTTGGTCGGCTTCTCAATCCGGCCATTACTGTAGTTAAAGTCGATATTCTGCATGATATATTCCTTACCTTCCAGTTCAACAGCAAGAATGAGACCGGGTAATCCACTATATATGGAAGGCCCATCGGCTATCTTTATCTCCGGGCAATACCAGGCTGTTTCACCTTTTTCAGTATGTGCCTTTTGACAGTCAAACTTGCCGATTTTTTTTGTTTCTTTATCCAGTACCCATGTTACTACAGGCATCTTCTCCACAATGAGAAACTGACGATCAAGTATGGATTCCTGGGTAATTATCTCCTGGCTTTTGGAGTCTTTATAAACACAGCCAATGCCTCCCATGCTTTGAACTATTACATTCGCAGTTTGCTCTTCCTTCTTTTTTTCCGGTTCATACAGGCTTTGTCCGTCATTGTAATAAAGATTGCTGCTTCTATCCATCTGTTTAAGCTTGTCTTTTACCATCTGGGCAACTTTCGGATTCGCCATTTGCGGCTCCATTTGTTTTGTAACTTTGAGTCTCTCCAAATAAGTGACTTTTACTTGTGCAACTGATATTTGCGTAAATAGAGCTGTCATAACGCTGATAATTAAAAATAATTTCTTCATATTCTTTTTTAATGCAGGGCAATAGGGTGTATAAGATGTACCTTATTGCCCTTCGATTCGTATTAACGTTGTTCGATAATGATAATAATGATGATTACCTGTTCTTCTTGCTGCACTGTAGTCGGTGTGTTGATACTGGTTGATGCAAGGGGAGCCGTCATTGCAAAGGCACTATTGGCACAGAAAAAAGATGCCACTAAAGCCAGGGAAATAAATACCTTTTTCATAATTTGTCGATTTTAGAATTTAAATACTCCTGTTTATTGTTATCCGTTGTTTGATACAGAGGGAAAATCTGCAATTCCTGACTTAAACATTCGTTTTTTCAAGAATAATTTTTTAATTTTTACGATGCCTTCTTTCATTGTTTGTGAGTAATAAAGAACAAGTTCAGACCCTTTATTTTCAATTTATGGGGAAAGGTTTATTATTTCAGGATGGCAAGACCTGAGATAAACTACCTTTAGCCGTTCTCTGTCGGAAAAAATATATCCATATAATAAATGCGGTCAGTCTTTTCTCTTTTTATTGAATAGTTTCCTTGCAGCTAGAACGGTTATAATTCCTATGCAAAGAATTTGATAATGCAAAGTTAGTGGCTTATGGGGAGAGGCTTTTAAACAATCATGTAACTATGATGTAATCAAAAGAGTGATATTTTGATTACATGGTTCTTTATAGTCTAATATTTTATTGAAAGGGAAAACGTCAATCCTTTTTAGTTTCTGTATTTTTTATGTTTTTGTGCTATTTCATACAAGTTTAAAACGGATACTGTAATGCTTCATAGAATGTCTGATTTTTCTATCAGATGTTTGTATGATGTAAAATGAAGATTAAAAAAACAGACTTTTTTTTATTTCCCTCTCTTTCTGACTGATAATCTGTATTTCTTTGTTGATGAAGCGATGAGTTTGTGGTAGAGTAATACATGAACTTACGTAATGAATAAGATGGAATAAAAGGGAAAAGAAAATGGGAAGAGTTATTAAAATGAAACTGGAAGCTTTGGAGGAAGGGCAGTTTGAGATAGAGGAGATGACTGTCTCGATGGATGACGGTGCTATTTTGAGAGTGATTCCGGAGTTTTATAATAAGGAGTATCAAGGACATTGTTTGTATGTAGATACGTGCGTAGTGGGTCAAAGACCGGTATTGATTCGTGCCCTTGCTATTTTCAATCTGCGATTACCGGGAATAGTAACTGATATGATTGATTGGGTTGATAAGGATTATGATGGGATTGATAGGATACTTTTTTATCCTGTAACTGTTGATGATGAATATCAGGGTACAGTACGGAAAGATCTGGCGATCAGCCTTGATAAAGGAGATTATCTTCCGCTTTATCAGAGGTATGCATCTATATTGGAGATAAAGAATTACTGTCGGGACGGATGCTTGGGAGATATATGTTTTCCTGTCGAACTTTACGAAAAGGATTTGAAGCGTGTTTTCCGGACGAAAAAGGATATATGTACTCTGTTGAAAAAACAGATTGAGAAATGGACGGAAGAGCTGGATTTTCAGTCGATGGTGTTTGTGATAGAATATATCAGAATTAATAAAAAGGAGATAATGGAATATGGAAACGAGAAATCATGTAAATGTGTATGACTGTATTGCCGATGGGAGTTTTCCTGAAATAGATTTTCAGGTAATTGCGCACGATGAACCAGAAGCACTGAAACTGTTGGAAAAATATGGATTGAATACAGAAAGTATTATTCTGGAAATGACTTCGACGGATGTAAGGGATAAAAATCAATGTCCGCTTGAACCTAAAGTGATTGACTTGAAAGAGTTGGCAAATGAACAGTACTATGAGCGTATTTCGGATGTGGTAATTTATCCTCTCAAAGACAGGGGATTTGCGATTAAATGCAAGATTGACGGAGAAGAAAAGCTTTCGAGTGTTTTGTTAGGGGCCGATTTGGATAGGGCTGAAGATAAAAGTAACTGGAAAAAACTTGCTGTGGAATATTACAGGGATGATTTACAAGCTTCCCAGGAAGAACAAACTAAAAGGATGAGCAGGTAATAAGAGATGCCAACGGGTAGTAATCCGGTCTGATAGGCTGAATGTATGTTTATAGAATTACATCTATTTCAGACGTCATGAATGTTACTCGGATGGATTTGCAAGGAAAAAATATCTCAAAGAGAATAAAGGAATGAAAGACTTGTTCGAGACATCGTATAGGTCGGCATGGCTTGAGTAAATAAAAGATAATGAATAAGTCCGGGAGAGAGAATTCTTTTTCGGACTTTTTTGTGTGATTCAGAGTGGTGTTTTTTAGCATAGGTTTATATTGCTGCCACTGCATGGAGCGCAATGGGTATCGGGATGTACGATTTCTATGTATGATTTTTGTTTGATGCGAAATTAAAATTAAAAAAGCGTACCTTTTTCTGTGACCTTTTTCCCTTCACTAATAATCTGTATTCCTTTGTCAGAAAAATGATAATCACGGCTTTAAGAATGATGAGAGACTGGAGGGATTATACCCCGATGTACTGTCGGTTTACTGACGGACTGAAAAAGTGTGTCTGTTTGGTAGTGTTCCTGTTACTGGCGGTATTCAGTGTAAATGCCCAAGTGGACCCTACACTTTCGGGATTGATTCTGACTTATACCAATAAGGCAGAGAAACAACTGAAAAGCCAACAGGCAGCAATGGCTCTGGAAACAACAGGACACGTGTGGATGGCTTCTGAAGTAGAGAGTACGACGGATGTTCAGAAAGCGTATAATGATTATTTAGATTCTTTCAGGGATGTGGTATGTTATGCCGCACAGATTTACGGGTTCTACGTGGAAATTAATAAACTGCTCGATAATATATCGGACATGAACCATGTATTGCGACTGCATCCGAGCGGGGCCTTTGCGACCGCATTATCTACCCATAAAAATGTAATTTACCGTAATCTGACACTTAATAGCATAGAAATTGTCAATGATATACGACAAGTGTGCCTAAGCAATGTGAAGATGACTGAAAAGCAGCGCATTGAAATTGTTTTCAATATCCGTCCTAAACTGGTGAAGATGAACCGCCAGCTCCGAAGGCTGACAAGGGCGGTTAAGTACACCACTTTCGGTGATATTTGGGCAGATATTGAGTTGTTGGAGAAAGAGAAGCCGGATAAACTGACCATTACCCGTGATTGCATAGGGAGATGGAAACGGAAGGCTTCTATTGGCTTTTGAATAGTTTATTGTGAAAGATAAAACGTTCGTTACCGGTTTAGGCGGGATGAATAGGTATAATATTAATTATTTGTGAATTATGTCGTTTTGGAAAGGTTTGGCTAAAGCTGTTGTTTATCCGGTGATGCATCCGGAACGTGCTTTGAGGGGAGGTCTTGGTTTAGCTAAGAAAGGAGCTATTGTCGGTACTGCCGGTTATCTGGGGTGGGAAAAACTGACTACGGACAAATCGTTGGCACGTATCGCCGGTGAAGCAGTGGTGGGTAAGGAAACTGTGGATAGTGCTGTTTCTATCGGAAGTGATTTGAACGGATTACGTGAGGATGCGGGGAACGCCATCGAGAAGGTAAATAGCACTCTGTCCGATGTGGATGGTGGCTTGGGTGGCGTGAAAAAATTCTTTCAGGGGCTTACCAGTGGTAACGGAGGGAATATGCTGGGCGATTTTTTCTCAAACCTGTGTTCGGGCAAAGTGTCCGGTCTGGGAATTGCCGGTCTGGTGGGAGCGGCCTTATTGATTTTCGGACGGTTCGGCTGGTTTGGTAAAATAGCCGGGGCATTGTTAGGAATGTTGATTATCGGTAATAATTTCGATTTCAAAAATATTCTGGGGGGAGGTACTTCGCGTAAGGCAGCGCAGGAGTCTCCTTATGCCAAGGCTTCGGCGTATTCGCCTAAAGAGGACCAACAACGTGTGTTTGTCAAAGCATGGGATGCTGAAGGGAAGGATTATCCTGCCGTGGAGATGTCACGGGAGCAGTATGACTCACTGATACGTAAAGGATATACAAATGCACAGATTTACCAAGAGATGTCCCGGACACAGCAGGAAGAACAGAAAAGAGGAGCGGTTATCGCCCGTTAAAATATATGATTATGACTTATACAAATGACATGAACCTGATTTCGGACAGCGGGTATTGTATGCCTTTTGAGGATCGCAACGGAAATGTAGAGTTGATGCTTCCTTATGGTGAGCAGGTGCATCCCCAAACAGGAGAAAAATTTTTCCATCATGGAGTGGATTTCAAAACGGAGTTTTTTCTTTTGTCCGCATTGGCAGATGGAAAAGTGACAGGCATCGGTTCGGATGCGAGACACGGACTGTACATTAATACCCAATACGGAAACTATATGGTGAAGTACGGACATTTATCGTCGTGTAATGCCTCGTTCGGACAACAAGTGGCGGCAGGCAGGATGATTGGGGTGAGTTCGGAATTATTGCACATGGAAGTGTATTATGGCGAGGAGGAGATTGATCCGATAGATTTCATCACTATGCTTTACTCGAATATGAAGAGTAGCGGCATGCAAGGAGGCGGTTCGTATCCGCCGGAATTTGTGTCAATCGATGTGGAGGTGGTTACAGATTACGATACACATAAGGAGGCTATCGAGGAATTGATGCTCCGGTATTATCCGGCGTACATGGAGGCTATAAGTAAGGGGACGTACAGCGTTGGGAAACATACGGAGCAGTCACTACGGAATGTATTCACGGTATCAGCCGTGAAGAATTACTTTTTTGAAACAATTCCTTCATTGGTGAATCCTTTGGGTATCGGTACCAAAGCCGCACCGATAGCAGCAAAAGTGCAGAATCTGTTGATTGGGGATTTTATGAACTATCTGGCTCTGAAACATCAGGTGTACTTGCCCGGACTGACGGAGAGTGAAAAAAAAAAGTAGAGCGGCAGGCGATACAGGCACAAGGGATTATTGACCCGTTGGCTGCGTTAGAGATAGACATACAAAGTTTTGATATTCCGCGCCTTGTTACCGTTTACCCCGATCAAGCAGGTATTCGTTGGTGGACGAAAGCCTGGTTTAATAATCATACCGAAGGCGAAGCTGCGGTAGAGATTACTCGTGAGAAAGCGTTCGGCTTTATGGCCGGTGAGGTTGCTAAAGACGCGATGTTAGAGGAATACTTTCCTAAACAGATGCAGATTTATCATCAGGCTATCGACCAGACAAGAGAGCAGCTTTCGTCTTCACTGAGTGAACCGACTGCCATACAGATGCCTGAACCACAATTAAATCTATAAGAAATGGAACTATCAGAAAAACAGATACATAGATTTGCAGAATTGGAGCGTTGCTACAGTCAATACTTTTCCGGTTCGGTGGCACCTATCATGGAACAGGTACGTAGGGAAGTGAGCGACAAACAACTGGAGGAATTTAAGGAATACTCAAACAGCTTTTCCGGAATGTTATCAATGGTTTCAAATCCAATGGGAGGACCATCGAGTGCTTCTCTTCAGATGGTTACTAGGACCGGTATCTGGAGTCAATTAAAAACGGAAGATTTTATCACTATGTGCCAGGAACGCATCGGTAAGTCGGAGCAGATCACTGCTGACCTGAAACTGATTGCGGACGACTGGCGTAATGAACTTGTGGCTACTATCGGAAGGGAACGTTATGATACGATAAGTAAGGAACTAGGTACGGATTTGGCTTATGCGTACACAGGATTCCGTATGGAACGCCTGATGATAGACCGCCTTATACGTCAGAATATGCCTAAATCGTCTTTGGATTATGTGATGAAGTCGGCGGCGGAAAACAGTCTTTTAGGGTTGCCTGCCCAGTTGCAACGCTCTCCCCTTGACAGGGAAATAGCAGAAGCGGGTGAGAAAGCATACGGTCCATCGTTATTGGAAAAGGGGACAAGTAAAGTGCTGGGGTTTGGGATGGATACTGTAACGACATGCGGATTTTCGTCATGGGCGAGCGTTGGCAAGCTTGCATTATTCGAGGTTGCATCAGAAGGTGTAGGTGCTATTTATGATGCTACCCGGGATAAGAATGAGGAGCCTACTGTGGAGGAATTTATCAGCAAGGGCGTTTTCGGAAATGAAGGTAATATCCTTACTACTTTTTGTAATGAAGCAAAGCATATTGAACCGCACGAGAGTGACTACATGAAGGGATTGAATGAAAAAATGCAGGGACGTTTGCGGCTGATTCCCGAAGATAATCTTGCCTGGATGAAGGAGATCGGATGGCAACCGGCATTTAAACTTAATTTAGAAAAAATGATGAATAAAAATTTGCTTGATACTTCTTCCGCTTTATTACCGAACAAAAAAGACGGGAGGAACGTGAAGAGTACTTTTGGGGATATTCCTGCTGTTGTGCGTCCGGGCAAAGAGAAAGACTACCTTGCGATGCAGGAGGAACGGAATAAACAATCGGCTAGACCTATTGAAAAAACGGTGCCGGTGGCTGATAATACGACTGTGGCCCGCAACAAGGTGATGATTGAAGGACAAGAGGTTGTGCCTATTCCTGAACAAACGCCTTCCTCAAAGCAAGCTGTGTCTTCTCCGCAGATATCGTCTTCGGAGCAAAGCGGATGGGGTAGTATGTTAAGTAGCGTAGGGTTGTCCGATGTGGGTAGTGTGGGGCGCAATATGGGATATGTGGTTTCCATGTTGCCTGACTTGTTGGTGGGGTTATTTACCGGTAAGACGAAATCGCTGAAACTAATGGATAATCTTTTTCCGATAGCATCAATCTTGATGGGGTTGTTTTCCAGAAATCCTCTTGTCAAGATGTTACTTGTAGGCTTGGGCGGAATGAACCTGATGAATAAGGCCGGGCATGAAGCACTTGGGAAGAAAACTCCCGCAGAGGTGCAAACTGCCGGAGTGGAGAAAAGAGAGTACAAGACTTATGCTGACGAGGCGCTGAATCCGCGTGTGACAAATCCTGAAATAAAGGGGGACTACCTGTTGGCGACGGTGGATCATGTTCCTTGTACCATTCGTTTGCCGGAAGCAACGGTATCTGCTTACCGGAACGGGGCATTGCCACTGAATACGCTTGTTAATGCGGTACTCACAAAGAGTGACGAATTACGGGCTATGGCACAGGAGAACTATGAGGCTACAGAATATAAGAATGTACAGGCTCGGGGGATTGTCTGATGGATTATGTTGCAGAGAATGAGCAGGAAGATGGGAAGAATGTACTGTGGCTTATGAGAGTTGGGGTATTGGCTGTAGATAGTAATTATCCGAACTTGGCGCTGATGAAAATCAGCAGGTATCACAAAATGCAGGGGGACTGTGTAGAGTGGTATAATCCTTTATGTTCGTATGACAAAGTGTATATGGCAAAGGTGTTTAGTTTTACTCCTGACTACGGGTATTATGTTCGTGCCGATGATGTGGAGAAGGGTGGAACCGGATATGATATTGATAAGAAATTGTCTGTGGGGATTGACCGGATGAAACCCGACTATGCCCTGTACAGGGTGGCTGATGATATGGCATACGGATTTCTTACACGTGGATGCCCGAACAGTTGCAGGTGGTGTGTAGTTCCGCGAAAGGAAGGAAAAGTATCACCTTATATGGACATTGAGGAGGTGGCGGATGGACGCAGAAATGTGGTTCTTATGGATAATAATATTCTGGCCTCGGCTTACGGATTGGAGCAACTGGAAAAAATTGTCGCAATGAAGGTGCGGGTGGATTTTAACCAAGGACTTGACGCCCGGCTCGTAACAGATGAAATAGCCTGTTTGCTGGCACGGGTTAAATGGTTCAAGGATATCCGATTCGGGTGCGATACTCCACTACAGATTGGTGAAGTGGAACGTGCTGCCGGACTGATAGATGGATACGGTTACAAGGGAAGATATTATCTGTACTGTATCTTGATGGAGTTTGAGGAATCGTTTCGACGGGTGAATTACTGGAAAGGAAAAGGCCGGCGTTTTATGCCCTATTGCCAGCCATTCAGGGATTTAAACAACTCAAAACAGGTTATTCCACAATGGCAGAAGGACATGGCTCAATGGGCTGACCGGAGGGAATTTTATATGAGCTGTGAATTCAAGGATTTTTCGCCCCGTAAGGGGTTTACGTGTAGTGAATACTTTTTATAAAATGAATTAGAAAAGTGTGTGATGAAGAATATTTATTCGGAAATCTATAAGGATTTATCTCTGGGTAATCTTGAAAAAGAGGTCTGGAGAGATGTGAAGGGGTATGAAACGATGTACCAGGTGAGCAACATGGGGCGGATCAAGTCTTTTCTTACAAACCGTATCCTGAAGCAATCCTTTGGTGGGAATAATCAGTTGCAGGTGGTGCTATGCAGTGATGGGGTGAAGAGGAAGGTGTATGTGTCGATTCTTGTCGGCAGGGCATTTGCCGGTGAGTGTGACCGTAGCAGGAATGAGGTGTATTGCCATTTGAATATGGTGAAAACGGATAACCGTGCCTGTAACATTTCTATCGAAAGCAAATCGAGGGAGCGTGAACTGGCTTACCGTTACGGGCGCTTACGTCCAGGTAATTTGGGTGATACGGGTATAAAGACGCAGTTCAAATCTCAATATTGTTATATCGGGAAGCGACATGACGGTAGTGAGGAACGATATACTTCAGAGGAACTGAAACTGAAATATGGAAGCGGCCAACGGAGCATTATCCGGTGTGTCAATGGGAATAAATATTTCCGGACTGCTTACCACATGGAATGGAGAAGAGAATTAATCAATGAACAGTTGTAACGTTTGTATATGGAAAAGCCGGTAATGATGAAACTTGAGGTGTTTGATGCCTTGAAGCAGATTCAAAAACAGAATATCAATAGTAATTTGTACGATATTGCTTGGAAGAATGAAAAAGCATTTCGGGATCTGGGACTAACTCTGGAGGATATATCTGATTTGATGGAATTGAAAAATAGTGCAAATTTTATTCCTAATGGTGATTTTTATCAGGTGTTTGACCAATGGAGAGAGCAATATATCTATGAAAACAGGGCGAATCCAGCAATCAAGCTGCGTGGAGATAATGAGAGGGAGTATCTGGCTGCTGTGCGTTCATGTGATTATTGGATGGCTCAATATGAACAGAAATCGAAGGAACTAGCCAAAAAAGTGTCTGAGGCTTTTGATAAGTTGGCGCAAGAGCAAAAAGTATTGGAACAGGAGGGGGTGAGTAGTTGGAAAGGTGCCAGATTCCAAGCCGCTAAGGCTATGGAGAAAATCGGTGCTTTCCTGCGGAGAAAGAATGAACCGGAAACTCTTGATTTGTCAAAAGCAAACAAAGGGGAAGTTAAAAATGATAATGGGGAGAAGGAAGTTCCGAAGGAGAGTGTGTCACCTATTGTAGGACAGATTGCCATACCAGAACCGGAGAATATGGAAGATTGGAAGGTGATGGCTGACAATTACAAACTCTGGACGCTGACTGATGAGCAGATGTTGGCATCGGATGGGGTGACTGTATTGCATCGGATACAAGCAAACAAGGATTTTAACTATGTGTTCGGTATTGATGTGCTTAAAGGAGACTTAGGTGGCTGGATTGAGGGCGAGAAGAATCTGGAAGGTAACTCTTGGGTAGGGGATAATGCCGAAGTGTTCGGAAATGCGAAAGTGGTTGATTCTGCGGTGATGGAAAATGCCATTGTGAAAGATAATGCGAGAGTGATTAATGATAGTTGTGTTGCCGGAAATGCACGGGTTACGGGTGGGGGAGTTGTCGATAATTCGATTATTACTGACGATGCCCGGATAAACCAGTCGGCAATGGTTACCAATTCGTCTGTGGATGGTTATAGTTCGCTCTCTGGTATGGCGAATGTGAAGGATTGTACGTGTTCCGTCAATACTCACATTGTTAATGCACAAGTGCGTAATATGGATATGTCGGGGGATATTTACATTGAAGATACGGAGGTCGGACATGGAGATAGTATAGCTGAAAGGGGCTGTGTGGAATATATCCGTCCGGCATTACTTACAAGTGAATTACTGAAGAAGTTGCGCGCCAGCAAACAAGAGGGTTTAAGGGAGGAAGTGGTATGTGGAAGTAATGGCATGGAGCTGATTGCTGACTTGAATTTTGTGAAGGGCAGACAACTGACTATGGAACTGGCTGTGAGTAATCCGATGATTTGCCGGAATGGCGTGGACTATGACGGACAAAAAGTTGTGAATAAACTGAGCGAGCTGAATTACCGGATACAAGACATTGCTCCGGAGTGTTTAGCGGCCATGCTTAACGGCAAACCGCAACAGTTGGGACCGCTTACCTGTGTCATACAGCAGGAAGGGGAAGAGTTTGTTTTGCAAAATATGACTGCGCAGGCAAGTATGTTGAAGAAACATCAATCTGATGTGAAGTTAAAAAATCTCTTTGTGTTTACGGGTGAGGAGAAAATAGCCTCTAATCAGGTAACTGTGTTACACCGGATTAAGGCAAATCGTGACTTGTCATTCATTGGCGTGAACGATGTTCCGGAAGGGACGATTGGCGGGTGGATTGAGAAGGAAGATAACCTGAGCGGATACTCCTGGGTAGCTGGTAATGCTGAAGTATATGGAGATGCGAAAGTTATGAACTCCGTCATTTCGGGCAATAGCATTGTAAGGGATGAAGCGGTGGTTAAAGAAAGTATGGTTTATGGAAATTCAATTGTAGAGGATGATGCAGCGGTGAAAGAATCAATCGTTAGCGGCCATGCCCGTATTAATGGTTATGCTTATCTGAATAATTCGGTCTTTGCCGGGTATGGGGCGGTTCAGGGAAGGTCACGTTTGGAAAACTGTTTTTTGCGTAATAATGTGAATGTTGTGAATTCAACTCTCCGGTATGTCTGTATGGAAGGTGATTTCCTGGTTGATGGGCATCAACTGGACTGTAAGACAGAGGGTGACTTGATGAAGAGATATACTTATAATCCACCACCATTGATTTCCGGTGATGTACTGGATAAGTTGCGTGCTTCTCCGAAAGAGGGACTGAAGTGTATGACGCTTGTTGATGCAAACGGTAGGGAGCTGATTGCTGACCTAAAGCTGGTGGAAGGGAAGGACATGCGGCTGAAACTGGATATTATCCGTCCGATTATCTGGCACAATGGGGCAAATTATAGTGGACAGAAGATGATTGACGGATTGAATAAACTGCATTGTGATGTAACGAAGATGGAACCGTCGCAGTTGTCGAGAATGATATTGGGCGAACCTATGCGCATCCGGTCGGTATTGTATGCGGTTCAACAGAAAGGAGGGGAGTATGCACTGGTGGATTTAAGAAAGCGTATTGGGAATATTCAAATCTATCCCCAAAAGGGAGGAGAGACAGCGATTCGTTGTACGATTGACGGAGTACAGCAAGGGGCACGTGTGTTGAAGGAGGAGGATGTACTGAAGCTTCATGACAGAACGGACCAGAAAGGTTTGGCTGTGAATTACTTTCTTGATGAGTTGCGAGGAAGCAAAGAGGTGGTACATGCGATGAGAAGGTGAATTAATGTGTAAAAGATAATACTTATGAATGAAAATGAAGACAAAGCTAGTGCTATAAAGACTGTGATAGAGCAGATACGAGAGGGAAAAATGAATGAGGATATGTGCAAAGTGATAAGGAGATATCCGGCAACTTTTGACAAAATGGGTATTCACTCTATCGACATTATGGCTATGCTGAAAATGAAAGCAAAACTAACTTTTTTCCCCGATCCGATGTCGTACTCCATACAAGATCCTCGTAGGGTAAATTACATCTATACTAATTTTGATAATCCGGAGATGGGATTAGCTGATGAGAATGAGAAACGGTTTGCAGAAGCTCTTTCATTCTATTATTCAATGAAGGAGGAGTATGGACACAGACAGGATAATTTTGTCCGAGGGATAAATGACAAATACTGCGGTGAAATAAACGAGGTTGGTGATTGGATTGTAGAGGATGATGCTAAAGATTTTCTTGCAGAAGTTCTGTTTGATAAGAGAATCCCGGAGATTACACGCTCTAATTTCAAGCATTATCAAATGATGTTCGACAAGTATGATTTACACAACGTGTATAATATGGCTGATAATAAAGTCCTTCTCCAGTGGAAAGCTGCTTTGGCGGCAGAAGCTGAGGGGTTTCTGGATGAAGGGGTGGCGGAGGTGCTGTTTATAGACGCAGGCATTGATACCGATGAGTTGGAGAATCGTATCACTCGTTATAAGATAGATTTGCTTAGGGTAAGTAAAGCGGAAGTGTTTACTCCATCTATAGGAGGAAGCACTTATATTCGTTGCAGGGTGGACGGACAGAAGCAGAAAGAAAAGAAATTGTCAGCGGCGGATGTAGCAGGGCAAACTCCTTTTGTGAATGTGACAGGATTAGCAGTGAAGTATTTTCAGAATGTATTGGACAGAAACAGAGAGAGAAATAATGCGGTTGCTGATGATAAGGCGTTGATACGTTCAAATACAAGTGATGTGGAACGCTTGGTTGATATTTTTCATAATGGGTTGAGCCGTGAGGATGTGATGCTTTTGAAGGTATCAAAAGACGCAAATGTGGATAAATTCTGGCGGAATTGTAAAGACTGTAAGATTGAAACTTTGGAGAATGAGCCTATTTATGTTCAGAAAAACTGGGCTTTTGGAGAACTTGTTCACCATATAAATGATTTACGTGCCGGTATGTTAGCCGATGATGAGATAATCCGGCTAACGAAAATTTCTCCGGACTTGATATCTCCTAAGAGAGAGGGGGAAGATAATTTAATGAGGTTGCCAGAATTTTACTTTCCTTTGATTGAAGAGTCTGGTGTACATCAACAGGGTGTGATTAGCTATGTGAAGGTGATGAGAAATATAGGGAGAATTACTCCCATAGAGGCTTATCAGAGTATGTGCTATTATTTGGAGAACCGCATGGAGACAGCTTGGAATCCAGTTGGGGCTAAAGATGAGCATGGACAGGTTGCGGGATGCTACTATTATCCTAACGAGTGCATGCATAATCCTGCGGAGAGGTTTCCACCGAACTTGTTGAATGAAAAACAATGGAACACTCTAAGAGAGAGGTTCCCGGAGGGTGAAAATTTTATTCCTGATACTGCGTTCCTGATGAACAGAATAACAGAGGTACAGATTTATCCACTAACTGACGGAGGGTTCAATATCCGCTGCATGGTGGATGGCGAGCAACAGAATGGCAGACGGTTGTCTGAGGTGGATGCGGAGCGGTGCATGGATGAAAAGACGGATAAGCGAGAGCTTGCGGTTGGGTATTTTATGGATGCTTTTGCGCGGGAATCCGAGAAGAGTATGGCTTTGGAAAGATAATTAAATAAAGCAATAATATGGATGATAGACAAAAAATGGAACCGGGAGTGAAGGAGGTGTTGAGAATACTTTCTTACGGACATCTGATTGAGGAAATGTATGATACTGTGCGCGAACATCAGAATGCGTTTCTATCCATGGGGATCACTCTGTATGACTTGAAGGAATTACTGGAGTTGAAATCGAAAGTGTCATTACTGCCGGATGCGTTGTCATATTCGTTGGAACGTCCGGGCAGGGGGGATTATCTTCTGGAGAATTTTGATAATCCGTCTGTTCAGCTTACGGATAATAATGAAAGCCGATTTGTGGCTGCTCTGCGTGTTTTCTATCAACAACAGGCGGAGTATCAACAAAAAATGGAGAGCTTGTCGAAGACTGCAAAAAAACATCTCGAATCTGTGGATAGAAGTTTTTACAGGTTTGGGGAAGATGATGAACTGAAGTTGTTGGTGGATATTTTACTGAATAGGGATATTGATACCTATATTAATCCTTCTAATGGTGAACAACGACATTTCCTTGAAAAGTTTGATTTGTACGATGCGTATCATATCAATGATAATCGGATAACTCTTAGATGGAAGGCGGGAGGTGTACTGGAATCTAAAGGTTTTTTGGATAAGGGCTCGACGGAACGTGAGTTGGAAAAAGCCGGGGCTTCGGTAGATAGGCTGCGGGATAATCTTTCCCGCCATAAAATAGACAAACTGCGAATAGGTAATGTGGAAATACTGAGTGATGATGAGGGAGATAAATATATCCATTGCCATGTAGATGGTGGTTATGAGGATAGTAGAAAACTATCAGCAAAGGATGTTCTACTGCTGAACAGGCTGGGAAACCGGACTGGAATTGCAGTTAGATACTATGCTGACATACTGGAAAAGAACCGGAAGGAAAACCTAGCGATAGCGGATGAAAAAACTTTGTCACGTTTGTCTATGCCTTATGCGGAACGCTTGGTAGATATACATAGGCATGGTATGAATGAACAGGATGTAATGCTCTCAGAAGCTTCGAAAGATGTGGAAATTGATTCATTTTGGAGCGATAATATGATTGAGGAGTTGGAGAAATATCCTGTTGAAAAACAAAAGGATTATGCTTTTGGATGTCTAATGGAACATCTTTGTGGTTTGGACCCCGGTATGCTAACTGATGAGGAAATCATCAGTCTTGTCGGGACAGAAGGATTTTATGGAGATGTGGGAAGAAAGATTGAACATAACTTGATGGAACTTACGGAGTCACTTTTTCCCGTGATAGAAAAATCAGGAGAGTTTGATCGTGATGTAATTGATTATGTGAAAGTACAGAGGGGTATTGGGAGAACAACTCCTACTATGGCTTATAATAGTATGTGTTATTTCTTATCTCTCCGTTTACAGACGGAATGGGACCCCATCGGTGCTGATGATGAGTACGGGCAGGTTACGGGATGCTACTATTATCCTAACAAGAGTATAAGTAATCCTGCGGAGAAGTTTCCACCGAACTTGATGAGTGAGAAGCAATGGAACATGCTTATTGAGAGGTATCGGGGATGCAATAGTTTTATACCCAATGATGCTTTCCGGATGAACAGAATAACTAAGGTACAAATTTATCCGCTACGTAATGGAGAACTTAACATCCGTTGTATGGTCGATGGTGAGCAACAGAGCGGCAAACAATTGTCTGAAGTGGATGCAAAGCGATGTACGGATGAAAAGACGAACAAGCGTGAACTGGCTGTAGGATATTTTATGGATGCTTTTGCCCGTGAACCTGAGAGGGAGATGGCATTGGTAAGATGAAAGGGAGGAGATAAATAATCAAGCGTATGGGAGATGTGAATAATAAAGCTGTGTCCGGTTTTTGGAGAAGAAATTGGTTGTCGCTGGCGATTATTGGGATATTGACTTGGACGGGATTAGCTTATTGGCAGGTAATAGTGCGCATCTCTCCTTTTCTGATTATTGTCCATGCATTTTTTCTGTATCTGTTTGTGGTGAAGCTGCTTTATGATAACCGATTGGTATGTGATTGGCTATTCACGGAATTACGGGAAGGCGGTTGGATATTGATTAAGATGGTGGTTCGTCCTGGTATTGCTATCTGGCAAAAATGTGCTGCCGGAATGGATTTACTGACACAACGATTGGGTGTGGAACAGGAACTTGTTATCGCAGAGAAGCGCAAGAAAAAACTGGAATTGGAGTTGTCACAAAAGAAACTCCATGCACTGTTGGCGCAGATGCCAACGGATATACCGGTTACACCGAATTTATTTATTAAAGCAGAACCGTCAGTAGTATCTACTGACGGGAAAACACCTTTACGAGACAGAAAGTTGAAGATAAAAACGGTAAGGGATGTATCTACTTCTTTAGGAATGGAGAATACTGAGCGGGTTCCACCGTATGCTAAATATACCCCTATACTAATGGATTATCTGGAACAGGTACGTTGGGAGAGATTCACCGTGTCGCAGGCACAATTAATTCTACATAAACGGTTCGGAACAGTGAAACTAGTACTGGAGGAATTGGTACATCAACAAAAGCTGGAATATGTGAAAACTGGGAAAAGGGTTGCTTACCGTCCTGTAACTTATGGAAATAATGAATGATAAATATTTTTAGAAGATTATGACACCAAAGAATGAATATGAAGAGAGAGCGGCTGCTGAGCAGGTAGGAATGATTACCGAGGCTTTGGCCACAGCCGTGGATAGTTCCGGTTATTGGATGAATATGGCCGGGAGATATTTTCCACGTCTTTATCCGAGGGGACCGGAAATCAGCCCATTCAATGCACTAACACTTAGTCTGTTTGCAGATCGTAATGGTTACAAAACGGGATTGTACACCTTTTTCCCAGATGCGAGGATACGTAACGAACCTGTGAAGGAGAAAGAAAAGGGTGTACCTTTTAATTGGTATAACTGGAATAATTATGTGAATCGGCATAATCCTAATGACAAGATTACGCGAAATGATTATTTACTGCTGGAACCTGAAGATAAGAAAATGTATAAGGGTATTCATAATCGGGAAATTCGGAAGTTGTTCAATTTGGATCAGACTATGACTCCATATGTGGATCCAGACGGTTATAATAAAATACTCTCGCGTTACGGCACTATTCAGGAAAGGGGACATGATAAGGCAAATGAGCGGCAGCTTCATATCACAGTGAATAACTTTGTGAAAGCCATGAAAGAGAATCTGGTTCCTATCCGTCGGGATGGTACTGTTGTCGCGCACTATGATGTAGCAAAGGACGTTGTGTATGTGCCAGACCGGAAATATTATCCGGAATATATAGATTATGTACAGGATTTGATGCGGGAGCTTATTCGTGCCACCGGACACCAACAGAGGTGTGCCCGTGAAGGAATGGTTATGCGGGGAGGCGTAGCTCCTTCAGAGGAAGCTGTGAAGCGTGAAGAATTGGTTGTTGAATTGGCTACCGGTATGAAGATGCTGGAGTTGGGACTACCGGCCCGACTATTGCCTGCATCGCTGAAACTGGTTGAAGGATGGAACCGGGAATTGAGGGAAGATCCGCAAATGATAGATACTATTGAGGCGGATATGAATAATGCACTGGATGTGATACGTAAAGCGGAAAAGGGAGAGAAGGTAACTTATTTCTCAGAAGTGAACCGCCAAGCTACAGAAGAAATGAAGGAGAAGAAGAAACCGTCTGTTTCTTCAGAAGAGAGTGCTATCCTTACTGATATTATCCGGCATAGGGGAATGTTAATTGCTGACGGTAATTTTAAGTCAGAAGAGGATAAAAAGGCTTTTCTGGAGAAATTTGATATGACTTATTATTATGAGGAACTTAGACACTCCATGACGCTTACGAAGGATGAAGATCCGGAGATAGTGGATGCTGCTTTTACGGAGGCATTGAAATTTTCTGCTTATATAGATGAACTGGCACGCGGCTACAAGCCTTCGGATTGGACTAACACAGGAACATATGCTATCTATGATGCTCTGAAGGAAATACCTGATCGGATTAATCGTGATTTTGTGATAATTGCCAATAAAAAAGACGGTATAGCTGATGTGATTATGCCGGAAGGGGCTTTTGTCAATGGGAAAGTGGTGCTACCGGATGGAAAGGAACATAACTTCTATTTATCACCTGATGAGGTGATGTCTGCTGAAGAACGGGCAAAAGTGGGGGCACGTATCCAAAATAATGAGTTAGCGGGTATGTCCAAACAACGCATTACACGCGCACTACAGAACCAAGGAGCGAAGTATGTCCGGTTTTTCAATACGGGGGGAATTGCCAGTTTCCGTCCGAACGACAATTATTTTGATGGAAAAGCGGTCGGGGTTGCTAAGCTGAATCAGTGGGAACTTACTGACGTTAGGGAAAAAGATGTTTCAGCAGAGGTTGAAAAGGCCCGTAATGTTTGCTTCAACAGGGTACAGATGATTCAGGATGATGCTCACCGGTGGGTTATCTATATGGCTCCAGTGGGAGAAACGCCTTTCTTTATGCATCCGGATAAATCGGATGTCAATCAGTTTTTTTCTACTTCAAAACAGGGGAATAGTGTAGATACAGAGCGTATTCGGCATGAATTGGGGCAAAAGTATTACGCTATGTCTCGGGTAAATCCGGGCTTGTGTCTTAAAATGGGACCGGAAAAGGCTTCTACGGAGGATGCTGACCGTATAGAGAGAGTAAACCTCTATAAAACCAAAGGCGGCCAGTTTATGTGTGCTCCGGTAATAAAGAACATGGATGTAATGCCCCGAGAAATTACCGAATCACAATGGCAACTGCTTTTCCTTTCGGGAGACTATGGGGTGTACAAGGCGAACCTTGCGGCTTCGGTTTTTGCTGATGTATTGCATCCAGAACGGGAACAGGTACAAGGGCAAGAACAAAAACCGGAACCGGAACAGGAGGAGGAACCGGAGGTCGCACAAGCGGTTGGAATGCGAAGATAGCCTGATAATGGATCATACAATAATTTTCAAAGGATATGACAAAAAATGAAGAGTATGCAGCGACTTATGGCGAGTACGCTATGTTATGTTATTTTCAACATAACATCGCAAATGTTGAGTATAAATTTATGTAATCTTTATTGTTCATATTCTTGGTACTTAATTAGTTAATAATATTCTATACAACATAATTTTAACTACTATCGCTATGAGAACAACTAATAGAAGTCCGTCACTAAGGACACCATAACAACATTTAAGGCGCACGTATGAACGTGTTATAACCATATAAATAATCGCTCTTTGACATTTTGCACAACATGATTTTTCAACTGACTATAGACTATCTAAAAAAGCCATGAGTTTCTTGTCGTCTCCCCATTTTCGATTTGGGTTCTTGACATTGGGAAACTCACACTTTTTTAGAGCTTTTATCTTCTGGCCTATACTTATCTCGGCATAGATGTTCGTGGTGTCAATGGATACATGTCCAAGCCAGTTTCTAACCGTATTAATGTCTGTTCCAGAATTGAGCAAGTGAGTAGCAGTTGTATGTCTGATAGTATGAGGTGATGGGCGTTTGTTCTTGAGGTTTGGATAATCCCGACTGATAAAGTCAGCATATTTCTTAATGAGAGTATATATGCAGTAACGTGTCATGGGTTTATTGAAACGATTCAAGAAAAGGAATTCATCAGGTTCTCTTCCTTCCATCAGTGGCTTGAGCAAATCCCAGAATTCAAGCCAAAGAGGGCAAGTTCGCTCATGTCTGCCTTTTCCGTGCAAGGTAACAGTTCCCATCCCTCTCTTTTTAGGCATAACGATGTCACCGACATGTATGTTTATCACTTCGGAAACCCTGGCACCAGTGTTATACATGAGTAGAATTATGATATGATCTCGTTCTGCGTACTTGTGGTTTCTGTTGCTTAGTGGGGCTTCTGTAAGTGCCTCCATCTCCTCTCGATCCATGTATGTGATTTGCCTCTGTGTGATTTTCTTTGAGGGTATCTGTCTGATTTGGTGGCACCAATCAATATAGTCAGGGCATTTCCATGCTATGAATTTTGCAAAGGACTTGATAGCCGTAAGGCGTTGATTTCGTGAGGAAACAGATGCGTTTCTCGTTTTTTCTATAAACTCGTCCAAGAAAATTAGTACAATCTCTTTGGAAATGTCACTAATATTCAGTTTGTCAATTGCGATATTTGTCTTTCCAGAAACAAATGTAACGAGCATTCTGAATGTGTCCCGGTAACTCATTTGGGTATTGTGTGACATGTTACGTGTCACTGTCAGGAATTCGCCCAAGAATAGTTTGAGCCAATAGCCAAGGTAGTCAACCTTTGTTGTCTGTGGAGTTTTCATTGTCTTGATTTTTATAGATGTAAAACAATTCGTTGGCTTTCTCTAATATTTCAGGAATCATACTCAGGTAAACAGATGTATGGGATACATTTGAATGCCCCAGATATATGGAGAGTTTCGGAAGCAAGGATTGTACGTCTTTACCTTCATTATACCAACTCTTAAGAACGTTTGTTGCAAAACTGTGCCGGAGGTCATGTATTCTTGGTTGATATCTTTTTAATTCGGGAAAATAGAGATTGGCTTTCTTGCGAATTTTTGCAAATATGCAATGAAGGGTAACAAAGTTTACAGGTTTCCCCAGTTTTGACACGAAGACGTAATTATCTGGTTCCATTGGGTAGCTATCGGATTTTCTCCACTCAAAGATTTCGTCAATGAGTTTTGCTACTTGATGGTTGTAGGTCACATATCTGGATTTGAAGAACTTGCTATCTTCAATATGTATGATTTGCTGTTTACGATCAATGTGTTTAAAACGAATGGCAAGGGTCTCACTAATTCTTAATCCCATAGCATAGGTCGTCATCAATATAAAACGGATACATCGCGGATCGGTGACAAAAGATTCAGCCTTCATATAAGTCAATGATGCGTCAAACAGGCGTTTCAACTCATCATTGCTATAAATGTAAGCTGGATGAGCATCTGGAAAAATTGGTAATTGTTTTGGAACAGGATTAACCGGAGCATATCCTCTTAGACATGCCCATTCGAATAATTTCTTTATAGCACAATGTTCTTTCTTCCATGCGTTAGTAACAGCTGTGTTTCTTCTGTTTAAGAAGGAAGTACAGTTTTCTTCTGTAATTTGTTCCGTTTTCTTTGATACTCCTACAAATTGAGCAAACTCTCTTATGGTGTGTTTAATCCTTGACTTTTTGGCAGATGAATCCCTATATTTGAGAGAATCCCGGAAGGCGATATATAATTCTGTAACTGTCTGAATATTCATAATACACCATCAAAATTTATGTTAGAAACTTCGCGTAAAGATTGGAAATCAACTTTTGCATAAATTCGGGTTGAATCAATGCTTTTATGTCCAAGCAAGTCACCGACTTCCTTCATCGTTTGTCCATTGTTTATTAGGAAGGTAGCATAGCTATGCCGTAATGAATGTGGACCTTTATGCTTGATTGATACATCCTGCAACTCCCTACGTACGATGTCATGAATTGCGTGACACGTAATAGCACGGAAAGGAGCCTTAGCACAGAAAAACAAACTATCATTGTGTGAATCATTTCGTCTTTCATACCGAAGATATTCAATGATTGCTTCACCAACAGAGCGTAAAAGGGGGAAAGTTTGGCTTTTGCCACCTTTTGCATGTTGTATATGAATTTGTTCTTTACGCCAATCAATATCGAATATTTTCAGATTAGCGACTTCACTACAGCGTAGACCATAAGCCGCTAACAACAAAAAGATTGTATAGTTTCTTCTTGCTGATTTCCCCTTGGCGTTTTTCATTCGTTGAAGTATTGCCTGAACCATATCCCAAGACATAAATGATGGCAAGTTTTCCTCTTTATATATTCGCGGAAGTACAACGGCTTCATACACCCCAGGTTGGCACCATCCTTGTTCTGCTGCATAATGTAAGTAGGAACGAATACGCGCCATGTATGCTTTATTGGTTTGTCTGTTTGTATGGCATGGCGTATACATTTCTATACACTTATCAATATCAGCCAAAGTGATAGGTCCTTCTGTGTTTTGCTTGCCTATCGTGTCATAAAAGCGATGCAGCAAGCGCGAGGATGAAGTTAACGTAGCGTATGAGTATCCTCGATATTGCAGAGCGTGAAGATATTTCTCTATACGGATGTCACTTATAGATTTCGTTTCTTCCACTTTATACATATTCATGGTTGCCAGCCATTTCTTTGCAACAGTGATGAAAAATGTATCATTCCATTTTGACCCAGATTTCTTGTGCAAACTTGGATCTGAATAATTTTTCCATTTCTTTGCTGCTGCAAAAATCTCTTCGTCAGTAACCATTTTGGTATTTCTGAGCCCCAAAAACTCAATTAAATGAAGTTGGTATTGGGCATAACGACGTAATGTCTCCTTTTTGTGACCACTCAAATGATACTCATTAAGGAAAGAGATTCGTTCTTGGAAGAAAGGAGCAACAATGAGTTTGACTTTATCAAATTTACGTTCTACAAGTAGATTCACCATTTTGTCAGAGTAACGGATATCCAACAAATTGATATACCCCAGAAAATCGATAGAACGGACTATAAATTTCTCTTCATCCAACACCATTTTATGGGTTTTCTTTTTATGAGAATTTTTGGAAATTGCTTTTGCCCATAACTTCGCTTTGCTTACGACTTCGTTTAATGAAATTCGTTCAGTGCATTCATCTTGCAAATTGTAATAAGAGACAAAAGCCAAAAGAAGACGCGCCCAATCTTTCAGGTGTTCTTGACATAGACCATGTTCGCTTTTCATAGTGAGAAAGCGAATACGCACTTGGAGCAAAGGAGCATCAAGATGTTTCCTTTGCGTTGACTTGAATTTAAATAATTGCGTTATCATACATTAATAGTTTATAGTAAAACATATCTGTCTGAAAACGAACGTACAAAAAAATTATGTTGTGTAGAATCTCATTAAGCATAATAATATCAATAATATGAATAATAAAGATTACATAAATTTATACTCAACATTTGCTATGGAGCAAATGAGACGTTATGGAATTCCAGCATCGGTGACGCTTGCACAAGGGATTCTGGAGAGTAGTAACGGGCAGAGTGAATTGTCCACGAAGGGTAATGCCCACTTTGGTATCAAATGCACAAGCGATTGGTTGAAAAACGGTGGCAGTTACCTAGTTTATACGGATGATCGGCCCAATGAGAAGTTTTGTACTTATGCTACTGTAGGTGATTCGTATGAACATCATTCTGCATTTTTAAAAGAAAATATACGGTATAAGGATTGCTTTGCACTTGCTCCGAATGACTATCAAGGTTGGTGCGTTGGATTACAACAGGCCGGATATGCTTCGGGAAACAATTATGCAAAACATTTGCAGCAGATTATTGAAAAGAATGGTCTGGCCAAGTATGATGAAGTTGTGATGAAAGAGGTAAAAGAAAAAGGAATAGTTATCGGTACGGATGTTGTACCCCGGAAGGTGAAAGGGCTGGGACCGGAGAATATACAGTATGCGTTTCCGTTACGGAGAGGTTCTTTTATGCTGGTAACATCTCCTTTTGGTATGCGTAAAGATCCAATAGACGGCACTCGCCAACAGATGCACAAAGGAGTGGATATACAAACCCGGCATGAAGCAGTGTTAGCTACAGAAACGGGTGGTAAGGTAACTGCTATCAATGAAAATGCACAAACTCCGGGGGGAAAATCTGTACATATAGAATATAGTAGGGAGGATGGTAGCAAGTATGAAGTGAATTATTTTCATCTTGACTCTATTCAGGTAAAAGTTGGGGATATGGTTCGTGCAGGTCAGCAAGTGGCCGTAACTGGAAATACCGGTACACGGACTACCGGCGAACATCTGCATATCGGTGTTAAACAAACGACTGCCAATGGCAATGTGCGTGATTTAGACCCGGCTGCTTATATGGCTGAGATTGCAGAACGTGGAAATCTCCGCACTGAAATGCTTTGTAATGGTGAGAACCTCTTGGCTAAATATACTCCTGAATCTAAGAAGCAAGATAATACGATACAGCAGACGGAAGAGAAAACGGACAAACCTCTTTCTGTAGATGAATGGATGAAAAAACTTCTTTCTTCGGAAGATTCGGGGGTAGGACTTGGTGGAGATCCCATCATGGAAATGATTACTACGCTATATGCCGGATTGATGGCTCTGGTAGGGCAGTTTGACGGGAAGAAGCAGGAACAGGACAAGGAACAGCAGATGCAGGAGGCTACTGAGGCATGCTTATCTAAGAGAATCGATATTAGTGCTTTTGTCCCTTCGGCGGAAAAATGTCATATCCAACTTACTGAAAGAGGGGTTCCTTTGTTGGAAGCTATTGTGAACGGGCAGAAAATTAACCATGAACTGACGAAAGCGGAGGTGAATACGCTGACAAAGACACTGGGTAACGGAGAACTGAAGGATGCTGATAAGCAGCAACGTATAGCTTCTCTAGTAGGACGTATTGTTATTACGGAACAGGCTTCGATGAATTATAATCAGGAAATGGGACAAGGGCAGCAACGGACGGAAGGGGTGAGGATGAGTTGATGAGCGATGCTATTTAGGATTACTTTAGTAATTCATTGGGGTAAGTTATATCCCATCCAGCCACCACATGTCAAACCATAAATAGCCGGACGCCCTATCGCCACTACATCTGCACCGCAAGCCAATGCCTTAGTATTATACCGAATCTTCCCTTATCTTTCC
>ENA-ORSG01000036-ORSG01000036.1-human-gut-metagenome-genome-assembly--contig:-NODE-36-length-150173-cov-117.356013_pt1 | contig 150173 bp, 123 predicted proteins | sample MGYA00242189_ERZ509156 | MGnify/ENA primary metagenome ERZ509156 (study PRJEB26280, sample SAMEA2338666) | human gut metagenome | biome: human gut; feature: human-associated habitat; material...
TTCTTCTACCTGTTTCATAATCATCTGTATTAAAAATCCATGCCGCAAAGTTACGACTTTATTTTCAAACCCGCAAGAGATTTCAGTGAAAAGTTTATGAAAAAGTAAGAGATTGCGTTTCTTATGTGACAGGACAAGGGTCTATATGCCACGATGACAAGTGGTGTATAGACCCTTGATTATATGGAGATTTTCGTAATCTACATCTCCGCTATTCTGTATTTATGATATGGCGGATGGCATGCAGGCGGTAACAATGCCGTTTACAACCCTTTGGGGATATGATACGGATGCTGACTGAGTCGGAATTTATGTGTCTTATGTTGTTTTCTTCACGAATAATTTGGTGGTTACAAAAAAACAACGTATCTTTGCAGCAGAAGTGCTACAATCGGTAATTTGAGAACAAATTTTCATTGTGCCTGTTTGCATTATCAATAAATCAAATAACAAAAATTCTGCTTATGGGAAAGATAGTAGATAAAACAGAGACTAAGATAGTTACGCTTGATGGAGTTGAGATTATCAAGCAGGTAACGAAGGTACTTATGCCTAATGGTAAGTACCGATATCCTACTGTATATTTTACGGTTAACGATGATGTCAAGGCTCTGACAGCAGAACAATTAGACAAAATCCGCATCCCTGTCTATAAACAGTTAATTTGAAATTAATATGGAAGAAAGTGAAGGTTATCCCTTCGTCTTTCAAATGATAGACAGGGATAGTGCTGATGAATGGCTGATTGAAACTTTGCAATATAGATTCAAGTCAGCTAAATCTCATCATTCTTATATTGTAAGAGTTGAGCGTTATCAGGAACATGCTTATTGCGTGAAGTTCTTTGATAAGGCCAATATGAATAGTAAATTGAAATTTAGTCTTCGTACAAACACTTTTGAGCCAAGAATCATTTTCTATACATTGTTCCATATTATGCTTGATGTATTGAAAAGAGATAGCAAAGCCTCATTCTTCTTTGTTGGTGCAGAAGATGAAAATGATGAATTAGGAATGGCGACAAGACGATTTCGTGTATATAAGAAATTCACTACGTCTGTGGTATCTGAAAGATTATTCAAGCATTATGCAATAGAAAATGAGTCTTTGTATATTCTGATTAATAAGAACAGTTGTTCTGATTATGATGATTTAGCCAAAAGAATTACTGTTGCAGTAAAAAAACTATTCTCTCGTCATTAAAACATAATTAGGTTAACAGTATATATCTGATTACGGGAAACGACAAGGGTCTATATGTCACGATGAACAGGTGGCGTATAGACTTGGTGAATGTTGAGTGTTGAATGAAAGAAATATGACGACAAAGATAAAGGGCGCATCGGATTGGGATGCGCCCTAACGTGTTAAATAAATTCAGAGGGATTCTGCTCTTGAAAAACCCTCTTAATGGAAGAGAATCAGGAAGCATCCAGCAGGTACTGGAGCTTCGTGGCATCAAAACACGGACAGGCTTTCTGAACGCCAGGCAAATCGCGATGCCCCAGGATGGTACGGATGCCCGGAAAACGGTGGTGAAGATCCAAGATAAGATGCTTCATCGCCTCCTTCTGCTTAGGAGTGCGGGTGTCGCTGATGCAGCCCGATGGCGAAAGACCACCCTCGTAACAGATGCCTATGCTGTGCGCATTGTAACCGAGGGCATGAGAGCCCATACGCTCTACCGGGCGACAGGCATGAACCACTCCATCCAGCGTGATGTAGAAATGGTAGCCGATGTCAGTCCAGCCGTTGTTATGCACATGGTCGTAGCGCAGCATCTTCATCGTATAACGGTGATTGCAGCGGCTACCGCTGCAATGCACCACTATCATATCGATATCTCTCATAGGCATCACTCTAAAGTCCACCTGCCGAAACGCCCAACGCCCCGAGGAGAGCTGTCAGTACGGTTACTGCAAACTTGAGAATCTCATTCCATTTCTGCTTGTTCTTTTCTGTCATAATCTATTCTGTTTTAAAAGGTTAATTATTGAACTTTTGCATATCATGAAGTTAAAGGAGTTAAGGAAGTTAAGGAGTTAAGACGTATGTCTTGCTGCTTAAAAACTACGCCAAAAAGACTGTTGTCTTAACTCCTCAGCGACCGTAGGGAGCGATAACTCCTTTAACTCCTTTAACTTCTGAGCTTGCGAAACTTGAATTAATTATTCTAATCCGTCTCCAGTTTCACCACTGCCAGTGCTGCCAGTTCCGCCGGTCTGCTCGCCTGAGGTGTTGCCACCCGTGATATCGCCGCCTGAAGGAGTATTGTCCTTGGCAGGCTTTTTCTTAGCCTCCTCGATGTCGAGGGTCTTGGCACCCTCCTTCTCAGCCTTGAGGGCAGCCTTCTGTACGGCACGTGATGCAACCTGCTCAAACTCCATACCTACGAAGATGTTGGCAAGATCGCTGCCCGGGATAAACTGGATGTTCACACCCTTGATGTTGATGTCGCTCTTAAATTCGGCTGCGGTTGCCGCACCCTCACTGGTAAGCTGAAGGCGGAACTTGCCCAACTCGCCGAAATCAATCTGATTGCCTCGCTGCAACTCGATGATCATGTTCTCCTGCATACTAACCAGAACGGCTGTTACATCCGCATAGGATACAGTGGTCTGCATAGCGATCAACTTCGCAAACTTCTTGAGCGAAATAGACTCGTTCATCTGAGCACGTGCGTAGAACTTAGGAACTCCTGCTTTGTCACCAAATTTTGACGCAAGCTTTACTAAACTGTAATTAATTGCCATAATACATAAAATTTTAAAATTGTGAATAATCATGTTGTGCACCGGTCTCTTCCCGAATGCTGATACAAAGATACAACATCGGCGGTGCCCCACTTGTCCACTTTGGTACGATAAGTACCAGTTGTGCACTATTTGGCTCAATTATGTATACTTTTGCATGTGGTTTAAGTACAGACTGAAGGCCCAAAAGCTCCAGAAGCAGCACGCCCTGAAAGGGCAGAAGCTCCTAGCCCAGGGCATCGCCCTGGGTATAATGACAATCAGCAAGGCGCCCTGTAAGGGCAAAAGCTTTATTAATGGTCTGGTATTTTAAAGCTTTTGCCCTTACAGGGCGACAGGTTTGCGACCGTAATAACCCAGGGCGATGCCCTGGGCTAGGAGCTTCTGCCCTTTCAGGGCGTGTCGGGCAAAACTTGAGAAACCCGGAGATACGCAAGTCCGCTAGGCGTTCCGGAGATACGCAAGTGGTTCAGTCAGCTACTCCAGATGGTTCAGCCAGCTACTCCAGATAGTTCTGTCAGCGAGTCAAGACGTCTCGATAAATCGACGGATACGACTCCGTTAGCCTACGTTGTCGAATCCTTAACCCGATGCAGTCGAATCCTTAACCTTGTCCAGCCGTCTGCGTAACCCAGTGCAGCCATATCCTTAACCCGACGCAACCGCTTCAGTTGGTAAACGGAAGTACATCATTTTTTCACCTCATTCGAGCGCTCAATGACTACCAGAGAGAATTAGCTTTTGACTGTTACCATCAGAGCGAATAATAGTTACCATCAGAGCGAATCATGTTTCTTCAGAATATGCCCGAATGACTACTAGAGCGAATCTTAAAAATGTAAGATATTGAATATCAGACAGTTAAATATGAAATTTTCTTCCCTACACTATACCAAGTATATTATATATATACTTTTACATCAATTACACTATACGTAATACGGGAGGAAAGAACTTTTTTTTTCAACAAATCAGCCATTAAAATGCATTTTTTCTCTTCAAAAATTTGCATAAGTCTGAAATAAATATTACTTTTGCATCATGAAAGCGCGGAGAATGCGATTCTCCTCCCGATGAAGGACACTGGGAATTGCTTTCGGTTAAGGATTAGAACATAGCTCATTGAGTAGGACTTTCCACCCTGAAAAGTGAGTGACCAAAAGGTAATCCTTACAAGGCATTCTATGCCTGATAAATTTGATAATGATTTATCGGCATGGATGCGTAGTAAGGTTCATTTTGGTAGCAAGAACGATGGTGGAAAACTTTCCTTTGTGATTGTTCATTTATCTTGTTATGTTATCCTTACTCCAATTCCATGCCGGTTTTCAATAAACAATAACCAAGACTTGCCCCAATCGGTAGGCCTCTAACGATTTTAACAGAAAACGGAAATGGAACAATTTAATCAACAGCCTCCGGGCGGGCAGCAGTCCTTCCCTCAGACAAATCAACAAGAGAAACAACTGATAGCCATCCTTGGCGTACAGGGATTGTCTTACCAGAACTATTCGGTGGCAGAACTCAAAATCGTTCTACAGATTATCAGGCATGCCCAGAAAGTTATTCTGGACTATGTAGTCCCTTACCACACAACTTCACAGACTTTTAATGGCTTCACCTCAGAGCAGAGAGCAGCAGGCCACACGGATGTCGTCATGAAACTGTCTGAGTTTAAATTTGGAGCTGGACATTATCCGCAATTGCGCGATGCCATCCAGCGTATAGAATCCAAACCCATCCTGCTGCCGTTCAAGCAGGGCGACCAGACATACTACAGGAAGTTTTCATGCCTGTTTAAGAGTGAGATATACCAGAACCGGCACAAGAACTGGATGGTAAAATTCCGCTTCGACAACAACGTAATACGGTTTTTCTACAATTGCGACAAGGGAGTCAGCCGTATCGACCTCAATGCCATCAACCAATGCCGCAGCGTATCGAGCATCAAGTTATATCTCATCATGAACTGCTGGGCTGTAAAGGGATTCACCATCAGCAAAACGGCACATATCCAGCAACTGATGCATGGCAGGGAAGATTACTACAAGACCTGGTCGGCACTAGACAACAAATGTCTGACTTTCGCCTGCAAAGACCTCAAGCGCCTTTACCGTAACCGCATCATCGACCAGTATATTACCTATAAGCCTTTCTTTCTGGAAGAGGGTGAAAAAGTGAAGCATCACCTGCCCGAGCACATCACCTTTACCCTGCACGACCGTCGCACTTCAGGCGAAACTGCAGAGGGTGGAGAAGTGAGCAGCGAACTGAGAGGGCAGCGTAGCAAACTGAAACTCCGGCTGCAATGCAATTATGATGTGAGCGAGAAGAAGGCTGAGCAGTTGAGCGGCTATCTCAGGTTAGATATGATTGGCGACCTGGAGGACTTCTTCCAGCGAAAGGATTATTACATAGCCAACTGCAGGCGTTCGAACAAGAAGATGAACACGGGTGGCTATATGACCACAGCCATGGTAGGTTTCTTTAAGGATCATGGTGTAGAAGGATTGTAAAAAATATAAAGCTTATGAATTATCCCCAACGTATGTACAGCAAGACCGAACTCGGTCTGCTCTACTTTCCCGACACAACCGACGGGGCGACAGCGCGCCGTCATATCATGGACTGGATTAAGCGTTGTGAGCCTCTCTGGAACGAGCTGCAGCGCCTAGGCTACCAGAATCGTAGCCAGTATTTCCCTCCCCGCCAGGTATCCACCATCTTCGAATATCTGGGCGAGCCGGGGGCGTAAAGAGAATGTTGAAAAGGTAAAAGGGTAAAAAGGTAAAAAGAGCCTAGCGGAATGTTAAGCTAGGGTGCTCTTTTTACCTTTTTTTTAGGGGACCAGCGATGGAATCGCTGGGGACGGGGGCACGAAGGGGGTTAGGCTTTTTTACCTTTTTACCCTTTTACCTTTTTACCCTTTAAAGATAGTTTATTTCAATAACTTTTTGTAGTCCTTGTCAAATCCTTGAGGATGACGTCCGATGAAAAGAACATTGAGTAAGCAGTTGGCTGCCAGTTCTACATCATTGAGATCAGCGCCTTTGCCTTTTTTGACTTCCTTTCCCAGGCATACATCCCAGGTGGACTGGAAACAGCTATCATTTGCTCCAACAAACATATCATTTGAGTCAGGATCTTCCATCAGTTCAAACTTGATAACCTTTTTGGATGTGATAGGTTGGATATTGCAAAGCATATCGAATGCTTTTTCAAAAATATCGCGATGCAACTGTGCATTTGGAAACATCACATTGACTGTTGGAAATATCTCTTCAAATTCAAACGACTGCAATAGCTGGTAGAGTTTCATATGCTTATACCTTATTATATATATAACATTCAGTTTATCTACTCTCGTTGTGAAGACTAGAACTTAGCCATCTTGATAGCATCTATAGCACACTCATCACCCTTGTTACCCAACTTGCCGCCGCTACGATCCTTAGCCTGCTGCAGATCGTTGGTAGTCAAGAGACCATAGATAACAGGAATTTCCTGAGTAGCATTCAGACGTGCAATTCCGTAGGTCACACCCTCGCAGATGTAATCGAAGTGAGGAGTTTCACCACGTATCACACTACCTAAAATGATGACTGCATCATAGCCGCCATTCAAAACCATTTGATGGGCTCCGTAGATAAGTTCAAAGCTGCCAGGAACAGTTTTCACATGGATATTCTCAGTGAGTGCTCCATGTTTTTCGAGTGTTTTTACTGCTCCGTCGAGCAAAGCGCCCGTTATCTCAGGATTCCATTCTGCTACAACGATACCGAAGCACATGTTACTGGCGTCTGGTATTTTAGTAAAGTCGTATTCAGATAAATTATGAAGTGCTGTTGCCATATTGATTTCGAATTGTTATCAGTACAGATTAGTTAGAAGCGCGCTCGATGTACTTGTCGATTTCGCCACTCTGTACGAGCATAGCGTTAACATACTTCTTCTTAGCATCCTGATAAAGCTTCAAAGCCTCGTCTTTCTTACCCTGGCTTTCGAGAATCTCGCCTGCCTTGATAATGAACACAGGAGAAAGACTGTTGTTTGTACCATCCTCGGCCTTGCTGTCAGCCATAGAAGCAGCCTTCTTGAAAGCATCTACAGCCTTGTCGAGCTGGTTGAGATGCGCATAAGCATCACCTAAGGCAGCTTCAGCAGCAGGACTGATCATCTGGTCGTCTTCTGAAGAGAAAGATTCCAGACTCTTCTGAGCTTCTGCCCATTTGCCGAGGTTTGCATAGCAAAGACCAGCATAGAGGTTTGCCAGGTTACCTGCATCTGTGCTGCTGTATTCGTCAGCAATCTTAGTAAAACCTACATAGCCTGCGCCATCACCCTTCAATGCCTGCTCATACATCTGGTTAGCAAAGTAGGTCTGACCCTTAGCAAGCATAGTGCTAGCCTTGTCCTCACGTGGACCTGAGATCTGAGATACATAACCGAATACACCTGCAATGATAACAATGATAGCTACTACTGCAATGATAATTGCCTTCTTGTACTTCAAGAAGAAGGCCTCACGAATGTTTAGGCTCTCTGTTTCCTGAGCCTGTACGTTGTTGTTTGCCATTTTTATTTTGCTTTTTTTATTATTCTATACTTTTTAGTTTCTGGTTTAGGGGCAATCTGCTCAATAGAAAGTTAGCTTTCAAATTGTGGAATGCCGCTAAACTTCTGCAAATTTACTCAATTTTATTCAATTATTGAAATTTCTAGCCTATTTTTTTTGTTTTTTCCTCTTTTTCTGCTAACTTTGCACTATAAAAGCAGAAAAGAGACTATGATTTTAAAGAATATTTCCATTATTAACTTTAAAAATATAAAGAGCGCCAATCTGGAGTTGTCGCCCAAAATCAATTGTCTGATAGGACATAATGGCATGGGAAAGACTAATTTCCTTGATGCCATCTACTATCTCTCTTTCTGTAGGAGTGCCTATAATTCTATCGATTCACAGATTATTACTCATGATGAGCCTTTCTTTATGCTGGAGGGAAATTATGATAATGATAAGGGGGAAATAGAGAATGTTTACTGTGGCATGAAACGGGGTACCAAGAAGCATTTCAAGAGAAACAAGAAGGAGTATAAGCGTCTTTCGCAACATATTGGGCTTATCCCTCTGATTCTGGTTTCTCCATCTGATGTTTCTCTGATAGAAGGAGGAAGTGAAGAGCGCAGAAAACTGATGGATGTGGTCATCTCTCAGTATGATTACTCTTATATAGAGGCTTTGTCCAACTATAATAAGGCTTTGCAACAGAGAAATGCTTTGCTGAAAATGGAGGAGGAGCCTGATATTACGATACTGGAACTTTGGGAACAGCAGATGGCGAGTAATGGTGAATTGCTGTACCGGAAACGGCAAGCTTTCGTTGACGAACTGGTTCCGCTGTTTCAGCAGATTTATCAGCAGATTTCGGGTGATAAGGAGCAGGTCCGTCTTCACTATGTTTCTCATTGTCAGAGAGGTCCTTTGCTGGATGTTATCCAGCGCGACCGGTTTAAGGATCGTGCTGTAGGGTATTCTCTGCATGGTGTTCACCGTGATGATCTGGAGTTTTTGCTGGGTGATTATCCGATGAAGAGAGAGGGAAGTCAGGGACAGAACAAAACTTTCGTGATTGCCCTGAAACTGGCTCAATTTACTTTCCTGCAGCGCACGAGTTCCAATACGCTTCCTCTGCTCCTCTTAGATGATATTTTTGATAAGTTGGATGCTCAGCGGGTTGAGGCTATTGTGAAACTGGTTGCCGGTGACCATTTCGGACAGATTTTTATTACGGATACGAACCGTGATCATTTGGATAAGATTCTCCAGAACATGCAGGGAGATCATACGATATTCTATGTAGAGAATGGGGAAATAATAAAGTAAGAATATGTTTAAAAGAAAAGTTAAGTCAATAGCAGAACTCTTGCCCGAATTTCTGAGAAAGGAAGGGTTGGAGACACCTTTGCAGCAGAAACGCCTGATCATGAGTTGGGATTCTGTAGTAGGGGAAAATATTGCTGCATATTGTGGTGATAAGTTTATCAAGAACCAGACTCTCTATGTAAAGATAGAGAATGCTGCATTGAGGGCTGACCTCACGATGAGCCGTGCTACCCTTGTTCGCCGTTTGAATGAACAGGTTGGTGCACAGGTTATTGCAGATATACGCTTTTATTAATATTCCCCGCTCTATATGCTATATGATTTCGTCCATGCATATATCTGTAGGGGTAACAGGAAGGAGTCCTTCCTCTTTGATTTTCTGGAAGTCGAAACAGATTCCTATTTTGTATGCATGTGGAATCTGGGCAAGAAATCTGTCGTAATAGCCTTTTCCTCTTCCTAACCGGTTGCCTTTCATATCGAAACTCATACCTGGGATTACGGCAAGTTCTATCTCAGGATATTTCGCTTCCGGATAAATCTTGCCTTTCGGTTCAAGTATATGATAGGCTCCTTCCTTCAGGTCTTGAACTCCGGAATATTCTCTCAGTTCCATATTCGTATCGTCCAGCACAGCGGGCAGTATCACCCGTTTTCCCTTGGAAACAAGTTGGTCTATATAATGATGGGTGTCCACTTCATCAGGAAGCGAATAGTACATCAGTATGGTTTGGGCATTCTGAAGATGCGGGTTGGAATCTAAACGTGATAATACAGAAAGCGACAGTTCCTCAAGTTGTCTTGAGGAATACTGTCGCTTTCTGTCTTTTATGATTTTTCTTAATTCTTTCTTGTCCATGCCTTAAGCATTTGCTATCATACAATTATTATGGTGTAAGGAAGAATAGTTGTAGGGCGTATTCGCCATAGCTATCTTTTCTTTCTTCGCAGCGCCTTTTTTGGCAGGCTCTGGTTTCTTTGGAAATGCTGCATGGTTCTCAAATACATCCAGCGTCTTTTTGATGACTGGATCATCAAGATTGATGTATTGGGTCCATGCCTGCTCGTCCAACATATTGTAGATGATACGGCTGTCGATGACACGGTCTAATAGTTTGTGTGATTTCTTGATTAAAAGATTTCTACGTTTCAAACCATGTTTATCGGCATAGTTGACAAACTTTTCAACCATGTCCTGACTGTCAAGATAATCGGCAAGTTCCATCATCTCCTTGAAGTTGTTCAACTTCGGACGGTTATCGTCTGTATAAGTGAAGGCAAACTGCAAGATGAGACCACTCATACTAGCCTCCTTGAAATAGGATGTCATGCCGAGCGTATCTTCAGGAACAAAGATGTCTGGGGTGATACCACCTCCGCCATAGACAATACGGCCGTTACCTGTATGATAAGCTGGTCCTGTATGCTTGATGCTATCCTGTGAGAAGAACTCTCCGTGCTGGTATCTGTCAAGCAAGTCTTGCTCATAATCCTTGTCATCGCCCAGCGTATATGGCTTCTGGATGCATCTTCCTGAAGGAGTATAGTAGCGCGCAATGGTCAGACGGATGAGGCTGTGGTCAGGGAATTCTATCTGTTGCTGAACCAGTCCCTTACCAAACGAGCGTCGTCCGATGATGGTAGCACGGTCATTATCCTGCATGGCACCCGCAAAGATTTCTGCAGATGATGCAGAACCTTCATTGATGAGAACTACCATCGGAATCTTCTGGTAGGCACCCTTACCGTCACTCATATAGTTATGTCTAGGCGATTTGCGTCCCTGTGTGTAAACGATGAGCTTCTTGTCTGGCAAAAATTCGTTTGCCATGTTTACTGCAGCCGTCAGGTAACCACCTGAGTTATCCCGAAGGTCAATACAGAGGTTAGTGAATCCCTGCTGTGAGAGTTTGGCCAGAGCAATCAGCATTTCCGGATAGGTGTTCTCGCCAAAGTTCTTGATACGGATATAGCCAGTCTTGTCGTTAAGCATGTAAGCTGCTGTAACACTCTTTGTCGGTATTTCACCTCGGGTTACGTTAAAGGTCTGAACCTTCTTGCTTCCATATCGGATAACTCCGATTTTCACCTTGGTATCCTTTGGACCCTTCAGGCGATGCATAGCCTCCTGATTGGTTACAATCTTGCCAACAAAAGGTTTGCCGTCTACGGCTACAATCTTATCTCCTGCCAAAAGTCCGGCTTTCTCGGCAGGACCATTCTGTATCACATTCTGTACATGTATCGTATCTTGGCGGATGACAAACTCTATGCCTACACCCGAGAAAGATCCTTTCAGATCGTCGGTGGCCTGAGCTGCGTCTTTAGCACTGATATATACGGAATGTGGATCCAGTTCTGCTAAAATCTGTGGAATTGCCTTATCTACCAGCGAGTCGATGTTCACGGCATCTACATATTGGTCATCAATAAGATGGAGCAGGTTGTTCAGACGGTTGCTTCCACTATTGATAACGTTGAGGCGATTTCCAGAGAAATGGTTGGAAAAGAATGTTCCGATGATAATACCTATCACAACACAGAATGCCATGATGAATGGCATAAAGCGGTTGGTCTTATTCTTACTCATGTTCATAACAATTCTCTTTTTACTAACGTTTTATCTATCTTATCTCTAATCTTCTACAGAAGATGTCTTTTCATCAGGATTGAGGTATTCTACCTTGATTCCTGCCCGTTGCATCAGTTTGATACCATCGTCCAGACGGTATTTCTCTGCATATACAACACGCTTGATGCCCGACTGTATGATCAGTTTGGCACATTCTATACATGGAGAGGCGGTGACGTAAAGCGTACTTCCCTCACTGTTATTGCTGCTGCGAGCCAGTTTCGTAATAGCATTAGCCTCCGCATGGAGAACGTATGGCTTGGTTACGTTGTTATCCTCACAGACATTTTCAAATCCGCTCGGTGTACCGTTGTAACCATCACTGATAATCATTTTATCTTTTACAACCAGTGCACCTACCTGTCGGCGTTTGCAATAGCTATTTTCAGCCCATATACGTGCCATTCGCAAATAGCGAAGGTCGAGCTTGGTTTGTTTGGAAAGTTCGTTTGCCATCCTCTTATCCTTTATGTTGTACCTTGATTTCGTTACGTTCCAGCAGTGCATCGATGGTTGGCTCTTGTCCACGGAACCGTTTGTAGAGAACCATAGGATGCTCTGTTCCACCCTTAGAGAGTACGTTGTCACGGAAACTTTGAGCAGTCTTCCGGTCGAAGATTCCATTCTTCTTGAATACACTGAAAGCATCAGCATCCAATACTTCTGCCCATTTGTAGCTATAATATCCTGCGGCATAACCTCCTGCCATGATGTGGGAGAACTGTACGGTCATACAGGTTTCCTGCAACTGTGGCAATATCATCGCCTTTTTCCAGGCTTCCTTTTCATAAGGCATGATGTCGGCAGTAAATTCTTTCTCTTGGGTGTAGTATGCCATGTCAAGCAATCCGAAACTTACCTGGCGCAAGCAAGCGTAGGCTGCCATGAAGTTGCGACTCTTCATGATGCGCTCTATGAGTTCATCTGGCAATGGTTCACCTGTCTGATAGTGGAAGGCAAATGTACGGAGAAAATCTTTCTCTATTGCATAATTCTCCATAAACTGTGATGGCAATTCTACGAAGTCCCACCATACGTTGGTTCCCGAAAGACTCTCGAAGCGGGTATTGGCAAACATGCCGTGCAGACTGTGACCAAACTCATGGAGGAAGGTTTCTACTTCTCCTAATGTCAAGAGAGCAGGCTTTTCCTCTGTTGGCTTGGTAAAGTTCATTACCACACTTACGTGAGGACGTATGTTTTTGCCCTTATGGTCTATCCACTGTCCCTGGAATTCTGTCATCCAGGCACCTCCTTGCTTGCCCTTGCGAGGGAAGAAGTCGGCATAGAATACAGCCAGATAGCTTCCGTCTTTATCAAATACCTCGTATGCCTTGACGTCTGGGTGGTATACCGGTATCTCTTTGTTCTCCTTAAAGGTGATGCCATACAGCTTGTTGGCGAGCCCGAACACACCGTCTATCACTTTGTCAAGCTGGAAATAAGGGCGAAGCATTTCTGCATCGAGATTATATTTCTCCATCTGGAGTTTATGAGAATAGAAGCCGAAATCCCATGGTTTCATTTCGAAATCTTTACCCTCCAGCTTCTTGGCAAGGGCTTCCACTTCTTTCGCTTCCTTTTCTGCCGTTGGCTTATAAGCCTCTATCAGGTCGTTGAGAAGTTTATATACATTTTCTGTATTGCTTGCCATACGATGGCGAAGAACATAGTCGGCATAGGTTTCGAAACCGAGTAACTGGGCGAGTTCTCTGCGCAGGTTTACCAGTCGTTTGCAGATTTCCAGGTTGTTCTGCTCGTTATCATGGGTACATACCGTATTGCGTGCCATATACATCTGTTTGCGGAGCTCACGCTGGGTAGAGTAGGTCATAAATGGAGAATAACTTGGATAATCGAGTGTAAAGATCCAGCCTTCTTTTTCCTGCTCTTTGGCGGTATGCGCAGCGGCAGCTTTTGCTGTTTCTGGAAGTCCGTCGAGCAGAGCTTCGTCAGTGATATGGAGTGTAAATGCCTTGTTTTCTTTTAAGAGATTCTGTGAGAACTGCAGAGTGAGCATACTGGCTTCTTCTGTAAGTTTGCGAAGTTTCTCTTTACCTTCTTCATCTAAGAGTGCACCGCTGCGTACGAATCCGTCATAGCTGGTGTCCAGAAGCATCTTCTCTTCTGGTGTCAGTTCTCTGTTGGGATGATCGTGAACGAACTTGATGCGCTCGAAGAGTTTCTTGTTCAGCGTGATGTCATTTGCGTGCTTGGTGAGAATCGGACTCATCTTCTGCGCAATCTCTTCCATCTCATCGCAGGTTTCAGCACTCATCATGCAAGAGAAAACGTTAGATACACGGCTCAAGAGGTCGTAATAGTGTTCGCCCTTATCGGGATCAACTCTTGCAATGGTATTCTCAAAGGTTGGTTCTGCCGGATCGTTTACAATCTTGTCTGTAGCCTCGTCATCACGGCGGATTCCCTCCATGAATGCTGGCTCATAATCTTCGAGACGGATTCGTTCGAATGGTACTGTATCGTGCGGTGTATTGTAAGGCACGAAGAATGGGTTGGTTCTATTCTGTATTGTATTGTCTTGCATATTGTTACTTTTTAGCTGCAAAGTTAGCAAAAAAATGCATTATTGCCTTGATAATAAACGTTTTTAACTTATATTTATCGGTCGTTATACTTTCTTTAGCGTTTGATGAGATTTTCCAGTGCAGGGATATAGATTCTGCCTCGTTCTAGCTGGATAAGTCCTTCTGATTGTAGTTCGTTGAGGGCTTTGGATACATAGATGCGCTTTACATTCATCTCTTCTGCTAAACGGGTCATCTTGATATGAAAGATTTTCTCGCCTGCCGGGCGGACGCTGTGGCTCTCGAAGAAACGGATCAGGCGCTCACTCAGTGTCTTGGCAGGAACTCTGAACAGTCTGCGATTGTTCTTCTGGGATTGGGTGCAGACCAAGTTCAGAAGATTGATGCGGAATATTTCATATTCATCGGATAACTTCATGATCTCTTGCTTGCTGACTGACATGATGCTGCAGTTGTTCTTTGCCACATAAGTGTGAGTGAAGCGCTGGGTAAGACCGAAAAGTCGTTCCAGCTGGAATGATTCCGGTGCCGAAATGTCTTCTTCTACCTGATAGCCGTAGTCATCTGCCTGGGTTATCACCTTAATATCTCCACTGATTAAATAATATAGACGTGTACAACTGGTGCCTTCTTCAACTATAGTTTCACCCGCTTCCAGTTTTTGAAAGTCAAAACGGGTTTTACCTGCTACATTTTGGAAGTCATAGCGAGTCATTCCCAAGAATAATGGGAGTGATAATAAACTGTCGTATAGTCTATTGGTTGACATGTAAGTTTATTTATTTAATATCTTGTTTTTGAGAGACGGTGAATACCATATCTTGTTTTGTCCTTTCTCGTCAGCATAGATGAGATATGCACAGAGGTCCGGATGCTTTTTCAGAATCTGTTTTGCGCCCTTCATTCCCATTACCATAAACGAGGTAGCATAGGCATCGGCTGTAGCACAGTTCTTGGCTAAAACCGTAGCAGATAAGATGTTATGCTGTACAGGATAGCCTGTCTTGGGGTCTATGGTATGTGCATACTTCTTGCCGTTTTTATAATAGAAGTTTCTGTAGTTACCACTCGTAGCCATGGCTATGTCGGTAATATCAAGTACATCCTGAATTTCCTGACTCGTATTGGTAGAATCGTCAGTTGGCTTGTTGATACCAATATGCCAAGGCACTTGTTTCTCGCTAACACCGTTTACTACAATTTCTCCACCAATCTCAACCATAAAGTTGCTGATACCTTTCTTTTTCAGAAATCTGGCAACAATGTCGCTGCCATATCCTTTGGCGATAGCAGAACAGTCAAGCATGATCTTAGGATTTTGCTTGATGATGCGTCCCTTTTCCAGGGCTACTTTCTCATAACCAACCAGCGTTTTGATACTGTCTATCTTGGCTTTCGTAGGAGGTACCCCCTGCTTGAATCCAAAGCCCCAGAGGTTTACCATTGGGGCAACCGTGATATCAAAGGCTCCATTGGTTTCTTTTGAGATGCTTTCTGCCATGCGGAATACTTCGGTAAACATTTCGTCTACCTCAATATCTTTACCTTGGTTTACCTGTGTGATGACAGAGGTCTTATTGAAAGGAGACAAGGATTGGTCTACCTTCTTGAGTTCTGTTTCTATCTCTTGCTGGTAGTTGGTATCACTCTGATAGGTAATGTGATAGATGGTGCCAAAGATAAAGCCGGTATCTTTCTGATAGGGCGTATTATGCTGCTGACGTATGATAACGATGGTACCAACGATAAGTATCAACAGAAATGGAATTTGCCAGATAAGTTTCTTTTTTTTCATTCTTTACACATTATGAAGTCTTTAAATCTCTAGGGTTACATTGAATGTTCCGCCAAGGCGTGAACCTCCCTGCTTACCGTAGCCTGGCACATACCAGGTGTTGCCTAATTCTCCATTGTTCTTGAAGAGGCGGCGTTTGTATCTGAAACTCCAACCCATACGGACGGGACCCCAGATTTTGGCATCAATACCTATTACGCCTTCCAGCCAATGATAGTTGCAGGAAATGCCGTTACCTCCATAGGGTGTTTCGCCGCCCCATACTGGGTCTGTAACGGGTGGGGCGCTCAGGTCATATTCATAATAGGTGCAGGCATAACGGAAACCGCCAAACAGACGGTAGTCGTCGTGTTTGTTCTTCAGAAGATTCCAGTCTACACCTAATCTGAAATAGGGAGCGCTGGTCTTGTAGGTGATTTGGGTTGCCTCATCGCTGGCATCTGCTTTTCCATAACCCAATTCGAAAACAGGATAATACTTGTCTTTCAGATTGATACGGAGAGATGCTTCGTACTGCCCATAGTCGCTAACCATCAACTGTACGGGACCTATCAGGTCAACTCCCACAGCCATACCTCTAAAAAAAGGTATGGTATCAGGCTGCTGCTCTATGATCTTCTTCTTGCTTTGTGCCTGACAGGGGAGAACAGCAAATAGGGATAGCATACTAGTTACGGCTGCCAAAATATATGTAGAAATGTGCTTTGGATGCATCATAATTTACCTCTTTTTGATTGATGACTATTGAGTCAATATAATTGTGAGTAGTCTTAACATCGGTTATCGTATGGAAGAACGATGGACTGCAGTCTACCGACTCAAAATGAGAGCGGTTTTCCTTTGATACAGTCACGGTGTCCTTGAATACTTGCTTCGATAGGGTATGTATCTCGAAAAACAATACGTCTTCATCCAGGCTGTAACTCATAGGCAGACTGAAACTGTCTACGTTTACATCCTTATTGATCAGCACACTATCTGTTCCTTCTATCTTTTTCGTAGAAATCGTTAGCGTGTCTTTTAGCGTTTTGTTGTCGCCCATCAACTTGTATTTGGTATATACAGTATTGTTGAGTGGGCAGTCGAGAGATGTACATCCCATCATGGCTAGAACCATGAAAACGACGAAAGGTATTATTTTCCGCATCTTATTTCTTTTTCTATTTGATAATCGTTACGGTTTGGGTTCTGGCGGCTGATAAGGTCGCCCAGGAATCCGGCAAGGAACAGCTGGCTACCCAAAACCATCGCTACAAGAGCAATGAAGAAGTAAGGTGAATCGGTAATGAGATGTCCGTAGATGCCGTTGTGCAGGTCGATGGCCTTGTCTATACCTAAGCCGATGAGCGATAGGAAGGCTATGAAGAATACGACGCTACCCAGGAAGCCGAATACGTGCATTGGCTTTTTGCCAAAATTACTCAGGAACCAGAGAGTCATCAGGTCAAGATAACCATTTACAAAGCGGTTCCATCCCATAAACTTTGATTTGCCGAACTTTCTTGCCTGATGATGAACAGGCTTTTCGCCTATCTTGGCAAAACCTGCATTCTTGGCTAGATATGGGATGTAACGGTGCATCTCACCATATACCTCGATATTCTTAACTACGTCGAGGCGATAAGCCTTCAGACCGCAGTTGAAGTCGTGCAGATTGTGTATGCCGCTTACTTTGCGTGCAGTAGCATTGAAGAGTTTGGTAGGGATGGTCTTGCTCAGAGGGTCTCCTTCTTTACGGTTCTGCTTGTAACCTGACACGAGGTCGTATCCCTCTTTCATAATCATCTGGTAGAGTCCCGGAATCTCGTCTGGAGAATCCTGTAGATCGGCATCCATGGTGATGACAACATCGCCCTGTGCTTCTTTGAAACCACAGAAGAGTGCTGGGCTCTTTCCATAGTTTCTGCGGAATTTGATACCCTTCACTTGCTCGTTCTTCTCAGCAAGTTCTTCTATGACGTTCCATGAACGGTCGGTAGAACCGTCGTTCACAAAGATGACTTCATAAGTAAAATCGTTTGAGTCCATTACTCGCTTTATCCAGGCGAAGAGCTCTGGTAACGACTCTTCCTCATTGAAAAGAGGAATTATTACTGAAATATCCATTATCTTGTATTTATCTGTTTGTTTCTTATTTATTGTTATTTTGTATGCTGTTGTTTATCCTTCTTTGCCATTACAGCAGCAATAATCGGGCTGAGTACAGCACCTGCTACCAGGTCGGTAATCATAAACATCGAAGCCCAGGCTATCGGTTTCATCATACTGACAGCATCAAGAAGGGCTTTAGATTCCCCTGCAGTTAACTGATACGCTTGTGCTACAATCTGATAGTTGGTTTGCAGTTGGTTCATGAATAGACCCGTATCCATAAAACGGAACCAAAGATATTGCACAAGGGTAAGCAGAAGGGTTGCATTGAAGAATGTCTGGATGCAATAGTAGAATGCATGACGGAAAGAGATATGTCCGTCTCTTGCATAGTCACGGAATGCCTTCAGCCGCTTGGCCACAACAAATGGGGTTGCTATGATGAGAATGTTGGAAATGAATCCCAGCATCTGGTATTGCGGGTCTACTGCCAGCATGGTACATACGAAACTGACAATCCAGACAGCTCCGAGGATGGCACCATCTTGCCGGGCGAATGCTTTGGTTTGTCTTATCTTGCCTGTGTCGATGATAATCGTTTTAACCTTATGCATTTGCTGGCTTGTTTTCTTTTCTTCCTGATTCTCGTTATTTTCTGTATTCATTGTTTTTATTGTATTTCTACGGATGTAACATATCAATTTGCAAAAATACAACTTTTTTATTATATAAGGTGTAAAGGGTGGAAATATTTATATATAATTAAAGATAAATCCTCGTGAAATAGAGGTTTTACCTGTAATGTTATGCAATATAGAAGTAAAATGTATGTAAATAAAAAAAGGAACCTTCTAAAAGAAGATTCCTTTTTGAGCCTCTTGTCGGATTCGAACCAACGACCCCGAGATTACAAATCACGTGCTCTGGCCAACTGAGCTAAAGAGGCGGGTGGACAAGCGATTCATATCGCACCGCTACAACCAAGTACCCTTGCTATGTTCCCATCCTGGGGGATTCCGAGGGAGCTGGTCGTATGAGACTTGTCCGTCTCAATTTTTAAGCGGGTGCAAAGGTACGGTTTTTCTTTGAACCCGCCAAATGTTTTGCCGAAAAACTTTAGTTGTTTAACGTTTGTTTACTAAAAATCAACTACCGTAATGCCTGATCCGCCAAATTGTACGTGTTCATCTGCATAATGGGTCACATTAGGCACACTACTCAGATATTGGCGAATGAGCTGTCTTAGGATGCCATTTCCCTTTCCGTGAAGGATTCTGACTCGTGGCATTCCTACCAGGATAGCATCATCGATGAAGTATTGTACCGCATTAAGTGCTTCATCGCCTCGCATTCCGCGAACGTCCAGATCCTGGTGGAAGTTGGATTTATGTGAGTCAATGGTCTTTCTGGTTTCCTTACTGATACCGTATGAAGCCAGATTTTCCTTGCGCTCTTCTGTCTTGTCTGCATTTTCAACAGGAGTTGTGGCATGCTCCAGACGGTTCAGGCGCATCTTGGTTCTCATTCCTCCAAATACGGCAGTTGCTGTATCTCCAGTAATGTTTTCTACCTTTCCGATTGTAGTCAGTCCCTTGATGCGCACCGTATCGCCAATCTGAATATCACGTTTACTATCTGCTTGAGTCTTGTTCTGTGCATTCCTCAGTGCTGCTGCAGCCTTTTCCTGATTCTCTTTCTTTTCAGCCTGGCGCTTGGCATGGCGCTCTTTGCGTTGTTGAATCTGGGCTATCTTGCGGGCAATTTTGTCATCGGTCTCCTTGGTATCAATTTCCTGAACCTCTTGCTTGAAGGCATCAAGTTCCTGACGGATACGGCGGGTTTCTTCTTTTTCAGCCTGGCTTTCTTTGATTTCCCGGATGGCGTTTTCGATTCTCTTGTTACTTTCTTTCAGAAGTTCTGCGGCTTCTTCTTTTGCCTTTTTGAGAATTGCCTTTCTGCTTCGCTCAATATCCTCTATGTCGTTTTCGTACTTGGAGATTGTTTTCTCCATGTCTTTTTCACGCTGATGGATATTCTGGCGTTTGTTTTCCCAATATCGCTTGTCACGAACTATATCCTGAAGATACTTGTCGCTTTGAATGTATTCAGAACCAACGATATCTGATGCTTCCTTGATGACTTCTTCGGGTAATCCTATCTTTCTTGCAATTTCGATAGCGAAAGAAGAGCCTGGTCTGCCGATAGCTAATTGGAAGAGGGCTTTCATCTCATGGCGGTCGTAGAGCATGGCGCCGTTAACCACTCCTTCATGGCTGTCGGCAAAATGCTTCAGGTTCTGATAGTGGGTGGTAATCACACCATAAGCTTTTTGCTTGCAGAACTTGTCGAGTACAGCTTCGGCGATAGCACCACCTATGCCTGGCTCTGTACCTGTACCAAACTCATCTATCAGAATGATGGTCTCGCCATTGGCTGCCTTCATCATATTCTTCATGTTCAGAAGATGAGATGAGTAGGTACTCAAGTCGTTTTCTAAACTCTGTTCGTCACCGATATCAATCATGATGTTTTGGAAAACACCTGTCTTTGAACGCTCACTTACAGGGATGCTCAAACCGCATTGCAGCATATACTGTAATAATCCGACGGTTTTCAGACAGACAGATTTGCCGCCTGCATTTGGACCGGAGATGATAAGAATGCGTTTGTCCTGTGTAAGCAAGATATCCAACGGAACTACTTTCTCGTTTTTTTTCTGTAGAGATAGCTGCAATAAAGGGTGTATCGCACGGGTCCAGTCTATGTGTGGGTGGTCTTCTACCTCGGGTTCTATGGCTTTGAAGATATCAGCCAGTTTTTGCTTGGCTTGTATCAGGTCAATGATGGCAAGGAAACGGTAACTGTCCAGAATTTCCTTGGAGTATGGGCGTACCTTGTTGGTAAAGTCGGTGAGGATGCGGATGATTTCCTTTCTCTCTTCTCCCTCCAGTTCACGTACACGGTTGTTCGCCTCTACCACCTCGGTAGGTTCTATAAAGACTGTTTTACCTGTGGCACTCTCATCGTGTACGATACCTTTGATTTTGCGCTTCAGAGTAGGGATGACGGGAATAACCAGTCTGCCGTCACGCAGGGTAGGGGTAACATCTTTTTCTACGATGCCTTCACTTTGTGCCGAGCGCAATATACTATATAAGGTACGTGAGATGCTGCCCTCTGTCTTTGCCAGTTCTCTGCGAATCTGAAGAAGTTCAGGGGTTGCATTATCTCTTATCTTGCCGAATTTGTCAAGTATCTGGTCGATGCGCTGAATCAGTTGTGGAAAAGTAACTACATCCTGTGAAAGGCGATGTAGGGCTGGGTAGGGATACTTTTTTTCTCTTTTCCATCCGTCTTCCGGCTCGTCATCGTCATCGCTGTGATTCAATATTTTCACCATATCTGCTATGGTAGACAGTGAACGTCGTAAGTCAAACAGCTCGTCCTCTTCCAGGTGACTGTTTTCTACACGGATACGGAGGATGCTCTCCCTTACATCATAGAAATATTGTAGGGGAAAGTCTTCTACTTCCTCCATCAGTCTGCGGAACTCACGCACCTGCATGAGCCATTCGTTAACTTGTTCTGCATCGCTGCTGAATGCCATCTTGTCTACCTGTTCCTTTCCGAGTGAAGAGAGGCATCTTTCGCGCAGCATCTTGCGGATTTCATAGAATCCTATCTTATTTTCAAAATTATCTGGATATATCATGGGTGCAAAGGTAGTGCAAATCGAAGACAATACAAAATAAAAAAGCATTTTTTTATTTTTATTGTTGAGATTCGGCCTGTCTTATTAGAAAATAGTGTATTTTCCTCTACCAAATGTTTGAACTGTTAAGCGTGTTCTGGGCATTTCCGGGTGTAAGTTTCTGCTTAATTACAGCAAGATATTCCGTCCATTTTGCATCTGTTCTTCTGTTCCAGACGTCGCCTAAAAAAGCAGCTCCGCCAAAGTTCCATGCTCTCAATTGTGGAATATATTCAGGGGTGACACCTCCCAATGCAACTACTCGCTCATTGATGTTTCCATTGATGCCTGCTTCCTCTAAGTCTTTGTTAGAGAAGGAATGTTTGTAGCCCTTCTTTGAAATGCTGTCAAAGATTGGACTGAGGAAAACATAATGGCAGGCAGGTTTGAGAATCACGCTCTTTTCGTCTTTGTTCTTGGATGATATAGTCTGGAGAGCTTGTTCTACTTCCTTAAAACTATGGCAGGATTGTGAGATGCTTCCTTGAAAGCCTTCTGGAATCTCGTGGTTTCTTCTGTTAAGATGAATACCATGAAGATGAAATTCCTGACAAAGTTCGAAGTGGTCGTGTACTACGATCTTTTTATGCCATTTCTTGTCGATTTCCTGTATCAGTCGCTTACACTCCTCTATATTTGATTCTGGTTTGCGCAGATGTAGCAGGTCTATACCTGCTTTAAAGAGTTGGTTGATATAGGTTGATTCATTCTCTATAAAATCGGGCAGAGTGATTACTATCCATTTCATATTCGTTGTGACTTTATTTGTTTATATAAAGGTGTTGGCTGTTATTTGATAAACAGTGCCTTGGGTTCATAGAAATGATTCACCGGACCATGACCTTTTCCTATCTTTACATCTTTTCCTGCCAGAATTGCGCCTGAAAGATAGGTCTTTGCCATGGCGATAGCTGTATTCATATCCATTTCTCTTGCCAGATAAGAAGTGATGGCTGAGGATAGGGTACAACCTGTACCGTGGGTATTGCGTGTGTTTACGCTAAGGCCTCGATAACTGGTAATAGGTTTTCCGTCTTCGAAGAGGTAATCAATCTTTTCTGCTCCCTGGAAATGGCCGCCTTTGATGAGTACATATTTACAGCCAAACTTACTGATGGCTAAAGCTGCGTTCTGGATGTCTTCCTTATTCTGTATCTTCATTCCTGCCAGTATCTCTGCTTCCGGGATGTTAGGTGTTAGCAGGGTAGCTAGTGGTAATAACTCCTGTATGAAAATGCTGAGAGCGTCCTCCTGCATGAGTCTGCAACCACTGGTGGAAACCATCACAGGGTCAATGATGAGATGCTGGTATTCCCCTTGGTATCTCTTCAGGGCTTCAGCAATAGCCTGGATAGTGGTACGGTCGTTAACCATACCTACTTTGATGGCATCTGGGTGGATGTCGTCCATCACTGCTTCTATCTGGCCTTTTACTATTTCAGGGTTGATATCTTGGATGGCATAAACTCCCAGGGTGTTCTGTACGGTAATGGCTGTAATGGCTGATGCGGCATATACGCCTAGTGCTGACATTGTCTTGATGTCAGCTTGTACGCCGGCTCCTCCGCAACTGTCTGAGCCAGCTATTGTCATTGCTGTATAATATTTCATAATTCCTATTAACTTCTTGCTTTTCCTCTAAAACTGTTTCTTACCAGGGCTGATTCACAGGTCTCACAGAGATGTTCTGTGGCTTGATGGTGCTTGAAACCTTCTATCATGGCTTGGGCACGGGGTGAAGCCAGAATTTCTTCCAGCGATTGTTCAAGCAGGTTCCCAAGTGCAACATCTCCGTTGTGGTCCAAACAGCAGGGTACCAATGTTCCGTCTGCCAATACGCCTATCTGTTTGAGTAGGGCTTTACAGAAAACTTCTCTTTTTTCTTCTCTGATACCTGATTTCTGATTTCCTTTTATCATTTCCTTTTCTTCGATATGGTTATCAAAGTTGGGCCATTCGAATTTCCTGTCAAACTCCAGATAGAGATTATTGGCAAGTCTGTAACCGTCAGGTCGTTCTTTCCAGGGTTTGGGAACAAATTTTTCGATGTGCTCCATTACTTCCTCATTTTCCAGGTCTTTTCCTCCTTGGTTCCAAAGTCTGAGAACTATGCAGGTTCCTTTCTCTGCTGCTTGGGTTGAAAAAGTCATCACCTCGTTCATGTAACTGGCAAGCTCTCCCTTGGCATTACTCTCGTGTGAGTGGAGCGAGAGCTGTATTTTGTGGGGAAGTGTGTCAAGGAGATCCATAGCTTTGGGTAGCAGAGTGCCGTTGGATGTAAGTACGGTTTTGAAACCTTTCTCTCTTGCCATATTGATAAACTTGGGTAGAAGAGGGTGTAGTAGGGGTTCGCCCATAATGTGGAAATATAGGAAACAGACCTTCCCGCGTATCTTGTCGGTGAGCAGGTCGAATTCCTCAGCACTCAACTGTCTTTTCTTCCTTGTATGTTTTGGACAGAAGTGGCAGTTGAGATTACATGTATTAGTGATTTCTATGTAACAGCGATCTATCATTGTCATGTCTTTTCTTGCATATAGCTTACTTTTTAGCAAAGTTACATGTTTTCTTTGATATGACCAAATAATATAGCATAATTTTGCATTTGAAGTCTTCTTGTCATGGATAGTGAATGAATATGAAGGAAATATACAAATACGGAAATAAAAAAAAGCCTTCTGAAATTTCTTTCAGAAGGCTCTTGCGGAGAGAGAGGGATTCGAACCCCCGGTACCTCTCGGTACGACGGTTTTCAAGACCGTTGTAATCGACCACTCTACCATCTCTCCATTGTTTTAGTCTGGATGACTATAGCTTGGTTTTCTTAAGCGGTTGCAAAGGTACTACTAATTTCTGGTTCCACCAAATTTTTTGCCAACTTTTTTTCATTTTTCTTCAAAAAAATGCGTTTTGGGGGCTAATAAGTGGCAAAATCGGCAAAAAATAGAGAGGTAAGGCTGAAAAAGACAATAAAAAAGGGCTACCGCCGTAGCCCCAACCTTGATAACCTTAAATCTAATACTATGAAAAACACACTGCAAAAATACAAAATATATCTATTCGTTATGTCAAAAGAATAGAAAATCTGTATTTTGAAAGGGTGATTTAATATTTTTTAAACCTTAGAGGTAACCTTTCTGCTTAAACTCTTCCATCAGTGGCAAGGCTAAAATCTTGGCATCAGGATGTGGTGCACCGGTAGTACCTAATGCGCGAAGGTCGAAGAAATGTTTCCAGTCACTCACGAAAGCGGTATGAACCAGTTCTGTGTTGCAGTCCAATGGTAGGATGGCTCGTGCTTCCTGTGGTTTGCAACCTGCCTCTATCAGTTTCATGTAGGCATATTCGGCAGCCTGATTGGCGAATATCCAAGTTGTGAGTTTACTCCATTCTGCAGTTCTTCCTTCTGCAATGTCAGCACACATATCTTCTATTCGGTAGTCGCTGGGATCTTGTGAACCATCGAAGCCTTCTGCTTCTACCCATGTAGGCAGGTTGATGGTAATCTCGTTATCAAACTTATTCTTCGAATAGTTGCAGTATCGGGTACTCTGCTCTGCCATAGAGTTGGCACGATGACGGTTATATTCTCGGGTTATGGAAATCTGAGTAGTAAAATGAACGGTAATACGGAGTTCGTGCTTACCTTCTTCATAGTTGCTGAGGTACTTCAGGTTGTCCATCGCCTTGTTTTCTGCCAATACTCGGAGATTGGTTGTAATATAGTCTTTGCCGTCTAAAGTTTTCGGACGTGAGAACTTGTTGTGGGTATAAAGCGGCAACTCTCCATGTTTGCATACCAGATACACGGTTCCATGTTCCAGCATGGCAAAGTGTTCACTCTGCACCATCCGATCCACGAAAGGTTTGGCAGAATTCACAGTGGTATTATTCTCACTTTTATAGCATACTCTTCCTGCTCGTTCTATCTGCTGGTAGATACCGAGTTCACCTGGTTTCTGTAACCAGATTTCATACGATGGTCTTTGTATTTTCATTTCTTTTTGTTTTTTATTCTGTCTGCAAAGGTACATTATTTTGTGCATATGGCAAAATAAATCATGGCTTTTTTCGTCTTATATATAATTAAGGTGTAATAATTAGTAAATATGGAGATAAAACCAATAGCATATTTTCGTTCTCCCTTCAGTAGCAAGTTTGGCATACCCAAACAGGCTGGATTGGTAGCTGAACTGGAAGGACAGATTGTTTTTGAACCCGAATTTCGTAACCCTGATGCGCTGCGTGGCATGGAGGGCTTTGATTATCTTTGGCTGATTTGGGAATTTTCTGCCAATAGGCACAAAGCGCACAGTCCGGTTGTTCGTCCTCCTGTGTTGGGAGGCAATGAGAAAGTGGGTGTCTTTGCCACTCGAAGTCCTTTCCGTCCCAATAATATAGGTCTTTCATCGGTAAAAATTTCTCATATCGAATGGGAGACTCCTCATGGTCCTGTCATTCATGTTAAGGGAGCTGATCTTATGGACAAGACACCGATATTTGACATCAAGCCGTATGTGGTGTATGCTGATTCTCATCCTGGGGCAAGGAGCGGTTTTGTTGATGACCGCAAATGGCAGAAACTTGATGTAGAGATTTCTGAAGATGTAGACAGGCATCTGCGTCTGCAGGGATTGAATGCAGAAAAGATTGAAATATTGAAAGAGGTACTTGCCCAAGATCCCCGTCCGCATTACCAGAAAGACCCTCATAAGGTCTATGGAATGCCATATGAGGGTCTTGATATTCATTTCACGGTTTGCGATCATACGCTTACTGTTGTCAAGTAGATTTCTTGAATGTTGAGTAGAAAATTTACTTTGCGAAACTTTCAAAACGTACGTTTTCCAACAGAATTTTGCAGACAGCATCGATATTCTTGGCTTCCTTGGTGTAGAAGATATTGGAGTTCTTGATGGTGATATCGTGTACCATACCTTCTGCACCATGTGCTTCAATACCTGTTTCGCAACCTCGTACGTAGATGTTGCTCATGTGGATATCCTGAAAGTTTGGCAGGAATTCCTGCTTTACGGGAGTTGTCTGCTTCTGGGCACCTACATGGTTGTCAAAATAAGTGGTCTCAAAGGTGATGGCTGCATCCTTGATATCGGTCATGTAGATATGGTCGATATAGATGTTCTCTGATGTTCCACCTCTCTTCACTGCACTTTTAAAGCGTAAACCGGTATCTGTTCCCTGGAAAGTATTGTTGCGAACAACAATATTCTTCATGCCGCCAGAGAACTCGCTGCCGATAACAAAACCTCCATGGGCATGGTATACGGTGTTGTCCTGGATATTGATGTTTTCACAAGGACCTGCTGCCACACCTGCTGCGCCTGCGCCACCCTTCATGCAGATACCATCATCACCAGCATCTATCACATTGTTTACGATGAGTACATCCTTACAGCTGGAGATATCAATCGCATCACCGTTCTGGGCATTCCAAGGACATTTTACGGTGATTCCGTCGATAATCACATTCTTGCATCGGGTAGGGATGATATGGAATTTAGGACTATTCAGAAGTGTAACTCCCTGTACGAGCACATTCTCGCAACTGGTGAATCTGATCATGTGTGTTCGGGTTTTCTCCTGTTCGTCCATATTCTCAGCCACATTAGGTTTGTGCTTCAGGTTGAAAGGATACCAGATGTCACCCTTCTCATTTAGTGTTCCGCCCATAGTCTGGAATTCTTTCCATTCTACGTCACTAACCTTACTGCGCTTTACCGGTCTCCACCATTCTCCGTTTCCGTCAATGGTGCCCTCGCCTGTGATAGAAATATTTTTTCTCTTGCTGGCATTGATGGCTGGAGTAGCACGGCTTTCTTTCTTTCCTGTGGTCTTGTCTATCTTGAAATGATCATTCTTGTCTTCAGAAAGAACGATGATGGCATTCTTTTCCAGATGCAGGTCAATATTGTCCTTCAGTGAGATGAGACCGGTGAGGTAGATACCTGCAGGCACATTAAGATGACCGCCGCCCATCTTGTTCAGTTTGCTGATGGCTTTGGCAAATGCCTGGGTATTCATGGTGAGTCCGTCACCATTACCGCCATATTCCAAGATACTGACATGATTGGCTGGGATGCTAGGCAATGTAGGTTGCTGCATCTGAACTGGTAAGTTCTGATAATACTTACTGTAATCTTTGGCATTGGCTGTCACAAATGAGAAACAGATCAATAAAGCTATTAAAATCTTCTTCATAAGCTTTTTAAGTTTAGTTTGTTTAATAAATTCTATACTTTGTCTTGTTTGTAATATCTGTTACCTTAAGGTGTGGATATAAAAAAGACGGCCCTAACCACAGTTAGTAACCGCCTTTTATGAAAGGAGGAGTGGTACCACCAGGAATCGAACCGGGGACACAAGGATTTTCAGTCCTTTGCTCTACCAACTGAGCTATGGCACCATCTTGCTTTTTGCGGTTGCAAAGGTACAATAAATATTTTAATTGAGCAAGAGAAAACGAAATATTTTCTCTTGCTTAATGTTTATTAACAAAATATCCCCTTGCTTGAAATTAATCTTTCAGCGGATTCCAACCTTGTGCTTTCAGTTCAAATTCCTGTCCGTCTCTGGTAATGAGGAACTTGCCCAGATTTTCTTTGGTGATGTAGCCAATCTGCCTTACACCCTCCATAGTCTCAATCTTCTCGTGGTCACCGATAGGTACGGTAAAGAGAAGTTCATAATCTTCGCCACCATTCATAGCACAGGTGGTAAGGTTCATATTGAATTCTTCTGCCTGCACGGCTGTCTGGTAGTCGATAGGTATGTTCTTCTCATATACTCTGCATCCGCAATGACTCTGTTCGCAGATATGCATCAATTCACTGCTCAGCCCATCGCTCACATCCATCATGGCGGTAGGACGGATACCTGCCTCACGCAGTTGTGCTATCACATCTCCGCGTGCCTCAGGCTGCAGTTGTCTTTCCAAGAGATATTCCTTGCCGGCGAAATCTGGCTGGAAGTTGCGCATATTCTCTAAGTCTCTGTTCAGAAGAGCCAGTTTCTCGTTATCACTATTTGCTTTAGCCTCAGCCATCTTCTTTCGGATATCTTCTATCTGTCCGTAGTATACAGCCTTTTCGCGTTCCAGCAGTTGAAGTCCCATATAGGCACCGCCCAAGTCGCCCGACACACAGATCAGGTCTGTTTCCTTGGCTCCGTTGCGGTATACGATTTCTTCTTTTGCTGCTTCTCCGATACAAGTAATACTGATGGCTAAACCGGTGAGAGAAGAGGTAGTATCACCTCCCACAATATCTACTCCCCATTTGTCGCATGCCATTCGAAGACCCTTATAGAATTCATCAATGTCTTCTACTTTGAATCGTTTACTCAATGCTATGCTTACCACCATCTGACGTGGGGTTCCGTTCATAGCAAAGATATCACTGATGTTTACCATTGCACTCTTGTAACCCAAGTGAACCATGTCAATATAGGTAAGGTCGAAATGTACGCCCTCCATCAGCATATCTGTAGTCATGAGCACCTCCTTGTCTGGATAATGCATCACGGCACAATCGTCGCCTACACCATAAACTGTAGACTCGTTTTTCTTTTCATAACCTTTGGTGAGATGGTTTATAAGACCGAATTCACCTAACTTTGAGATATCCAAAATAAATAATAGTTTATAATTTATACTTAAGATCTGCGGATGATTTCTCGCATAATCTCTGTCATCTTAGGCTGTGCGGCATTGGCTGCAATCTGCACTTCCTCATGACTGACTTCTACAGGTACATCGAAACCGCCAAGATCGGTGATGATGCTGATGCCGAAAACCTTGATTCCACAATGGCGGGCAACAATCACTTCAGGTACAGTACTCATACCTACAGCGTCACCACCCAATACACGATACATGCGATACTCTGCCGGTGTCTCGAAGGTAGGTCCCTGAACGCCAACATATACACCATGCTTTGCATCAATTCCCTTCTCCTTAGCGATATCGTCGGCAAGGTCGCGGAGTTTCTTGTCGTATGCTTCGTGCATATCCGGGAAACGTGGACCGGTAGGGAAGTTCTTTCCGCGCAATGGATGTTCTGGGAAGAAGTTGATGTGATCATCGATAATCATCAGGTCTCCAATCTGGAATTTCGGATTCATACCGCCCGAAGCGTTGCTTACAAAGAGGGTTTCAATGCCCAACTCGTACATCACACGTTCTGGGAAGGTTACAGCCTTCATGTCATATCCTTCATAGTAATGGAATCTTCCTTCCATAGCCATGATGTCTTTACCTCCTAACTTACCGAAAATCAGTTTGCCTGCATGACCTTGAACGGTAGATACTGGGAAGTTTGGTATTTCACTATATGGAAATTCATAACTGTCAGTTATTTCTGAAGCTAATTGTCCGAGACCGGTTCCCAGTATGATTGCTGTCTTCGGACTTGTTGTCATCCTTTCTTTTAGCCAGGATGCTGTTTCTTGAATTTTTTCGTACATAGCTAATAATTTTGTCGTTAAAATTATCTTCTTGTTCCAGCATGAAACTAACCTTGATAGGCAGTTCGTATATGCTTTTCTTAACTATTTCATAGAGTCCCTCTGTCTCTTTTAGTCTCACGGCATCTTTCTCTGTCGTGATAATCAGACGGGGTTCTGGCATCTGTTCAAACGCCTCGTTGATGCGTGTGATGTCTTTATTCTTGAAGCGATGGTGATCACCGAAACTCAGCGACTGCATACTCTTGACCATTGGCTTCAGGTCGTGTTCCATCTGTTTAGGCGATGCGATACCAGTAACCAGCAGAGCATGGTAGTTTTTCAACTCCTCCTTGGCTATCTGCTGGTCTTCGAAAACACCCTTTGGCGTATCATAGTTGATGCAGGTGAAGTAGAGCTTCTGGAAAGGGTAAAGGTCCATAGCCTTGGTGAGTACACGAAATTCCATTGGCTTCAGGTCCTTTGGACATTTAGTGATAATCACAATGTCTGCACGGTTCTTACCGCTTAGAGGTTCTCTCAGTCTTCCTGCTGGCAACATCTTGTCATAGATGATCAGACGGTGGTAATCTACCAGCAGAATGTTGATACCTGGCTTCACATAGCGATGCTGAAAGGCATCATCCAGTAGTACTACATCTACATCCTTGGTCGGTTCTTCATTCTGTAACTTTTCGATTCCTCTCACACGCTTAGCGTCTACGGCAACATAGATATCGTCAAACTTGCTGTGCATCTGGAAGGGTTCATCGCCAATCTCTGACATTGTCGTATCTTTATCTGCCAGCACATAGCCACTGGTCTTTCTTTTGTAACCACGTGATAGCACTGCTATCTTTACCTTGTCGTGCAACAAGCGTATCAGATACTCCACATGGGGAGTCTTGCCCGATCCGCCCACCGTGATGTTACCCACAGAAATGACCGGGATTGAGAATGACTGACTCTTTTTCAGTCCGATATCGAAGAGCCAATTGCGAAATCTGACCATGCCGCCATAAATCCAACTCAGTGGTAGCAGCCAGTCGTTGATCTTGATAAGATCGCCTTCTGTTCTCATGTCTGTTTCCTTTCTCTTAATTCGGTATGTCTATATATTAATGTACGCATACCTTATTATAAATGTTATTGTATGTTCAGTACGTAAGGAAGTGCAGCCTGTATAGGCTCTTTCTCCTTCATATTGCGTATCATGATGAATGGCTGGTAGAGATCACCCAATGCCAGACGCAACTGTTCATCGAGAAATGTTCCCTTGTTTCCGCCCGCCATATCCAGCAACTGTTCCATCCATCCAGCCAATGCCGGATATTCTACCGCCTGATAACTGCTGAGATGAGCCAATTCTGCAGCCTTGTCGATGGCGTCGCTCAAGCCGCCGAATCCATCAATTAACTTGATCTTCTTGGCGTCTGTACCCAGCCATACTCTTCCTTGAGCAATCTTCTCAACCTGTTCGGTACTCATTTTTCTGCCCTCAGCCACACGATTGCGGAAGAGGCTATATCCACGGTTCACATAGTTTTGCATGGTGGCAATCTCTTCTGCACTCCATGGGCGTGACATGCCTGCAGAGGCATAGGTACTGTTGCGGTTGGTCTTCACTTCATCATACTTGAAGCCTAACTTCTTTGTCATCAGGTCACTGAAATCTGGCAGGGCTCCAAAGATACCGATGCTGCCGGTCAATGTTGTAGGTTGTGCCATGATATATTGAGCACCCATACTCATATAATAAGCACCCGATGCTGCCATACCACCCATCGAAACCACTACCGGCTTCTTTTTATTTAATTCTTTAACTGCTCTCCAGATCTGTTCCGAAGCATAGGCATCGCCACCGCCCGAATTGATACGCAGAACTACGGCCTTTACCTGACTGTTATCTGCAAGTTCCTGAAGGTCCTTGATGACCTTTGTACTTACTATCTGTTGCTCAGAATCATAGATGCTAGGAGTCTCCATCCTGACAATGGACCCCTGACAGTAGTATACGGCAATCTCTTCGCCCATCAGGTTCGAGTCGTCTATAGTCATATCTACATCGTTATAGTCAACCTGATTGATGGTATCGTCTGCCTTCAGTCCTAACTGTTTCTTTACCACGTCTCTGATTTCATCATAATAGCAGAATCCATCTACCATCTTTCGAGATTTCAGTAGTTTGGTATCATCAAACACCATCAGCCCGTCAGCATAGCGGTTCAGTGAATCCTTGCTGATGTTTCTGCTTTTGCTCACATCTCCCAACATCTGTAGCCAGAGTCCACTAATATAGCGTGAAACCTGCTCTCTGTTGGCATCCGACATTTTGTTTTCGGTGTATGTTTCAGTATAGCTTTTGTATTTGCCTACCTTCACTACCGTAAAGTGAACGCCAAACTTGGCTGCTACATCTTTGATATATTGTGGCTGCGATGCAATACCATGCCAGTCCACATTGCCTTCTGGGTTTACATATACCTTGTTGGCAACCGAAGCCAGATAATATCCACCCTGTGAGAGAGCATCACCATAGGCGATAATCCATTTGCCGCTCTTCTTGAAATCGGCAAGTGCATTTCTGATTTCCTGCAAAGTGGCATAATCTGTCTCCAAGATACCTGTTTCCAGATAGATGCCCTTCACTTTATCCTCATTCTTTGCCTTGCGGATAGAAGAGAGAATCCTGTTCATGCCTATGTTGTTAAACTGCTCGCCTGTCAGTTCGCCGAGCCAGTTGTCTTCAGTACGGTCTTCAATCTGTCCTTGTAGTTTCATCACCATCACCGCATTGTCTTTCAGTGCCGGTTTACTGTTGCTCGATGCCACCATTCCGATGATACAGATGAATCCCAGGATGGTCATGATCAGCCCGAAGGCAAACAGTCCTACGATAGTGGCTGCCACGTTCTTGAAAAAATCCTTCATTATTCTATGTCAATATTTTATAAGTGAGACTCCTAAATAAATGCCAGCGGCAGAAGAGAAATGTTTTCTCCGATTGCCGTTTACAGCAATTTTTCTGCAAATATAGCAAAAAAGAACCAATAATCAAAGCGATTGGAACAAAAACACCAAAAAAAGAAGAAAAAATAACATAGGGTTAACGAAAAATGCCTATCTTTGCATTATCTTAGCAAAACAGAATAAAGATATAAACAACATAATAAAAAAGAAAAATGAAAAAGACAATGTTTTTTTCTTCTGATGCTGACAGCAATTACAGCATCAGCTAAATCTACTGCTCGCAAGTTCGTATTGAAGAACAGTAGCGACGGTCTGAGTGAACTCACCAGTTATCTGCCTAAGAAAAACCGCAATATTCCGTTGAGTGATGCCTATCAGGCGATGCGTACCGTTCGTGACAGTTCTGCAGCATGGAAAATAAACAAGGAAGATGTTGGTATCATGGGCTTTTCTGCCGGTGGACATTTAGCTTCTTCCGTCAGTACTCATGCTGAGGCGGCTGTGCGACCTGATTTCTCGATTCTTTTCTATCCGGTGATTTCAATGGATGAGCGTATCTCTCATAAGGGATCATGTGTGAAAAGTAAAGAGAATACCTAAAAAGAGGGTGTGTCATAAGTTAATGATACACCCTCTTCTTGTTGTTGGAAAAGCTAGGATATGTTGTTGGAAGGGCTAGGATATGTTGTTGGAAGAGCTAGGATATGTTGTTGAGACAGTTAGTATCTCCGGTCGCACAACAGCTGTTGTGCGCTTGCATAACAGCTGATATGCGCATGCACAACAGCTGATGTGCATGCGGTGGCCAACTGTTATGCGCCAACTATTTTCCAAACTTATGGCACATCCTCTTTTTCTTTTTATAGACTCCTAATAAGCATTCTTGTCAGGGCAGATAATGCTCTTGGCAGTCATGAAGATAATCTTGATATCAAGCCAGAACGACCAGTTCTCTATATACCAGATATCACGGCGGATGCGTTCCTCCATCTGCCAGAGCTCCTTTGTCTCACCACGGAACCCTGTAACCTGAGCCCAACCTGTGATACCAGGCTTGGAGAAGTGGCGAACCATATACTTATCTATCAGGCTTCCATACACCTCTGTATGATGCAGCATGTGAGGGCGCGGACCCACAATACTCATGTCTCCCTTAAGAACATTGAAGAATTGAGGAAACTCATCTATGTTCGTCTTTCTCATAAAGTTGCCGAAAGCAAATTTACGTGGGTCGTTCTTTGTTGCCTGTGCCTTGTCTGCATCCTTGTTCACATGCATGGAACGGAATTTAAGACAGTAGAAGGTATCACCATTCAGACCCGTTCTTGCCTGTTTGAAGAAAATTGGACCAGGACTCTGAATCTTGATGATGAGAGCTATGAATGGAATGAATGGTAGAATGCATAAACATGCAAGCCCGCTCACCACGGTGTCGAAGCTACGCTTGATAATGCGGTTTGACGTGCTTGCTAGGGGTTCTATGCGGTTTGAATATACCGTCTTTCCCATGAAATTCTGGGCATCAAGATGCAATTTGTACTCACCAAACACACGTGGCAGGTAGTAGAAGTGTATCACATTCTTATCACAGAAGTGTATGATATTGATGATCTCAGGATCTTTATGCGACAGGCAGCAGAAAACTTCGTCAATATTGGAAGGTTCACCATTGATGGTATCATTCATGGTAGAAGAGATAATCTCTTTGAGCTGTTTCATGTTTCCTATTCTTTTCAACCCTTCCGGATTATCAGTGATGTCTTCATCTGCATAATATCCTTTTACGATATAACCTGCCGAGGGTTCTTCTGTCATCGTCTTGTACATCTCGCTCACGGCAGGATCGTTACCTACAAAGACGACGGTGCGTGAGTTGCGGCCCTTAGAGCGGAAATACTTTAGTAATTTGAGCTCGCAGAGTCGGCTTATGATGAGAGACAGATAGAATGTTATGCCGAAGATAATGCTGAAGGAGAACATCTTTCCCCCGTGACCGAGTAGTCTTGAGAAGGTAAAGAAACAGAATGTTGTTGCTGCAGCCAGATATAAAGTACGCCTTGTAACCTGCGGGAACCCGATCTTTCTAACATGAATGATGGTGGAATAGAAGTATTCGCCTAGGAACAAGGCAGCATTGGCAACAAAAAAGGTAATCTTTGTTGCTTTGTCGAAAAACGCAGGTATGAGTTCTTGACCATATTGGGTATAGAACAACAGTACGATGTTGAGAATAACGAAATCGGCACCTGTCACCAGTCTCCTTATCATTTCATTTCCTTTATAATGCTTGTTCGTCATTTGCTTATGTTTTTTATACTCCTAGTTGTTTATATATCTTTTTAAGTTATTTGAGGTATGCTTAAACTGATATTTGGTCGCAAAGGTAATAATAATAGTTGAAAATCGGAAATAAATCAGCAAAAAAATATTGAAATAGACCAACTTGAACCAACTTGAACCAGCTTTTCTTGTTTTTAATCTGTTTAAATGATGTTTTTTCTTCCTTTTTACTTTCTTGCGCATATCTAGGTATTTTTATATGAATATCTAGGTATTTTTATATGAATAGGTAGTTTTTTTAGAAATTGCTTGGTGGTCTCAAAAGAAAAACGTACTTTTGCAGCCGGATTATCACGGATGATTCTTCTTTGAGACCTGTTGGTACTGGGAGTAAACTCCTGATGTGATGCAGTCTCTCACTGTTCATTTGTGAAATCTTAAGTATGAACAATAAACGATTTAGATAGTAACAATATGCAATTAATTTTATTATCGGGTGGCTCGGGTAAAAGGCTCTGGCCACTTAGCAATAATGCTAGAAGCAAACAGTTCTTGCCATTGCTCGAAAAGGAGAATGGGGAGATGGAAAGTATGGTTCAGCGCGTGGTACGTCAGGCTCAGGAAGCAAATCTGACCAACGATATTACGCTTGCTACAAACGCCAGCCAGCTGGATATCATCCAGAACCAGCTGGGAGAGCGGGTTTCTGTGGTTACCGAACCGGAGAGGCGTGATACTTTCCCTGCTATCGCTTTAGCTACAAGTTATCTGAAACTGAAGAAAAAATGTGAGGATGATGAGGTTGTGGTTATTATGCCTTGTGATCCTTATACCGAGTTGGAATATTTCCATACCATAGCCCGTATGGTGGAATGTGTGGAGAAAAACGTCGCCGACCTCGTGCTGATGGGTATCAAACCTACTTATCCAAGTGCAAAATATGGTTATGTGGTTCCTTTTGCAGAAGGAGAGAAGTATCAGATGGTGAAGAGATTTACCGAGAAACCGGATGTGCCTACAGCAGAGAAACTCCTGGAGGAGGGTGCTTACTGGAATGGTGGTGTCTTCGCATTCCGTTTGGGCTATATGATGCAGATTGTACGTAAGTATATGCAGAGTGGGAACTTTGAAGATACTCGTGCAAGATATAGCGAATTTCCAAAAATCTCTTTCGACTACGAGGTGGCGGAGAAGGCTGAATCGGTAGCTGTAGTACCGTTTAATGGTGAATGGAAGGACCTGGGTACCTGGAACACACTCACTGATGAGCTGCACCATGCCAGCATCGGTAATGCGGTGATGGGGAGTCATTGCGAGAATACGCATGTCATCAACGAACTCCAGTTGCCTCTGTATGTGGATGGCTTGAAGGATGCTGTTGTTGCAGCGAGTCCTGATGGCATCTTTGTCTGTGCAAAGAAATATTCCGAGGACATCAAGAAGGCGGTAGAACATCTTACTCCGCGTCCGATGTATGAGGAAAGAAGGTGGGGTACTTATCGGGTGATTGACGATTCTGAGTATGCTGACGGCAATCATTCGCTCACCAAGAGTATTACCTTGAAGCCAGGTAAGAATATCAGTTATCAGCTTCATCACCATCGTTCAGAGGTGTGGACATTCGTAGAAGGTGAGGGCATCTTTGTACTTGATGGTGAGGAGAAACATGTGAAGGCTGGTGATACCGTGGTGATTCCTCTGGAGCATTATCATGCCATCAAGGCGATTACACAGCTGACTTTCATCGAAGTTCAGAATGGTAATCCACTGGTTGAGGATGATATCGAAAGATTCGATTATCAATGGAAAATGAAATAAAACACAAGTTTTAGTGATATAATGTCAGTATTTAAACGTGTCAAAGTGTCAGTATGGATGCTTTGGCACGTTTTTCGTATACTGGCGGGGTGACGGGTAGCAATACCTGTTGGCAAAATAAATGTATAACAATTAAAATATTATAGAATCATGAACATTAAACCATTAGCAGACAGAGTGCTGGTACTTCCCGCACCAGCTGAAGAAAAAGTAGGTGGAATTATTATCCCTGATACAGCAAAAGAGAAACCACAGCGTGGCAAGGTCGTTGCTACAGGTAAGGGTACGAAAGACGAAGAGATGATTCTCAAAGAAGGTGATACCGTACTCTATGGTAAGTACGCTGGCACAGAACTCGAATTCGATGGTACTAAATATATCATGATGCGTCAGAGCGATGTACTCGCTGTAGTAGAAGAGTAATTCTTAAAGGTAAAAAAGTAAAAAGGTAAAAAACTTTTTGCAGATATTTATTTAAACATTATTAGAAAGAATATATTATGGCTAAAGATATTAAATATAATATGGATGCCCGCGACCTCTTGAAGAAGGGTGTTGATCAGTTGGCAAATGCAGTAAAGGTAACTCTCGGTCCTAAGGGCCGCAACGTGGTAATCGAAAAGAAGTTTGGTGCTCCTCAGATTACTAAGGATGGTGTTACCGTGGCTAAGGAAGTAGAGTTGGAGAATAAATTCGAAAATACTGGTGCTCAGCTTGTTAAGAGCGTTGCCAGCAAGACTGGTGATGATGCCGGTGATGGTACAACAACTGCTACTATCCTGACTCAGGCTATCGTAACAGAGGGCTTGAAGAACGTTACTGCAGGTGCAAACCCAATGGACTTGAAGCGTGGTATCGACAAGGCTGTGGCTGCTGTCGTTGCCTTCATCAAGGAACATGCTGAGCAGGTAGATGACAACTACGATAAGATTGAGCAGGTGGCTACTGTTTCTGCCAACAATGATGCTGAGATTGGTAAGCTCTTGGCTGACGCAATGCGCAAGGTTTCTAAGGATGGTGTCATCACTATCGAGGAGAGCAAGAGCCGTGATACCAACATCGGTGTTGTTGAGGGTATGCAGTTTGACCGTGGTTATTTGAGCGGTTACTTCATGACTGATGCAGACAAGATGGAGTGTGTAATGGATAACCCATACATCCTTCTTTATGATAAGAAGATTTCTAACTTGAAGGAGTTCTTGCCAATTCTCCAGCCTGCTGCTGAGAGTGGTCGTCCTTTGTTGGTTATCGCTGAGGATGTTGATTCTGAGGCTTTGACTACTTTGGTAGTTAACCGTTTGCGTGGCGGTTTGAAGATTTGCGCTGTGAAGGCTCCAGGCTTCGGTGACCGTCGCAAGGCCATGTTGGAGGATATCGCAGTATTGACAGGCGGTGTCGTTATCTCTGAGGAGAAGGGCTTGAAGTTGGAGCAGGCAACTTTGGATATGCTGGGTTCAGCAGACAAGGTTACCGTCAACAAGGACAATACAACTATCGTTAATGGTCATGGCGAGAAAGCTAATATCCAGGATCGCGTAGCTCAGATCAAGAACGAAATTGAGAATACCAAGTCTTCATATGATAAGGAGAAACTTCAGGAGCGTCTGGCTAAGCTCGCCGGTGGTGTAGCTGTCCTTTATGTAGGTGCCAACTCTGAGGTTGAGATGAAGGAGAAGAAGGATCGTGTTGACGATGCACTCTGCGCTACCCGTGCCGCTATCGAGGAAGGTATCGTTGCTGGTGGTGGAACTACTTATATCCGTGCTCTCGAGGCATTGAAGGATATGAAGGGTGATAACGCTGACGAGACAACAGGTATCCGTATCGTAGAGCGTGCTATTGAGGAGCCTCTCCGTCAGATTGTTGCCAATGCCGGTGGCGAGGGTTCTGTAGTAGTAAATAAGGTACGCGAGGGCGAGGGTGACTTCGGTTACAATGCCCGCAAGGACGTTTACGAAGATATGCGTCAGGCTGGTATCGTAGATCCTGCCAAGGTAGAGCGTGTAGCTTTGGAGAATGCTGCTTCTATTGCAGGCTTGTTCCTGACAACAGAGTGTGTGTTGGTTGACAAACCAGAGCCTGCACCAGCTGCACCAGCTGCAGCACCTGGTATGGGTGGCATGATGTAATTAGATGAATAATTTGAGCAAACAAAGCACATCGTAAGACTGCGAGTTTGCAAAGCGAAAATATCAAATAGGGGTGATTCTCAGCGAATTATCCCTATTTTTTTGTTTTTTTAGTCATAAAGATGCAAAAAATAGCAAAATTATTTGGTTCGAATAATCTTTTTTTGTAACTTTGCATCGTAAATAAAAGAAAGTATCATCCGAAGGGATGGCAAAGATATTTTTTTGATTTGTTTTAGTAGATTAGTTTTTAAGTAGTTTGTTTTTGGAAATCGGTTGTCGTGAGACATCCGATTTTTTTTGTTTTTATTTTGTTTTCTCAATTTAATTGTGTAATTTTGCAGCATAATAGAAAATTCATAGCATGAACAGTATTGATTGGAAAAAAGCAGTGGTCTTTCTGATTGTTATCGGAGGACTCATTTATATTACAAAGGCAGAGTTGGGAATGACTACTACAAACTCGTTCCTTACTACGCTGGGTATCTTATTGCTTCTCTTTATCGGAGATAACTTCGCACAGAAGATTGATGATGATCGGAAACGACGTAAACTGAATAATGATGGAAAAGCTGATTGATCTATATAAAAAATGGGCGGGTGAAGAACCGGCTGATGTCATAAAATTGGCAGGGCAGGGGAGTAACCGGCAGTATTTCCGTATCATTGGGCATGATGGTGATACGGTAATTGGTGTGATAGGAACCAGTCGTGATGAGGATCATGCCTTTGTATATCTGGCTCAGCATTTCCAGCTCAGACAGTTGCCTGTTCCCCAGATTCTGGCGGTGAGCGATGATGAACTCTGCTATCTTCAGACAGACCTTGGCGGTACTTCGCTTTTCGATGCCATCAAGGGCGGACGAGATGCGGGCGGACGTTACAATCAGAAAGAGAAGGAACTCCTTAAGAAAACCATTCGTGAACTTCCGAATATCCAGATTCGCGGTGCAAGAGGATTGGATTGGCAGAACTGCTATCCGCAGCCAGAATTCGATGTGGACAGTGTACTCTTCGACCTCAACTACTTCAAGTATTGTTTCCTGAAGCCTACCGATTTGGATTTTCACGAACTGAAGCTCGAAGCCAACTTCCGGCTTTTTGCCAAGGATCTGACATCAGAACCGATGGATTGTTTCCTTTATCGCGATTTTCAGGCGCGCAACATCATACTGGATGATAAGGGGAATCCATACTTTATTGATTTTCAGGGTGGTAGAAAAGGACCGTTCTATTATGATCTCGCCTCATTCCTCTGGCAGGCATCTGCTAAGTATCCGTTCAAACTGCGCAGAGAACTGGTTTGGGAATACTACCAGTCATTGAAGCATTATACCGAGGTACCATCGGTGCGCCATTTTGTAAACCGGTTGAGTCTTTTTGTGCTCTTCCGTACCTTGCAGGTTTTGGGTGCCTACGGATTCCGCGGCTATTTCGAACGCAAGAAGCATTTCATCGACAGTATTCCGCCAGCTATCCAGAATCTGCGAGATCTTCTGAAGATGGGTGACAAGGTGTTCCCTTATCCTTATATGATGGATATGTTGAGAAGACTGACCGAATTGCCACAGTTCAAGGTGATAGAGAGTGTGGCGCTGAGTCGTGCAGACGGCTATAAGACTACCGACAACAATATCTATCGTGCGCATCCGCAGGACGGACCTGCCACCTATTCTAAATATGATGGTAAGGGATCGCTGGTGGTAAGAGTGTATAGTTTTTCTTTCCGTAAGGGCATTCCAGAGGATCCGTCGGGCAATGGTGGAGGTTATGTCTTCGACTGCAGAAGTACCCATAACCCTGGCAGATACGAGCCTTATAAGGAGTTGACGGGTCTGGATGAGCCTGTTATCCGATTCCTGGAGGATGATGGTGAGATATTGAAGTTCCTGGATCATGTCTATGCACTTGCCGACCATCATGTAAACCGCTACATACAGCGTGGTTTCACCTCTCTGATGTTCTGTTTCGGATGTACAGGCGGTCAGCATCGCAGTGTATATTCTGCGCAGCATCTTGCCGAACATATTCACCGGAAGTTTGGTGTAGAAGTGCAGATTTGCCATCGTGAACAACAGATAGAGCAGGTTTTGCCTGCAAAATAAGAATAAATGGCGTGCAAATTTGGCTATCTCGCAAAAAGTTAGTAAATTTGCACGCACATTAAAATATAGCTATACAGCAATGATGCAAGCAATGATATTCGCAGCAGGTTTGGGCACTCGCCTTAAGCCACTTACCGACCGTATTCCGAAGGCATTGGTAAGTGTCGGTGGAGAACCTTTGCTCAAACGTGTCATCTTTCAGTTGAAGGATGCCGGTTTCACTCGCATTGTAGTGAACGTGCATCATTTCTCCAATCAAATCATCGATTATCTCAGAGAGAATGATAACTTCGGTATGGACATCCGTATCAGTGATGAGAGCGAAAAGCTGCTCGAAACGGGTGGAGGTATCCGGAAGGCATGGCCGCTCTTCAACCAGACAGAGCCTATTCTTATCCACAACGTGGATATTCTGAGTAATGTGGATCTGAAGAAGTTCTACCAGATGGAGAGTCAGGACATGATAGCAGCCCGACTGATGGTGAGCGAACGCAAGACCAAGCGCTATCTTCTATTCGATGACAGCATGCGATTGGTAGGTTGGACGAATATTGAGACGGGCGAGGTAAAGAGTCCTTATCCAGATCTCAATCCTAAAGATTATAAGATGTATGCTTTCTCGGGCATCCACATGGTTGCCCCATTACTCTTCCCATTGATGGAGGAGGAACCGGACAAGTTCCCTATCATGGACTTCTATCTGAAACATTGCGACAAGGTGCGCATAGAGGGATATGTAAAGAACGACCTCAAGCTGATGGATGTGGGAAAGCAGGAGACGCTGAAAGAGGCGGAAGCATTCCTGAAATCGTTAGTTAATAGTTTATAGTTAATAGCGGCTATGCCGTATAGCAAGATTACTATAAACTATAAATTGTAAACTGTAAATTAAAATTAGATATTATGCAACAGAAGATTATTATTTTGGATTTCGGTTCACAGACCACACAGCTCATCGGCCGTCGTGTCCGTGAACTCGATACCTTCTGCGAGATCATGCCTTACAACAAGTTTCCAAAGGATGACCCATCTGTCATTGGTGTCATCTTGAGCGGTAGCCCTTATTCCGTTCATGATCCGGAAGCTTTCAAGGTAGATCTGAGCCAGTTTATTGGCCGTATTCCTGTGCTCGGCATCTGCTATGGTGCTCAGTTCCTCTCTTACGCCCAGGGCGGTAAGGTGGAGGCTGCTGACAGCCGTGAGTATGGTCGTGCCAACTTGGAGCATTTCGATCAGGAGAATCCTTTGTTCAAGGGATTCATCGAGAACTCTCAGGTTTGGATGAGCCATGGTGATACCATCACTGCTATCCCTGATGATTACAAGTGTATCGCTTCTACTGCTAATGTGAAGTATGCTGCTTATGCTTCTACCAAACAGCCTGTATGGGCAGTACAGTTCCACCCAGAGGTGTTCCACTCTTTGCAGGGTACACAGCTCTTGAAGAACTTCGTGGTTGATATCTGCGGAAGTAAGCAGGACTGGAGTGCTGACTCTTTTGTTGAGACAACAGTTGCTGAGTTGAAGGAACAGTTGGGCGACGATAAGGTTATCCTCGGTCTTTCTGGCGGTGTTGACTCCAGTGTGGCTGCCGTTCTCCTGAACAAGGCTATCGGCAAGAACCTTACCTGTATCTTCGTAGATCATGGTATGTTGCGCAAGAATGAGTTCCGTGACGTGATGGAAGACTACAAGTGTTTGGGCTTGAACGTTATCGGCGTGGATGCATCAGAGAAGTTCTTTGCTGACCTGGCTGGTGTTACTGACCCTGAAAAGAAGCGTAAGATTATCGGCCGCGACTTCGTAGAGGTTTTCAATGCTGAGGCTAAAAAGCAGACTGGTGCCAAGTGGTTGGCTCAGGGTACTATCTATCCTGACCGTATCGAGAGCTTGAATATCACCGGTAAGGTGATCAAGAGTCATCACAACGTAGGTGGTCTTCCTAAGGAGATGAACCTTCAGTTGTGTGAGCCTTTGAAGTGGCTGTTCAAGGATGAGGTTCGCCGTGTAGGTCGCTCTATGGGTATGCCAGAGCACCTGATTACTCGTCACCCATTCCCAGGTCCTGGTTTGGCTGTCCGTATCTTGGGCGATATCACTCCTGAGAAGGTACGTATCCTTCAGGATGCTGACGATATCTATATCCGTGGCTTGCGTGAGTATAAGGTGAAGTTGAGTGGTGAGGAAGCTCGTCGCGTCCTGGCTGCCGGTGTTCCTGCTGACATGCAGAATGGCGAGATCGAGGTTTCTCTCTACGATCAGATCTGGCAGGCTGGTACAGTATTGCTTTCTACTGTCCGTTCAGTAGGTGTGATGGGTGATGAGCGTACATACGAGCACCCGGTTGCCTTGCGTGCTGTAACCAGTACTGATGCGATGACTGCTGACTGGGCACATCTTCCTTATGATTTCATGGCTAAGGTAAGTAATGAGATTATTAATAAGGTGAAGGGTGTAAACCGTGTATGTTATGACATCTCTTCAAAACCACCTTCGACAATTGAGTGGGAATAAACAGAATAAAAAAGTCGCCTTCAAAGAGGGCGACTTTTTTTATTCTTATTTCTGGTTCTTCAGGAGATCACGTATTTCCATGAGGAGTTTTTCTTCATTGCTTGGCACCGGAGCCTTAGGAGCTTCTGCCGGTTTTTCCTCTTCCTTCTTCTTGGAAATCTTGTTCACCACCTTGATGAGCATGAAGATACAGAAAGCAACGATGAGGAAGTCGAAGGTGGTCTGCAGGAAATTGCCATAGTTGATGGTAGCAGCCTTGAGTTCCTCGCCCGCCACATTCACGGAAGGAAGGGTTACCTTGAGGTCGGCAAAGTTGACACCACCGATGAGCCATCCGATAGGTGGCATGATGATATCGTCAACAACAGAACTCACGATTTTTCCAAAGGCACCGCCTATGATAACACCGACTGCCATGTCGAGAACGTTTCCACGCATGGCAAACTGTTTGAATTCATTTAAAAATTTACTCATGACTCTAAAATTTTAAAAGTTTATATTATAAAAAATCTTCTTCTATATATAATAAGGTGAGAAAAGCAAGCGCCTTCGACTTCTTTTATCTGTTACGCTACCCATCTTTCCGTCTGCAAAGAAACGATTTTTGCAATATGGAGTTGTCAGTATGGCATGTCTAATATTAAAAAACCGTTATTATTGGCGCTCTCTCATTCATTTTTAACTTATTTAATACTCATTCTGGTTGCAAAGTTAGAAAATTTTTTGTAACTTTGCGCTCGTAAAGAAGAAAAAGTGCTTGATAGGGATGAAAAAAGGTGTTATCAGCTCCTTCGGATTCGCTTGATAGCTTAAAAGAAATAATTTTTAAACTATTAATTTAAATATTAGAACAATGATTAAGATTGGTATTAACGGATTTGGCCGTATCGGTCGTTTCGTATTCCGTTCTACAGTTGAGGCTGAGAACGCAAAGGAAGTACAGGTAGTAGCTATCAATGATTTGTGCCCTGTTGATTACATGGCTTACATGTTGAAGTATGATACAATGCACGGTCAGTTCGACGGTACTATCGAGGCTGACGTTGAGAAGAGCGAGTTGATCGTAAACGGTAACCACATCCGTGTTACTGCTGAGCGTGACCCAGAGAACTTGAAGTGGGATGAGGTTGGTGCTGAGTACGTAGTTGAGTCTACAGGTCTCTTCCTCGCTTACGATAAGGCTGAGAAGCACTTGAAGGCTGGTGCTAAGTATGTAGTACTTTCTGCTCCTTCTAAGGCTGACGCTAACGGTAACCAGGCTGATATGTTCGTTTGCGGTGTTAACACTGACAAGTACAATGGTCAGAAGATCGTTTCTAACGCTTCTTGTACAACAAACTGCTTGGCTCCTATCGCTAAGGTATTGAACGATAACTTCGGTATCGAGACAGGTTTGATGACAACTGTTCACTCTACAACTGCTACACAGAAGACTGTTGACGGTCCATCTATGAAGGACTGGCGTGGTGGCCGTGCAGCTGCTGGCAACATCATCCCTTCTTCTACAGGTGCTGCTAAGGCTGTAGGTAAGGTTATCCCTGAGTTGAACGGTAAGTTGACAGGTATCTCTATGCGTGTTCCTACTTTGGACGTATCTGTTGTTGACTTGACAGTTAACTTGAAGAAGGCTGCTTCTAAGGAGGCTATCTGCGCTGCTATGAAGGCTGCTTCTGAGGGTGAGTTGAAGGGTGTACTCGGTTACACAGAGGATGCTGTTGTTTCTTCTGACTTCTTGGGTTGCGCTTTGACATCTATCTTCGACGCTAACGCAGGTGTTTATTTGACAGATAACTTCGTTAAGGTTGTTTCTTGGTATGACAACGAGATTGGTTACTCACACAAGGTTGTTGAGTTGATCAAGATCATGAAGAAGCACAACGGTTAATTAGTAGTCTCTTAACGATTAAGTATATGGCCGTCCAGCATTTTTTCAATGCTGGACGGCTTTTTATTTTTATAAGTGAGAATTTCTTTTCATTTTATTTTGTTTTCTCAATAATTTCATTTAACTTTGCGGCATGAAATATTCGATGATAACCATATTGGGACCTACGGCGAGTGGTAAGACGAGTCTTGCTGCCGCTCTTGCAGCCAGGATTAATAGCCTGGGTGCCCATTTGTCGGGTACCCCTGCCAAGGGCGCTGAAATCATTAGTGCTGACAGCCGCCAGGTATATCGCGGCATGGATATAGGTACGGGTAAGGATCTGGCTGACTATACCATCCATGGCAAGCAGATACCTTATCACCTCATTGACATCTGTGAGCCTGGTACGAAATATAATCTCTTTGAATATCAGCAGGATTTTTATGATGCCTATCAGGATATTCAGAAGAGAGGGGCATTTCCGATATTATGTGGAGGTACAGGACTCTATATTGAGTCGGTGCTGAAAGGTTATCATCTCTCACCTGTTCCGCAGAACCCGGAACTCCGTGAGTCATTGGCTCATAAGAGTTTAGAGGAACTTACGCGGATACTGAAAGAGCTGAAGGCGAAAACTGGTTCTAATATGCACAATCGCACAGACGTGGATACAGCACAGCGAGCTATCCGGGCGATAGAGATTGAAAGCTATAATCTGGAGCATCCGATGCCTGAACGTGAACTCCCTGCCGTTGATTCGCTGATTATAGGTGTCAGCATAGACCGGGACGCAAGAAGGGAGAAAATTTCACGTAGACTGAAACAGCGATTGGATGAGGGAATGGTAGATGAAATCAAGGGACTGCTAGATCGTGGTATTCCTGCCGAAAACCTCATCTATTATGGTTTGGAATATAAGTTTATTACAGAATATGTGATCGGTAAGACTTCATACGATGAGATGTATCGCGGTCTGGAAATAGCAATCCATCAGTTTGCCAAAAGGCAGATGACGTGGTTCAGAGGTATGGAGCGCAGAGGCTTTACTATCCATTGGGTAGATGCATTGCAGCCAATGGAGAAAAAGGTGGAGACGGTTTTGGAGCTGATGAGGAGCTAGGCTGCAGCCTGGAATCTGGCTTGGTCTGGCATCCGATGGAATCGGATGCAACGTTGGCTAGGCGGAAGTAATATTTCTACAACTTTCAAATTACAAAGAAGAGACAATGGTAAACGAGAATAAATGGGGGCTGCTTTATTGCCCTAGAGGAGGCTGGCGAAGTAACAAGCGCTGGGAAAAAATAGAGAAGGTGCTCAAGCAGCAGGGCGTGGATTACGATTTTGTGCAGAGCGAGAATCAGAAGAGCGTAGAAAGGCTCATCAGAATGTTTATCAACAATGGCTATAAGACCATTGTCATCGTTGGTGGAGATTCTGCGCTCAATGATGCCGTAAACTGTCTGATGCAGATAGATCCGAAAGAAAGAGAAGAGGTGGCACTGGGTGTTATTCCTAACGGACTGATGAACGACTTTGCCCACTTCTGGGGATTCAGCGACAGCGATATCGAGAAGACGGTGGCGTCGCTGAAAAAACGTCGTATCAGAAAGATTGACCTCGGTTGTATCCGCTATGTGAACAAGAAGGGGGAGAAATGCCGTCGCTATTTCCTCAACTGTATCAATATCGGATTCATCGCTGCCATTATGAACCTGAGACGAAAAACCCATCATATCTTCGGTTCACGTACCCTGTCGTTTCTCTGTTCCTTCATCCTGATGATATTGCAGCGTCTGGACTATAAGATGCATGTGAAAATCAATTCGGATGTTATCAAGCGTAGAGTGATGACGATGTGTATAGGCAATGGAACAGGATATGGACAGACTCCGAATGCTGTGCCATATAACGGACTGCTCGATGTGTCGGTGGTATCTCATCCTAAGACAACCCAGCTCTTCGAGGGAATCTATCTTTTTGTGAAAGGTAAGTTCCTCAACCATAAAAGTGTGCATCCTTACCGTACCCGAGAGGTAGAGGTGCTCGATGCCCAGCATGCCCTGATAGGTATTGATGGCAGATTGATGAATACACCGGTAGGCCCATTTCAAATTACTGTAATTCAGGAGGTTATCAACTTCCTGATACCCGTATGACCAGTATGCCCGTAATAAGGAAAATGTATCAAGAAAAACGTATAATGTAAAACATATAAATAAAAAATAGCAGAACTTTATCCGAGTTCTGCTATTTTTATGATTTCTTCTTCCTTTAAGATTTTGATTTTCCTTCCTTCAGTATTGATGAGTTCTTCTGCCGTAAATGCTGAGAGCGTACGGATGGCATTGCTCGTTGTCATATTACAGAGATTTGCCAGATCTTCACGACTCAATCGGATGTCAAGAGTTTTTCCGTCTTTTTCTAACCCATAAGAGTCTTTCAGAACTATCAGTCCCTCGGCAAGTCGGGCACGGATATGTTTCTGGGTGAGGTTCACGGTACGGTCGTCCGATTTACCTATTTCCACACTGAGATATTTGATAAAGAAGAAGCCGATGTTGAAACTCTTGGAGATCAGTTTCATGAGAACTGCCAGCGGGAACTGGGCAACGACGCAGTTTTCCAGCGACATGGCTGCCGTCTTGTATATCTCATCTGCAAAATAGGCTCTGAAACCAAAAAATTCAATCGGTTTGATAACACGGATAATCTGGCTCTTGCCACCGATACCTTCTTTGTATATCTTCACTTTTCCCGCTATGAGACATAGTGCATATTCGGGAGTACCCTCGTTCTTGTAGATGATTTCGTTCTTCTTATACTTCTTGATTTCCAGATGTTCTTTCAGTAAATCGAACTGGTCATCAGTGATGCCTCCCCATAGCTTAGCAATCAGCATTGCTATATTTTCTTTATCGTATTTTTCTCTAGCTGCCATGTGTACAAATCTTTTAAACTGAAAACTGAGTGCAAAAGTAATGCTTTTTCTCGAAATAATCAAGCATTTTTGTCTAAAAATATGTTTTAAAACATAAAAAGGCAATTTTTTCTAAAAATGGCATACAAAAAACTTTGTTATACCACAAAAAAGTGTTACCTTTGAAAGCAATTAATTTAGTCAACAAAAATTTAGAACCTTAATGTAGATCTATGAGTTATCTAAAATTCGAAAAGGCCCTTATGACGAATCTTCAAGAGTCGTTGCCTAAGGAGTTGTTGAGGACAAATCGATCGGGTGCATATTCGTGCTCTACGATTGTAGACTGTAATACCCGCAAGTATCACGGATTACTTGTCGTGCCGGTTCCTGAACTGGACGATGAGAATCATGTGCTCTTGAGTTCGCTGGATGTTACGGTGATTCAGCATGGAGCAGAGTTTAACCTCGGCTTGCACAAGTACCAGGGCAACAACTACAGTCCGATGGGCCACAAGTACATTCGTGAGTTTGATTGTGATAAAGTGCCAACTACCCTTTATCGCGTAGGTGGTGTTATCCTGAAAAAGGAAGTTGTATTCCAGCATTATGAGAATCGCATTCTGATTCGCTATACGCTGGTAGACGGTCATTCGGCTACAACCCTTCGTTTCCGTCCTTTTCTGGCTTTCCGCAGTGTCCGTCAGTTTACTCATGAGAATGCTACCGCATCTCGTGATTATGCTGAGGTAGATCATGGCATCAAGACCTGTATGTATGCAGGTTATCCTGATCTCTACATGCAGTTCTCCAAGAAGAACGAGTTTAAATTCTGTCCAGATTGGTATCGTGGCGTGGAATATCCAAAGGAGCAGGAGAGAGGTTATGCTTCTAACGAAGACCTCTATGTTCCTGGCTATTTTGAAATGGATATCAAGAAAGGCGAAACCATCGTCTTTGCTGCTTCTACATCAGAAATCAAGGCGGTCAGCCTGAAGAAGCTCTTCGACAAGGAAGTGGATGAGCGTTCGCCTCGTGACAATTTCTTCCACTGTCTGGTCAATGCAGCTCATCAGTTCCATCGTCGTGAAAAGAACGATGACCGTTACATCCTGGCAGGTTACCCTTGGTTCAAGTGCAGAGCCCGCGATACATTCATCGCTCTTCCGGGTCTCACCCTCTCTATCGAGGAAGATGACTACTTCGAACTGGTGATGAAGACTGCCATGAAGGGATACTACGAGTTTATGGAAGGCAAGCCGGTCAGCGTTCATATTGCTGAGATAGAGCAGCCTGACGTGCCATTGTGGGCTATCTGGGCTTTGCAGCAGTATGCCAAGGAAACCAGCAAGGAAGAATGCTTCAAGAAGTATGGACAGTTTATCAAGGATGTTATCAACTTTATCCAGAATAACAAGCATCCGAACCTGAAGCTCGAAGAGAACGGATTGCTCTATACCGATGGTAAGGACAAGGCTGTTACCTGGATGAACTCTACTGCCAACGGCAGACCAGTGGTTCCACGTACCGGATATATCGTAGAGTTTAATGCTTTGTGGTATAACGCTTTGTGCTTCTGTGCTTCTCTCGCTGGAATAGTTGGCGAAGAAGACAGCCAGCAGAAACTCCTGGCTCAGGCTGAGCAGACCAAGCAGGCATTCCTCGATACCTTCCTCAATGAATATGGCTATCTCTACGATTATGTTGATGGAAATATGATGGACTGGAGCGTTCGCCCGAACATGATATTTGCAGTGGCTTTCGACTATTCTCCATTGTCGCAAGACCAGAAGAAGCAGGTCCTTGATATCTGTACACGCGAACTCCTTACTCCTAAGGGATTGCGTTCACTCTCGCCAAAGAGTGGTGGATATAATCCTGTTTATGTAGGTCCGCAGACCCAGCGCGACTATGCTTACCATCAGGGTACGGCATGGCCATGGCTCGGTGGCTTCTATATGGAGGCAAGTCTGAAACTCTATAAGCGTACCCGTTTGAGCTTTATCGAACGCCAGATGGTAGGTTATGAGGACGAAATGTCTTCCCACTGTCTCGGTACCATCAGCGAACTCTTCGATGGAAACCCTCCTTTCGCAGGTCGTGGTGCCATCTCTTTCGCCATGAATGTGGCTGAGATTCTGCGTGCGCTCGAGTTACTTGAAAAATATCAATATTAATAATAGGAGGACTGCTATATGAAAGTTTTAATGTTTGGATGGGAGTATCCTCCTCACGTATTTGGTGGTTTGGCAACTGCCAACTTTGGTATCTCCCAAGGACTTCATGCCCAGGGCGATGTTGATATCACATTGTGTCTGCCTCATCCTTTCGGTGATGAGGACCGCAGTGCCTGCAAGATTGTGGCAATGAACAGTGTGCCTATCGCCTGGCGAGATGTAAATCACGACTATGTGCAGCAGCGCGTAGGCAATATCATGAATCCGGACGATTATTTCCGCTACCGTGACCACATCTATGCCGATTTTAACTATATGCATGTAAATGACCTCGGCTGTATGGAATTTGCCGGTGGTTATCCGTCAAATCTTCATGACGAGATCAATAACTATAGCATCATTGCCGGAGTTGTAGCCCGTTCAGAAGAATTTGATATTATCCATGCTCACGACTGGCTTACATTCCCTGCCGGAATTCATGCCAAGCGCGTGAGTGGCAAACCACTGTGCATCCACGTTCATGCTACTGATTTCGACCGTAGCCGTGGAAAGGTGAACCCTACCGTTTATGCTATTGAGAAAGACGGTATGGATAATGCCGACTGCATCATGTGTGTATCCGAACTGACGCGCCAGACGGTGATTCACCAGTATCACCAGGATCCACGCAAGTGTTTCGCCATGCACAATGCCGTATACCCATTGAAGCAGGAGTGGCAGGATATTCCACGCCCAAATCATAAGGGCAAGGAGAAGGTAGTAACCTTCCTGGGACGTCTTACCATGCAGAAGGGACCTGAATATTTCGTAGAGGCTGCCAACATGGTATTGCACCGTACCCGCAATGTGCGTTTCTGTATGGCAGGTTCGGGCGATATGATGGATCAGATGATTTATCTCGCTGCCGAAAGAGGCATTGCCGACCGGTTCCACTTCCCTGGCTTTATGCGCGGCAAACAGGTTTACGAATGTCTGAAAGACAGTGATGTCTACGTGATGCCATCTGTGAGCGAGCCTTTCGGTATCTCACCTTTGGAAGCTATGCAGTGCGGCACACCAACCATTATCTCCAAGCAGAGTGGATGTGGAGAAATCCTGTCCAACTGTATCAAGGTAGACTACTGGGATATCCATGCCCTTGCCGATGCCATCTACAGCATCTGTCACAACGAGAGTCTTTTCGATTATCTCTCAGTGGAAGGCAAGAAAGAAGTAGACCAGATTACCTGGGAGAAAGTGGGAGCCCGCATCAAAGACCTGTACCTCAAGACCTTAGGGTGGAAGTAGGTTAAGTGAAGAGTGAAGAACGAAGAATGAATAATTTTGAGGCTTTACTCATCTTACAAGTTAAACGTTCAAATTTCAAATTTTTATGAAAACAATTTGTTTATATTTCGAGATACATCAGATTACCCATCTGAAACGCTACCGCTTCTTCGACATCGGTACCGACCATTATTACTATGATGACTACGAGAACGACCGTAGCATCAACGAGATTGCTGAGCGCTCTTATATGCCAGCCTTGAATGCCCTTCAGGAGATGATTGAAAAGAACGGCAAGTATTTCAAGGTAGCTTTCTCGCTTTCGGGTGTGGGTATGGAGCAGTTGGAACTTCATGCTCCTCAGGTACTGGAGAAGCTTCAGCAGCTTAACAATACGGGTTGTGTAGAGTTCCTGGCTGAGCCTTACTCTCACGGACTTGCTTCTCTGGTTAATGAGGCAAGTTTCAAGGATGAGGTGAAGCGCCAGTGTACTAAGATTGAGGAATATTTCGGAAAGAAACCTACCGTATTGCGCAACTCTTCGCTCATCTACAGCGATGATATCGGTAACGATGTTGCCAACATGGGTTTCATTGGTATGCTCACCGAGGGTGCCAAGCACGTGCTCGGCTGGAAATCTCCTCACTATGTTTACCATTGCGCCCTGAACCCTAAGTTGAAGCTCCTTTTGCGCGATGTGAACCTGAGCGATGATATCTCTCTGCGCTTCAGCAACAGTGATTGGGACGGTTATCCACTCTTTGCCGACAACTATATGAACCAGATTGCTGCCTTCCCAGAGGAGGAGCAGGTTATCAATATCTTCATGGAGCTTTCTGCTCTTGGTATTGCCCAGCCTCTGTCAAGCAACATCCTCGAGTTTATGAAGGCTTTGCCTCAGTGTGCCAAGGACCGTGGCATCACCTTCTCTACACCTAGTGAAATCTGCAAGAAAATCAAGTCGGTAGGCGAGGTGAATGTGCCTGATACCTTGAGTTGGGTAGACGAGGAGCGTGATGTAAGTTCATGGTTGGGTAACCCGATGCAGCGTGAGGCTTTCAACAAGCTTTACAGTGTTGCAGACCGTGTACGTATCGCCAACGATCCACGTATCAATCAGGACTGGGATTACCTGCAGGCAAGTAACAACTTCCGTTTCATGACTACCAAGCCAAGCAATGTGGGTCTTGACAGAGGTATCTATTCAAGTCCTTTCGATGCTTTCACTAACTATATGAACATTCTTGGCGACTTCATCACCAGAGTAAACGACCTCTATCCAACTGATGTTGATAACGATCAGCTTGAAAGCCTGCTTACTACCATCAAGAATCAGGATGAAGAGCTTGAGATGAAGGACAAGGAGATAGTCCGTCTTCAGGCTAAGATTGAAAAGATAGAGAAGGAGGCAGAGAAGCAACATGGCGAGAAGCCTGCTAAGGCTGCTCCTGCCAAGAAGGCCGCAGCTAAGCCTGCAGCCAAGAAGGCTCCTGCCAAGAAAGCACCTGCCAAGAAAACGACAAAGGCAGAGCCTGCAGAAGAAAAGAAAGATTAGAATTTTTAGATTACTCATAAAGATTAATCCCCCTCGCTGCATTGATTTGCAATGAGGGGGATTTTTTTGTTTCCCAAAATATTCTCAGAAACAACGCGTTAGCTGGAAAGCGTTATTTTTCGAAATGAATCCAGTCTACGTCGAAGAAGGCAGCATCGTTTTTCTTGGCTGTGCGGGTGTTGAAGAAACCGAGCTTGGCACCAATCCACTTGCCTTCACGCACAGTGAAAGGATTGCCTATCTTGGTGAATTTCTTACCATCCAGACTGTAGCTCCATTCAGCGATAGCCTGTATCTGGTTGGCGATGCCTTCGCTATGAACCTTCACGCGGAGCCATACATCCTGGGTAGCGATGCGGGAAGAAGGAATATCATCTACGGCATACTTCACGGTGTAAGGTTGAGGCAGCTTGCTGGTCTTGATGGCCACTTGCTTTACCACCTTCTCAGCCTTTCCCTTCTCTGCCTTCTCGCAGGTTACATATTGCAATACAACCCCCTCTTCCTTGGTATCAACAAACTTGAGTGCCGCATAGTCCATGCCTTGCATGATCATGCCGGCGCTTTCGCCCAGTACCTTATCATTCTCCTTGTAAGCCTCGGTGCGGTTAGGTATGAACTTCACCTTGGCAGTAGCAGTAAAGTTCTCGGTAGGGAGTTTCTGGAGCAGGAGGTTTGGCAAATCATACAGGTTCTTTACATCTTCAGCCTGCTGCACACCATAGAGACGTAACTTGGAGTTCTTGGCATCACAGAAGTACCAGTACTGACTGTAAGGACCGTTCCACTGCCATTGCAGACCTAAATCTACGCTGTTGAAATCATCCGATTCCTTAGGCTGGAAGTTACCGCTTGATGGCAGGTTTGGCTTCTTCCATTGCTGAACAGGGTCACCGCAGCCATCGCCATCCTTGTCGTCACCGATGACAAGCCAGTCGTTCACCCATTTGGCTGGTTGCAGATGAACTACACGTCCGTAGGCGTGCTTATCCTGGAAGTGGAGGAACCAGTCTTCGCCGTTCTGGGTATCTACCCATGCACCCTGGTGAGGACCATTCACCTTCTTGTTCTTTCCCTGTGCCATACCCACATACTCCTCGTAAGGACCGTATGGATTCTTGGAACGCAGTTCTACCTGCCAGCCATACTTTACTCCGCCCGCAGGACTCATGATATAATAATATCCGTTGCGCTTGTAGAATTTGGTTCCCTCGATGGTTGGCTGGTCTTCATGACCGTCATATACGATGCGTGAAGGACCGATAACCTTGGTGCCGTCAGGTGACAACGGAGCTACGAAGAGCACTGACTTGATACCGGCTCTTGAACCGGCGCATCCATGCGAAAGATAAGCTTTGCCGTCTTCATCCCAGAGAGGGCAGCAGTCGATAAGACCTTTTCCCTTCATCACCCAGGTGATAGGCTCCCAAGGACCGCGTGGATCTTGTGTCTTGGTCATGAAGAGACCCTGGTCAGGATCGCCACAGTAGATATAGAACCATCCGTCATGGTAGCGGATAGAGGGTGCCCACACGTAGTTACCATGCTGAACCTTCTTGCGCCAATCCAGTTCGGTGCCCTGGTATTCAGGCAAAACCGGATAGTCATCGAGTAGGGCTGCACCGATAATCTCCCAGTTTACCAGGTCGGTGCTGTGCAGAATCTGCAAGCCTGGGAAACATTGGAAGGAAGAGGAAGTCATATAGTAGTCATTGCCCACACGGCATACGTCAGGGTCTGAGTAGTCAGCGTCAATAACCGGGTTGCGGTACATTCCGTTCTTCAGGTTCGGATTCCATGTCTTGGATACCGCCTTCTGAGCATTCACGCTCAGTGCAGAGAGCGGAGAACTCAATGCGATGGTGGCGAGAATGCACAGGAGTGAATGCGATTTTATTTTCATTGTTACCGATGTTAAAATGAATTATTTAGCTACGTATTTCTTGTTGTTGTAGATATAGATACCTTTTTTGAGACCTTGCAGGTCTTCTGCCTTGGCATTGAGCTTTACCATGCGACCGCTGAGGTCGTAAATGTTGTTATTGTTTACCTTGGCGGTTAAAACAACATTGTTGATACCTGAACTTGTTACCTTTACACCTTTCAGTGTGATAACCCAAGCGGCTTGTGCCCCTTGTGGTGTGAAGGTAAGAACGCCAGTAACAGGAGTGTCAAGTGTAATATCAAACTTTGTGCTCGTATCCGTTTGGGTTGAACGGCTAGGGAATACGTATTTGTCGCTGGCAAAGGTTGCTCCGTTCAGTTCGCCGAGATAGCAGGTTTTGTTGTCTTCATTGGCATATCCTGCAAATATAGCCGATGTAATGGTAATATTCTCAGGCAGGTTGATGGTAAACTGTACGCCCTTGCTATACTTGATGGTATTGCTTTTAGCTGTAGCATAACCTTTGCTGCTCTCTATGCTGCAACCATTATTGAACGTCCATGGAGATGGAGCTGTGCTTGAAGAAGTGCTGGTTGATGCATCCAGAATATAGCTTACTTCTGTTGTCTCACCTGGATTGGGAGTGGGATTTGGATTTGTACCTGCCCCTGTAGCATCACACTGGTCGTCTACTGTAGAATCGTACTGGCGAATCCAGAGTTTGCCAGACTGGCATGTAATCTTAGAGTTGTTCTTGAACACGAGATTATCTACGAAGCGGATATCGATGCCCTTCTTGGCTGAAATCTGCACGTTGTCGAGAGTCACGTTCTTGATGTGGCTCTCAGGGCGGCCAATCAGGAAGATTGCGTTACCTTCGCAAACATCTGTTGTCTTCACGTTCTGAAGCAGAATGTTGGTGTAGGTTGGGGTAGTGCTATCCAAGGCTCTGGCATTTGCCTTGTCTACGGCAGGATCGCTGTTGTAGTTCTTGTCGTAGAAGCAGTCGATAGAGAATGGGTTCTTCACCTTGGTCATGGTGAAGTTGGTGAACTTCCAGTCCTCCTCGCCACCGCCACGCAGTGTACCGTCACTGTTGATACCTGTCTTCATGCGGATACCTGCTGTAGTGCCGTTCATGTTGATGTTGTCGAACCATATATGCTTGATGTTCTTGGTGAAACTACCGATAGAAGCACCATGTCCTGTACCGAAGTCGCAGTTCCAAACATGGATATACTGTGCATTGTCATCGCAAACTACGTTATCATCACCTGTACTGATGTTGCAGTTATAGATGTTCATGTGATGTCCCCAGATAGAGATACCGTCTGTGTTATGAGAAGGCTGTTCAGTCTTGGTTTCAGAAGAAGGGTTATAGATGGTTACATCATGAACAGTACCATTGCTGGCACCATTGCTGTTACTCAAGGTGATGTTGACACCCGGAGTATTCTGAACCTTGAGATTGCGAATCAGGAATCGGCTGCCTTTCTCGAATCGGATCATGGCTCCAGGATTGAATGTCTCCTTGTTGTCGCGAGCCTTCCACCAGCGGGTTCCCTGACCATCGATAATAGAAGTTTCACCTTCGCCCTCTATAACAATGTCGCTCTGGTTCTTGTTCTTGCAACCGATAAAGAGCGTTTTGTTGTTAGGTGCCTTACCATATTCCACGAGTTTCAATGTAGCACCTTTGCAAAGGTGGAGAACAGTCTTAGACTTGATGCTGAGTACCTCGGTCTTGCTTGTCATCTGGTCTGTACTACCAAACATCCATGTACCGGCAGGAATCACGACCATACCACCGGTAGAAGGCACAGCATCAAGTGCTTTTTGGATAGCCTTGGTGTTGTCTTCTGCCGTAGTAGAAGCACCATAATCCTTGATATTAAATGTGTTTGCCGAAGTGATGGTAGGCAACTGTGGTAGTTCTACGGCAGTCCATCCTTCAGGAGTGTTCTGTGCGTTCTGCTCGGCTGTGATACCAGCGAAAGTTTGTGCTTTAGTGAACATTGGCAGAGCCATGAGCGCAGCAAGCACGACTGACTTAATGATTGATTTCTTCATTTTTTCTTAGGTTTATTTATTTTATTATTTTTGTATTCTATAAGATTTTCTGCAAAGTTACGACATTTTTGCTTATCACATGCAGATAGTGAGCGAAAAACTACGAAAACGATTACGTATACCTTGCTCGGCATCTGTTTCATACCATGCAGAATAGTATCATTTGATGGAAACAGGATGTAGCCGGAATTACGTCGCGACGTATCTGTCGCTACGTCGTGACGCGCCGATTGCTACGTCGTGACGCCTCAGATGCTACGTCGTGACGTAATTTCGGGAACATCGGCAAGCGGAGCAGCTTACCAGGGGCGTGGTAACAGGTGGCAATAAGGTGACAATAAAAACGCACCTTGTTGCCACCTGTTATTCGCTTATAATCAGATGGTTAAGTCTAAGTGTGATATTAGTGGCATTAGATTTGAGAAAAATAATTTTTCTTTCAATAAATTCGGCCTTTGAAGTAAGCTGATGAAACCATGTTCTTCATTGCGCAAGTTCATACGTTTCATTGAGCCGATACATCCGACTGCGCTGGCTTAAAGATCCGACTGCGCTGGCTTGAAGATTCGATTGCGCTGGCTTGAAGATATGACTTCGTTGGCTCGAAGATTCGAATTCGTAAGCAGAATGAGACGGATTTGTTTGCAGAATGAAATGGCTGAGTTTGCAGAATGAAGTGGCTGAGTTAGCTGACAGAAGTGGCTGAAGTAGCGAAAAAAAAAGAGGGCATGTCATCGCACTTATGACACACCCTCTCTATTATTCGTATAGTATTATTGTTCCAATTTCTTAATCTCTTCGATAGATAAGTCGGTGAGATCAGCAATTTCATCTAATGGAAAGTTGTGTGCCAACAACTTCAAAGCAAACTCTTTCCTACCTTCTTCATATCCTATTTTATAGCCTTCTTCGTATCCTTTTTTATAGGCTTTCTCCACAGCATACTTATATACCGCATAATTGTCCCACATGACCATCATGCTGTTGTCGTATTTCTCCTGTTCCTCTTTGGTCAGGGTTTTGGAGTCAGCGTATTCAGCCAATTTCTTGAATATCTTGTCAAGAGCTTCGCAAGGGAATTGTTCTACTATCTTCATATATTTCAATTTATAAATCCAACAATCTAAAAACGTAGTACACGTTTAGAACTCATTTTATTGTTCCAATTTTTTGATTTCTTCAATAGATAAGCCAGTTGATTTTGCAATGACGTCTATTGGAGTATTGTATGCCAATAGGTTCAAAGCAATCTCTTTATTCCTCTTTTTTTCTCCTTTCTCTATACCTTTCTCTATACCTTTTTTTATTCCTTTCTCTTCAGCATGCTTATATACAGCATAATTGTCCCACATGACCATCATACTGTTGTCGTATTTCTCCTGTTCCTCTTTGGTCAGAGTCTTGGAGTCGGCGATTTCTGCCAGTCTCTTGAATATCTTATGCTGAGCCTCGAAAGGCATTTTTTCTAAAGTCTCCATATGCTTCAAATTATAAATCCAACAATCTAAAAACGTAGTACACTCTTCCTTATGTACTTACGCTGCAAAGATACGCTTTTCTTTCGTAACTTCCAAGAAATTAACTAAAAAAGTTTTTGTGAGTGGTGGGGGAGAGGGAGAGATAACAAAAAAAGTGCAACACCCGGTGTGGGCATTGCACTTTAATATGATTGATAGTAGGATTACTTCCACTTGGAAGCACCTGCTTCACTGTCAAGACTTGCGTTGAACTTGAATTCTCCATTTGCTGGATTTGTCCAAAGATCAGTCTCAGAACCCTTGAAGTCGATGAGACCATCTATGCCGTATGTAACAGCGTCAGCACCGATAGGTGTGTAGGCAAAGTTGGTCTTGTAAGAACCTGCTACAGAAAGCACTGTGCTTGCACCATTCAGTAGAACACTTCCCTTGACACCAGGGGTGTAAAGCTGAAGTTTTGCTCCTGCACTTCCGTCTGTAGCCATAGAAGGACCAAAGATGCTGTTGGTGATGTTCAAGTTTGCTGCATTTGTAGCAAAACGGAACAATGGTGTGTTAGCATTTGCTGTAGTCTCCATTGGAGCATAGCAGAAAGTACAGTTGTTTACATTTACAGTAGGAGCCTGGGCAGTCTTACGTAAGTCGCAAAGCATAATAATGTTTGTAATAGTACAATCATCGAATGTTACGTTGCGGAAATCTCCACCCTTATCTGCGATGGTTACAACACCCTGATCGCCGACACCATCAATTGTACAACCCTTGAAGGTAATGTTCAGGAAGTTGTCGCTGTTCTTCTGACCTCTTACTACACCACGGAAACCGCGGATGTAGCAATCGTTGAAGATGAGTTCACTGATGGTAGAACCAGTACCGCTGACATTGATAACCTGACGGCCACCGAAGCCCTTGTCTGTACCTGCGAGGAACGCATCCTTATCGGCTTGCTTATCGCTAATCATATCGATGCTTTCAAACTTCACCTTATCGATATTAACACCCTTCTTGACGTTCATACCGCCGGAGAAGGTGAACTGAGCGTTACCGCCCAATGTCATACCGGTAACGAAGGTTACATTGCGGTCGAGACTGATAGAGTTGTTAATCTTGTATTCCTGTTCACCACGGAGGATGACAGTCATACCGTCTTTAACCATATCCCAGAATTCTGCAGTCTTCAGTGTATCCTTGGCTTCCTTAGCATCCCAGTTGCGGGTATCCAGCCACATGCCTTCTCCATACTTCTCGTCGAAGTTGACGCTAGCCTTGGTTGTAGCTGTTGTTTTACCTGCATAGGTAGTATTATTGAAGTCAGAAGAACTGTCGTATGTCTTGAATGTGTATGATGTTTCTGGCTGCAAGCCGTAAATATCTACATATCCCTGAGCATATTCGGCATCGCTAACTTTAACCTTAATAATGTCTTGGTTTTCTGCGTCTTCAGCAGGGAAAGCCATTACATACTTGATTTTTTGACCACCTTCAGCCCAGGATACACGAGCAGCGTTATCAATAGCCTTGGCACCAGAAACCTTTGTTGGGTAGTTGATGCTCTGAGCCTTTACCTGATAATACTCAGATTCCTTGTTGTTACCAATACACTTGATTCTTACACCATACTTCTCGTCCCATCCTAAGTCATCGAAAGTATAGGTATCATCCTCTGTTGTGGCTTTCTTGATTACTTTCAGGTGATTTGTGCCATCCTCATCTGTAGATGTCACAAGACCCAATTCCAACTCATAACTGGTGGCACCCTGGATTTTATCCCATTCTACCTTCAAGTTATTTGAGTTGACCGTTGCGCTTGCAATTGGACGGAACAAACGAGGTGCATCGCCCAAGTTGTCATCATCGCTACAGCTTATCATTGTGGTACCAACTGTAGCAGCGAAAAGCATAGACAATATATATTTATTGTATTTCATAATTACTTACTTTTATTTGTTATGGACTACATAACCCGATTTACTTGTTGCGAATAGCATAACCTTCGTTAGACAATACACCGTTTGAAGAAGCAATGTTGTCCTTAGGGATAGGCAAGATATATGGAGTTACCTTTTTGCGGAGAGGCTCCATGTCTTCTGCACCTGTTGTCACAACTCCGTCTGTCAGACCAAACCATGAGTATAGGAAAGCCTCATTCATGACACCCTTCTTGATAGTGTTGCCATCTGCGTCGGTTCCATACTTTGTGTTTGTTGTAGGATCAGTATCACTGACTGACATGTATGTATCCAAGAACTTGATATATTTCAAACCATCGAAAGAAGCTCCCGCAGTCTTAATGTCATCATCTGCAAGTGTTGTTGCCTCTTTGTATGGGCTTGCGCTGTTATCACGATAAGTGAAATAGTTGTTCTCGAACTGAATCTCGCCATTTACATAGTTGTAGTAGAGGCGTGGTGCGATGCCCATATCAACAATTTCTTTAGTCTTGTCGTAGATGAATTCTCCATTCTCCAGACGGAGCTGGTTATAGTTCATAGTTACGTCACGAACCCACTCCAAAGTATTAACGATGGCATCTGAGTAGTAGTTCCAACGAACGAGGTCGAACTTACGGATGCACTCGCCACCAAACTCCCAAGCACGCTCGTTGATGATAGCTTTCTTGAAAGAGTCGTGATCGTTGAGATTATCAACATATTCATTCACCATCTCGTTCTTGTTGGTTGCATTTGCAAAGGCACGGTTACGAACTCGCTTCAACATCTCCTTTGCCTCAGCAGTAGGTCCATTGTTGATTTCGTTATCAGCTTCAGCGAGGAGTAACAATACGTCAGCATATCGCAGGATAGGGAAGTTGATACCAGTACCCTTAGATTCAACGTTGTTGACACTCAAATCCATGCGGCACCATTTAGCTGGCTGGATGTTGACGCCATCCACTGCTGCCTGCTTGTTGTCGTACAACCAACGGTAGTTAGCACATGTAGCCTTCAGACGCTGGTCTTGTGCATTGAATGAGCATGCATAGCTTGGAGTCAGGTTGGTATAAGTTGTACCAGCACCCTTAGAACTTGAAACTACGCTCAAGCCAAGACACCAACCGATGTCACCACCTGAGTTTGGAACATAACCCATCTCGAACAATACATCACCATTAGCTGGGTTGCAGCCGTTGATTTCATTATCAAAAATCTGCTTGAAGTTGTTGTTGAGCTGACGGTCCTTCAAGGAAATCAACTTCTTGGCATAAGCCTTAGCAACCTTGTAGTAATCGTCTGCTGAAGTAGCTGTAGCCTCGTTACCATTTTCATCAACATAATGTACAGTATATTCATCGCCTGTACCTGTGCTGCGGGCCATTGTACCATCAGCCTGCATAGAGTAACCGGCACGGAACATAGCCAACTTGGTGATGAAACCAAGAGCGAATTCACGGTTCATGCGCTCTACTGTAGTTTTGCTGCTCCACTGCATCTCACCCTCGTTGTTGATGAGGTCCTGAATCAAGTGGGTATAGATGATGTTCTTATCTGTACGTGGATCATTGTGCATATCATCCTTAGATGTAGGAGTTGTAGCAAATGGCACGTCACCCCAGAAGTTACACATCAGGAAATACCAGTATGCACGAAGACAAATAGCCTCACCATGAAGTTGCTTCATATCTGCATCTCCATTCTTATATGCATCGCTTGCCTCAATACCTTCAATACACTGGTTTGCGAAATCAATGGCTTTCTGGGTGTTGTTCCAGCAGTTCTTGATATCACCGAAGTATGATGGGTTAAGGGCCCAGATACCGCGACGTGTTGTCTCTGTAGCTTGAGCCTTCTTTACGTAACCGATCTCTACGTCAGTATTCTGCATCCAGTTGGTGCTCATACGTGATGTATAAGTGTCCTCGCAGAAGTAGGCATATACGTGGTCTACCATCTTGCGGGCATCAGTTGCGTTTGAACACAGGTAGTTCAAATTGTCTGTAGACAAAGTCTCTGTGTCCAATAAGTCACTACAAGAGTTAAAACTTGCTCCTGCAATGAACATTGATATATATAGAAATATACGTTTCATAATTTGTATCTTGTTTTCTATTAGAATGAAATGTTTACACCTGCTGTCCAAGAGAATGACTTAGGATATGATGAGAAGTCGGCACCTGGAGTCAAACCGCTGGTCTTGCTGCCACGGATTGATGAGTTAACCTCTGGGTCATAACCTGAGTAGTTGGTCAAGCAGAACAAGTTTGTCAATGTGCAGTACATGCGCAGTGAATTGCAAGCGAACTTCTTGGTCCACTCCTTAGGGAATGTGAAACCTACTGTCAAGTTCTGCAAACGGAGGAATGAACCATCCTCAACAGCCCATGATGAAGGTACAGGATTGTTATCTGACAAAGTTGCTGCGCTCCAAATAGAAGCATTTGCATTCATATTCTTCAATGTCTCGTAATCTGTTACGATTTCACCTGTAGCCTGATCCATGTAAGTCCATGCCTTACCGCCCAAAGTTACAGGAGTCATTTCCTGACGGAGACTTGCGTATGTATTACGGTATGACTGTGATGTAACCATCTTGTCGAGGTTGTAAACGTCATTACCTACTACGAAGTTGAAGTTGGCAGTCAGGTCAAACCACTTGTATGTGGCGTTGAGGCCGAAACCACCCTGGAATTTAGGCTGAGTCTTACCGATGATGGTGCGGTCTGACTCTGAAATCTTCTTGTCACCATCAAGGTCTCTTACCTTCATTGCACCTGGACGGAGACCTGCCTTAGAACCTGCAGTGATGAATGAACCATCCACTACACCTTCCTTCAGGATATAGTTACCGCTCTTGTCAAATACGAACTGTGTCTTGCCGTTCTCATCGGTTGTGGTCTGGAAGTCATCAACAGTGTAGAAACCGTCGCAAACGAAACCATATACCAATCCGAGAGGCTGACCTACAACAACTCGGTAGTCGTCGTAACCGCGCATGTCGGTAGAGAAGGCACCAGAGTTGTAAGACTGGTAAGTCTGACCACCAGCCAACTTGTCAACCTTGTTCTTATTGAAACCAACGTTGAAGTTGAAGTTCAAAGAGTAATCCTTTTTGCGGAGGATAGCTGCATTCAAGTTCAACTCAACACCACGGTTAGATGTCTGACCGATGTTCTGCTGCATAGAAGTATAGCCGATTGCTGTTACTGGAGCATCGAGGAGCAGGTCCTTTGTGGTGTTCCAGTAGTAATCCAAGCTACCTGAGATACGCTCATCGAAGAAACCAAAGTCCAAACCAACGTTACGTGTAATGGTGGTTTCCCACTTCAACTCTGGGTTAGCCAACTGAGAATTGTTCAATGTATAGTGAGGGTTCTGCTGGTTACCTGCACCATAATATTTTCCGCTACCATAAGCCTTGTAAGTTGTCTCATACATGGAAGAGCTGATACGGTTGTTACCTGCTGTACCGTAAGAGAAACGGAGTTTCAGGTTAGACAACCAGTCCTTTGTGCTCTTCATCCAAGGCTCCTCTGCGATACGCCAACCCAATGCGGCAGCAGGGAAGTAGCCCCAGCGGTTGTCCTTCACGAACTTAGAAGAACCATCGGCACGCATAGTGAATGTCAGCAAATAGCGGTCTGCATAAGAGTAGTTCAAACGGCCGAAGAAAGAAAGAGTACGATCTTCCTGACCCAATGAAGAGTTGATGGTACGGGAACCTGTTGCACCTGAGTTTGAAGCAAGACTTGCAAACATCTTCTCTGGAGCAATGTCCTTCTGGAAGTATTTAGCGATAACACTGAGGCTCTCATTGTTTGTTGCTACATACTCCTGGCCAATCATGGCGTTCAGATTGTGTACCTTGTTAAATGTCTTGTTGTAAGTCAAGGTATGGGTCAAACGGAGCTTCCAAGTATCTTTCTTGGTCCATTCACCCATAGGAAGGCTACCGCCATCCTTTACAGCCTTGTCACTCAAAGCAGCATAATAATCTTTCTGCTGGAAGAAGGTGTAGTCATAACCAGCCTCTGCACGATATGTAAAGTTCTTGAGGAACTTCCATGTGATGGCACCATTATAGTTGTAACGGCGCTCATTCTTTCTTCTCCAGTAGTCATTTACCTTATCCTGCAGACTGCGGGTAATAGAGATGTACTCATCATACTCATCGTCTGGAAGAGTAGAAGGATCGATGTCGAGCTGATCGTAGAGACCGTTTACAGGACCCTTGGTAATAGCCTCATAAGAACGGATCTTATAAGTACCACCACCTGTACCAACACCCTTGGTTGTAGCATCAGCCAGACGCATACCGAAGTCGAGCTTCAAGTTCTTGCAAATCTCATGGTTCAACTTGAAGTTTACATTGAAACGGTCGTAACCGTTGGTCTTCATCAAACTGTTGTCGTTGGTGTAAGTACCGCTGAGGTTGAACTTAGTCTTTTCAGAACCACCGCTAACGCTTACGTTGTGAGACTGTGACAGGTCGTGATTGCCGAACATTTCATCCTGCCAGTCATGACCCTGCTGATACTGATACAAGTCGAGGTCTCCGAAAGAACCGAAACGCTTTTCGAAGCTGCTGATATCAGATGTGCCGCGGAGAGCAGCACGCTCATAGTTGTACTTAACGTACTGATAAGGAGTCATGGTGTCAAGAGTCTTGGCAATGCTCTTTCCCTGAACGTAGCCATTGTAAGAAACTACGGTCTTACCAGACTTAGCGCCCTTGGTAGTAACCAGGATTACACCATTTGCACCCTGAGAACCATAGATAGCTGTTGAAGCTGCATCCTTCAATACGGTAATGTCCTCAATATCAGAAGGAGCTATGTCACCGATGCTGGATACAGGGAATCCGTCTACGATGTAGAGAGGAGAGTTGTCACCAGTGATAGAACCGCCACCACGCACCTTGATGATCATTTCTGCATCAGGTGAACCGTCGGTAGTTGTAATCTGCACACCAGGCAACTTTCCTGTCAAAGCTTCTGCTGCATTTGTAACAGGAACCTTGGTAAGGTCTTCACCCTTTACAGTAGCAACGGCACCAGTCAAATCCTTCTTTCTTACAGTGCCGTAACCGATGACAACGACATCGTTGAGGGAGTTAGCTTCGTCCTCGAGCTTTACTGTAATAGTTGTTTTACCTGCAACATTAATCTCCTTCGCTTTCATACCGATGTATGAAATCTTCAGTTTCTTACTGCTGCCTTTCAAATTAACGGTGAAGTTACCATCAATATCAGTGATACCACCATTACCTGCTTGACCAACCTCCATGACAGAGGCGCCGATAATAGGCTCGCCCGTATTGTCAGTAACAACGCCTTTTACTGTTTGTGCAGATACACTTGTTACTACGAACATCAGTGCGCCTGCCAAAGCAATTTTCTTTTTTCTAAAATTACCAGACATACACTTTAGGTTTAGATAAAACTTATTCTAAATTACTAATATTCTAATGTTTTTATTTAATGTTTTTAAGTAGAATTCCAATTCTGAGCAGATGCTTGCTGAAGGCTGTTCCTCTTGGTTCCCGAAGGCTCCGGTGGGGGCAACCTGGATGCGTAGCGATAGCTAAGTCTTGGTTTTCTTGTTGCAAAAGTATATAAAAAATATGAGAATATAGGTATATTGGGGGTAAAAAATAACGTAAACGTTTACAGATTTTTGCGTAAATACTCTGTTTTTTTCATTTCGACGGTCTGTTTTCTCAGTTCCCGTTTCTGCTGTTTCAGAAGTTGAGGGAACAAAAAAGTGCAATATCCGGCACCCTTCTGAATGAGGATGGGGATATTGCACTCCGAATGTTATCTGTCAATCTAATTACTTATGGTCTCTGCTTCTTTACTTTACGATGACCTTGCTTGTCTTCTTGCTGCCATCTGCCAGGGTCTTAACTACGATGTTGATACCCTTCTGAAGATTTGAGAGCTGTGTGCCGTCGGCTGCATAGATGGCGGTCTTGATGACTGCTGCATCTGTAGCTGAGGCGATGTTGCGGATGCCGGTGCCCTGACCAACAACTGTAGCTTCGCTCAAACCGCCCATCTCATTGGCTGCACGTACGCTCCATGTTGCAGAGGCGTCATCAACGATATAGCTAGGAGTGATGGTGAAGTCTACTACCTTGCCGTTCTTGCATACTGCCCAGAGAAGAGCGTAGTCGTTGTTGTCCCAAGCGAGGGTTGTACCGTTCAGCTTAACGTTGCTAGGTGCTGATGCCTGCTCGGTAGCTGCAGTTGGATCCCAGTCATCATCCTGACCCATTACTGTTTCAATGGTGTAGGTTGCAGCTTCCTCTGCTGTGAGGATAGGGTCTCCTGCTGTTTCATTACGACGGTTTACATAATTGTCACCATCCTTTGAATCGTAGGCATCGTAAACTTTCTTTCTGTCCTTGAGGTCTACTACGCTACCTGTTGATGTGTATGAGTTGTATTCAGCGAAACGCTTAGGGTAACCGCCACTCATCTCGTTCCATCCTGCTGCTGATGGGATAGCTTCCATCTTGGTGTCGATGTAGAGTGCAATAGGTGTGCCTTTGCCCCATGGACGTCCCAAGGTGTAGTTGCCGTTTAGGTCTTTTGCCGCAGTAGCATCCTTGATAGTACAGTCTTTGAAGATGTAGCCATACTTCTTAGGCTGAGAAGGAACTGCGAGATAGCCTCCCTTTTCACAGATCCAGAGTTCTACATTATTATAATATACATCACCCTTACCGCAGAGGTAGTCGGTACGACCACGAAGGATTCCGTCTTCGAAGTAGAATTTACCGTTCTGGTTGTTTGATACGTAGGTGTCCTGGTAAGCCCAGAGGTTTACGTTCTTACAGATGGTCTTGTTGCTCTGGTCGTTGAGTACGATGTCGCGACCTTTGGCATCACCCATACTGCTGTACATCTTTAGATCCTGGAAATAGGTGTTTGTTGCTCCCTTCTGCAAGCAGAGTACGTCACCCTTGCCGATACCTTCCAATACGTTGGCTGATTGGCCTGAGTTTGGAACGGTGTTGGTCAGTGAGGTGTTGTCCATGCCTTCACCAATGATTGATACGTTTGGCGTATTCATATAGGTGGTTGGGTTAGCATAACTCTTGCCGTCGCTACCTGTTACCTTACTCTTCTCGTCAGCAGGAATCTTGTAGTCGCCCTGCTTGATGAAGATGCGGAAACGCTTGCTAGTATCTGTACGCTTAGCTGCTGCATCAAGTGCTGCCTTGAAGTCGCCGTCGGTTGGTACGATGAAGTCGTAGAGTGCTTTGGTTACAGCTGGCTTGGTCTTGGTAGTGAAGTTCAGAACGATTGCCTGGTCTGTGGCATTGTCTGTCAGGTCGGCTACCGAACCTGCAGCGAGTTTGAAGGTATAAGCCGTAGCGTAGTTCAAGCCTTTGTATGCGAAGGTGATGGTCTTGCCTGATACAGTTCCTTCTATCTTTGCTGTTCCGAGAGTGGCTGCAGCGTTGTCGGTGAGTTTTACCTTCTCATCAAAAGTCAGTACAATCTTGCCGTTGGCAGATGCGTTGGTTGCGCCTTCTGTTGGTATGGTGCTTACGAGTACAGGGGCCTTGCCGTCGTTTACGAGCTGGGCAGTACCTGTGATGTAGATATTTGTGATAGCGATTCCGTCGTTGTCGCCTGTTGCTCCCTTGATGGAAGAAGTCTTGTCGGCAATCCAGCGGATGTATACTTCTGCTTTGTTGTTTGCATCGGCTGGGAGAGTGAACTCGCCATCGGTCCAGGCTTTGGTTCCTGGCATCTTGATGGCGCCTACCTTGGTCCAGTCGGTGCCGTTGAGAGAGTATTCCACATTATATGTTTCGTATGCATTATAATTGTAGAGCATACTGCTCTTTACCTTGATATCGGTGAAGGCTGTTGCGTTGACCTTGGTCTGCCAATAGGTTTCGCCCAGTGCCTTGGTTTTCTTGGAGGTCCAGTTTACAGCTGCATTCTTTCCTTCGTAGCCGCCAGCACTGTTGCTCTTGTCGAGCCATGCGTATGTATTTCCGTCTGCATCGCGCAGGATGAGCTGGTCTACATCGTTGTCTTCTGCAGCGAAGTCTGCTGTACGACCTTCTCTTGCTGACTTATAGAAGTCCCAGCCTGCGATGAAGTCTTTTGCAGAATATGCAGCAGTGTATGATTGGTCGACATTCATCTTTATTTTGCGTTCTGCTCCTGTTTCACCATCATTCCAGTTGGTAAAGGTGAGGATGTCGTTGCTGCTGGCTGTGAGGGTTACTTCTGTTCCCTCTTCATACATATTCTTTCCGTTAACAACGGTTGGGGCAGGAGTTGCGCTTACCATATAGTCTTTTGCACCACCTTCTACCTTGTAATCCAAAGCGTAGGTGTTTATCTTTTCAAAGTTTGCCTTCAATGCTGTGTTGGCAGAGATAGAGAAGGTATATTCTTCATCTGTAGATACTACCTTATTATTGGCATCTGTCCAGTTGACAAACTTGTAGCCGAAATTCTTTGTTGCAGTTACGGTGATTGGTGTTTCTGCATCAAATACTGTTCCTGCAGGAGATACCTTGACGGTTCCTGCTCCTACAGTTGATACAACAGCTGACAGTGTATACTGTTCTACCTGTTGAATGGTTCCGTTCAAGAGACCATTGATGTGTACATCGGCAAAGCCTTGCTGCTTAGTAGTGCCAACGCCGACGGTGCAGCTCAGCGTGAAGCCTTCAGCTGATGTCAGTTTGGCTTGCTGGTCGGCAGTGAGTTGGATGACGATGTGGTTGGTCAGGTTTTCATTTTTCGAAAACTTGTCAGTCTCTGTTGTCTTGTTCTCTCTTAATGCGGTGAAATTACCCAAGTCTACCGAAGTTCCGTCGCTGAGTTTGGCGGTTACGGTTACTCCATTTTCTGAATCTGTACCGAATCGGTTTACGTAGGTACTGATAGAGGTTGGAGTAAATGTTAGTCCTTTGCTAGGTTTAATGGTCCATTCTACGGCTTTTGTTGTGCCAATAGGACCGAAACCAGCCATGACCATCTTGTTTCCGTCTTTGTCTTTTGTAGTCTGTGATGTCTTGAGAGAATACTTCAAGTCACCGGTGTTTACGGAAACCAGACTGAAACCATTTTCTGGTGATTTAGTGTACTGCGTAGCGTAGTTGTCGTCATTAAACGGCCATGAAACGCTAGCTTCTTCGTTCTGGTAGGTTTGCGCATTTGCCACTACCATAACAAACAGGGCAATGAGTGAGGGCCCAAATCTGAGTAGATTCTTTTTCATTTGTTTGCCTTTTTAGGTTGTTGTACTTATTATTTTTATTCACTACCGTCCCGTTAAAGTGGACTAATCGTTCTTTGAAATCATTGAAATAAGTCTTTTATGAGCAGTTTCCATTGACGGACAAAACACCGCTCAGGGAACTGTTCGATAAGACTTATTCCAATGATGTCAAAGAGCAATTTGGTCCCCTCATTCCGGGGCTATTTGATTAATATTAAACTCGTCCCAATTTTAACGGGACTCTAATGATTTAACATATTTCTTTCCCTTAACGACAACTACGCCATGATAACCTTCTCCAACACGCTGACCGTTAAGATTATATATAGCATTATCTTTTTCAGATTCTCTGGAAAGACCTAATACCGGAACAATAGTAGCAAGGCCTCCAACAAGCGTTATCTCCTCACCTGCATTAGTTGGAATATCATAGAGATAAGTATCCGGAAGCGTAGTGGCAGGAATCTTACTTGCATCCTTGACTATAGGCTCCGGCATGCCGTAAGGCTGCATCAAAGAATTGGTATTATTGCCTTCTGCTACAGAAAGAGCTGTACCATCGGCATTTGTCAATGGTGTTGCAGTACGCAGACGTAAGTTTCCGCCGACAGTAGACTTCACTGCAAGCTTCTCTATCTTGCCGTCAACCCATTTCATATCTGTCACCACAAATCCGCCACGGGCACACAGTCCTTTCACTTCGCCACCGGCTTTCCATTCCGTAGGCAATGCAGGAAGAACATGCAAGAAGCCGGCATGTGACTGCACAAGCATCTCTGCTATAGCTGCAGTAGCTCCGAAGTTTCCGTCAATCTGGAATGGAGGATGGGCATCAAACATATTTGCATACGAGCCGCCGTCGGAAGAAGCGATTGTCACATTAGGGTCGAGCAGGACAAGCTGGTTCTTAAGAATCTTCATGGCATGGTCTCCATCAAGCATACGTGCCCACATGGCTTCCTTCCATCCCATCGACCATCCGCGGGCAGCATCGCCACGTCCGACAAGACTCTTGTGTACTGCCTGATAAAGTGTAGCGTTTTCGTATGGAGAAACCTGATTGCCAGGATAAGCGCCCCAGAGATGAGACAGATGACGATGAGACGAATTCTCTTTATCCCAGTCTTCCTGCCATTCCTGTACCTGTCCGTATTGACCAATCTTCCATGGAGTAATCTGTGCCTTCAGAGCATCAAGAGCATCTGCGAAATCCGCATCCTTATCAAGAGCACGAGCTGCAAGAGCTGTATTCTTCAACAAGTCATAGACCATCTCGTTATCCATGGCAACTCCTCCGAAAAGGGCAATGTTTGCAGTTTTACCGTCAGGCTTGGTATAAGAGCCTATACCAGGATGATTCTCCGGTGAGTTGCTCGGACAAACAACCATATACCCTGTATTCGGATCCTTCACAAGAAAATCCTGGAAGAATTCTGCCGCTCCCTTCATTATAGGATAGACCTCTGCAAGATATGTCTTGTCGCCAGAGAAGAGATAACGCTCCCAAAGGTGAGAGCAGAACCATGCGTTACATGTAGGCCATACTCCTACGGTGCCATTGTCTACCGCACCTGTCGTACGCCAAATATCTGTATTATGATGTAAAGCCCATCCACGTGCGCCATACATCTTCTTAGCTGTTTCCGCACCTGTAACACTTACATCCTTGACCATCTCGACAAACGGCTCATGGCATTCTGCAAGATTTGTGACTTCTGCAGGCCAGTAGTTCATCTCAACATTGATATTTGATGTGTATTTCGAATCCCAAGCCGGATACTGACGCGCATCAGGATTCCAGATGCCCTGCAGATTAGCTGGCTGTGTGCCTGGTTGTGAAGAAGATATGAGCAGGTAACGTCCAAACTGGAAGTAGTTGGCTGCCAACTGAGGATCAGAAGTCTTATGGAACTCCTTTATACGCTGTTCCGTGTTCTTGGACTCCTGTGTAGCATTACCTGCAAGAGTCAGGTCCACACGGTCAAACTGTGCCCTGTAGAAAGATTCATGATCCGAAAGCGTTGTAACATAATCTTTCTTGCTGTTCTCGTAAGCTTCCAGATAGGCAAGAGCTGATGCACTTGCATCACCGCTTACATCATCATATTTCTTGAAATTAGTGGCTTGCGAAATAATGATTGTAGCGTATGTAGCACCTGTCACATTAAGACGCGGAGCATTTGTAGCGGCTCCCACTGTTCCCTGAGCATAGATATTGACATTGTCGTTTGTAATAGTGCCGTCAGTGTCCACAATACGCAGATAAGTACAAAGGTTGAGCTTGTTTTCCACATTCTCACACTTGTCACGTGCCGGTCCCATCGTTGCCTTGACAGTATGCTCGTCATAGAGGACGTTAGACGTGAGCTTCTCTATATTCGACTTATTACAACCGGCATAAGCCACATTGAAGTCGAGTTTACCTTTCTGGTCCGCTTCAAGACGCACCACTGTGACATTATCCTTGAAAGAAGTGAATACTGTACGCTTATACCCTACACCTTTCACATGATACTCCACATTGCTTGTTGCAGTATTCATATCAAGATAGCGAACATAGCCTTGTGCATCAACAGCATCCGAAGTCTGTGCACTTTCCATATCATCGAAACGCTGTCCCGGGAAGCCAAGCAAGACAACACCTGCTGCACGATAACTTGCTCCATGCGAGCCTTGCGACATCCAGTTCGTAACTGCAAGATTCTGTACCGAAGCATAATCTTTATTGAAGATGCCTTGCTGTACTTCTCTGAGTACTCCAAAAGCATTTGCATTATAGTTCGTGTTCGGTCCCTGGTCCCAGAATGTATCTTCGTTGAGCTGGAGCGTATCGCATGCGACACTACCGGAGTGCATAACACCAAGACGACCGTTTCCCAACGGTAGAGCTTCTTCCCAATAGCCTGCTGGTTTGTTGTACCACAAATGATTCTTGCTTTCTATTGTAGGAGCAGGTATCGGATTGGTATCGGCGGTGATGAAACTGAACGTCAAGGCTTTCGCAAGCACATTTCCAGAAAGGTCACTTACTGTATTTGCCGGTAGCTCAAAGTTATACTTCGCACTTTTGTCAAGAGCAGAATAGCTGAAACGAATTACATTGCCGTTTACTGTTGGAGCAAGCTTGACAACACTGTTTGTATTTGCATTCGTAAGCGTTGCCTCTGCCCCATCCGCCACATGCACACTCTCGTCAAAGTTCAAAGCAATGGTTCCTGTTGTCACGACATTATCCTCATTATCCTTTGGACGGCTTGATACGAATGCCGGTGCTTCATTGTCGTCAGCAAGCACCTTTACATATTTCAGATTGTAATTGCTATTCTTCGTGGCACTGACAATAAAGAGTCTCACTATGACATTCTCCTTATTGTCGGCATCAAGAGAGTAAACAGCATCATTATATTTATTCCAATGACTGCCGCTGACATAGTCATCAAGTGTTGTCCATGTCGTCCCTCCATCAACGGAATACGCCACACCAAAATGTGTGGAGCTACTTGAGCCGTCGCCTATAGCGAAATTAAGTTTCACGTTGTTCAGGTTTACAGTAGGGAAATTCACTTCGAATTATTGGTCATGTGTTGAGGCATCACCATAGTTTTCCTTTTGTGTAAATTTATCTATCGAAGCTGTGTTCAGACGCAAGACATAGCTGTCCTTACTTTGCTTTACCTCCCACTTGCCGTCACTTGTCTTCAGCGAAAGCTTATAGTTGGTCCGTACTCCAGAACATGTGTTCGGCAGAAACACCGGTTGTTTACTTTTCCATGCGGTATTGCTTATCGCCTGCCATCCGCTGCCATCCGGAGTGTAGGTCACAACAGTTCCGCTGCTTGAGCTTTCCCATCCCTCCGAGAACACCCATGACGCAACAGCTGTCTGTTGCGCATGGCTGATAACAGGATTCGCAAAGGTAAAAGCCAAAAGCATCAGAGCCACATGGAATAAATGACTCATCATTCTTTTCATAATTTTACTTTTTAATTGTTTTTAGATTACACTACCGTCCCGTTAAAGTGGACTAATCGTTCTTTGAAATCGTTGAAAATAAGTCTTTTATGAGCAGTTTCTAGAGTCAACGGACTTGAATTCGTAACTTTGCAGCCAAATACACGGCTGCGTTGACAGCCCAGCAGATAGCCGACCTCTACAAGAACCGTTGGCAGATAGAGCTGTTCTTCAAGTGGCTCAAGCAGCACCTCAAGATCAAAAAGTTCTGGGGAACTACCGAGAACGCTGTCAGAATACAGATAGCGGCTGCTATTACTGCCTACTGCCTTGTGGCGATTGTCCAGCACGATATGAAGTTGAAACGCTCGGCCTACGAGGTCTTGCAAATCCTCAGCATATCATTGACGGACAAAACACCGCTCAGGGAACTGTTCGATAAGACTTATTCCAATGATGTCAAAGAGCAATTTGGTCCCCTCATTCCGGGGCTATTTGATTAATATTAAACTCGTCCCAATTTTAACGGGACACTAATGATTACATTTTTAAGTTTGTTGGTGCAAAAATACACTTATTATTTTTATTTAAGGTATTTTTGTTTCGGTTTCGGTGCAAAAGTTACGTAATCGTTTTCGTAGTTTTAGTTCATTTTGGTTCGTATTTTTCTGAGATTCTCAAAATGATTTATTATTTTTGCCACCGAAATAAACTAGTAAATGAAGCAAACTTAAATAAAGTTATTCATCAACTAATTAATAATATATAAACTTAAAATAAAACGATTATGAAGAAATTCTTTACTCTTATCGCAGCCGTAGCTTTGGCTGCAAGTGTTAATGCTCAGGGAACTTATGCTGTGCAGGTAGGTGACAAGGTAAATGCTGGTGATAAGATTACATCAGTAGAAAACATCACTTTGACTTATATGGAGAATGCTGGTACTGCTTTTGCAGATGTTAAGAAGCAATCTAACTGGGCTGATGGTGATTTTACTGCTTACGTTTGTGGTGTGAATAATGGTAAGTTGGTGAAAGAAGCTGAGCCAACTGGATGTGTTTATAAGTTCGAGACTGCAAATGCAGGAACTTTAACTGTAGCTATACAGATGGGAGCAAATAAAGGTTTCCATATTTTGGATGCAGATTTTGCAGAGGTAGCTCCTGCTTCTTATAATTTGCCTGCTGCTAAGGATGGTGCTTCTCAGGAGTTCACACTGAACGAGAAAAATGAAAATATTATTGCCGAAAAGTCTAATGGTATAGTAACCTTCAACGTTGCTGCTGGTGGTACATACTATGTGCTTGCTGCAGGTACTAAAATGGGCTTCTTTGGCTTTAAGTATACGATAGGCACTGGCACCGGCATCTCTTCAGTAAATGCTGCTGCAGCCAAGAAGAATGGTAAGACCTATAATATGGCTGGTCAGGAGGTTTCTTCTTCTGCAAAGGGCTTGATTATCAAGAACGGTAAGAAGTATGTAAAGTAACAGATTGTATAAATAGATAAAACAAAAGGGCATTCCCAAACATGGGGATGCCCTTTTTGTTTTATAAGAAGTTTTATTCCTTTATTACCTTATCCACTACGGTCTTTCCGTTCTTAAACAACATCTTGCGGACGTTGATTCCTTTTTGAGGAGCAGAAAGGAGGGTGCCGTTGAGGCTGTAATACTTTACTTCGGCTAATTCACTGGGATTGGAGGTGATGATCTGCGAGATGCCTGTAGGTTTCTTCCATGCAGGATAGTATTCATCTACCTTGTTCTCTGCATCAGCATTGCCTTGCTTCATGATGTCCTCAACCAGCGAGTTGGCGTAAACTTCAAGGTTGGTGTAGTACTCCTTGCTGTCAAGCGAGTAGGTGAGGGCATCTGTGGCGTCGTTTGGATCCAGACCATTGGCTGTCTCCCATGAATCTGGGATACCGTCCTTATCGGTGTCGAAGTCGGCAGGGCGAGATGCGGTGCCGAAGTTAGCCTCGGTGTAGCCGTTTACATCTGATACCTTGTCGATGATGCCAGGTGAATTGGTGATGCTTCCCTTGTACTTGGCTGTACCAGTCTTTGCCTCTTCCATGTAGCGCGCATCAATCTCATCGCGGTAGAGTGAGGCTCCGCTGTATGCCAGTACCTTGCTGAATGATTCGGCAGCAGAGTGGGTAGTAACCTCTCCTGTAGGAGCCGGTTCGTCCATCTTGATCTTGACACAGGAAACTCCGTTGATGGTCTTATGTTCTACCGCATCACCATAAAGATTCTTCTTGTCGGCTGAATAAATCTCATCATTGTAAGTATAAGTACCCTTGTCGTAGCTTACGCCCTTCCAGTCTTTGTTCTTTGTAACAGATCCTTAGGTGGTTTCCGTGGTGTTGCCATTGATAAAGTATCTGCTGGTCATTTCGTAAAACTCAGGATGGTTCTTGTCAGAATTACTGCTGGTTGATACGGTTACCAGGGTAATTCGCTCTTGGTTTCCTCTTTCCTTACCACTGCTTACATCTACCTTGAGGTCGTTCAGGGTTGTACTTTTTAAACTGTGGCTAGGTCCAGCCTTGTAGTAATTGTTCACGATGTTAATCTGTCCGCCGCCCGGACCTCCGTAGCAGGTGCCCTGTGCATTATACATCACGCAGTTGCGGAAGTCTACGTTTTCTGCCTGCACTGTGTTCTTCCACTGGTAGGTAGAATAATTCTTGTTGCTGGTGTAGTCTGTCCATCCGTATCTTGCACCATTAAAACGCGGACCGCGGTTCATGAGATGACCTATGAAGTTGTGGTGGAAGCTGGCTAGCTTACCGCCCCAGATGCCTCCGTAACCATGTGCACCCTTAGAGTGCCCCGGATTGGTGAGACTTTCGGCAACGGTACACCACTGCATGGTGAAATTGTTGTTGTCGTAGAATGAAGCCACCTCATCGATGCTCCAGCTGAAGGAACAGTGGTCGAAGATGATGCCGGTCTTGTTGCGCTGCCAGGAAGCATCCGCACCGTCATTGATGTTCTTTTCCTCTCCGCGGCGTATGCGGAGGAAACGGATGATGTTGTTGTTGCCCGGTTGAACGGTGTAATATCTGAGGGTGATGCCCGGAGATGGGGCAGTCTGTCCGAGAATGGTGATGTTGTCACCTATCTTGAGATCAGACTTCAGGGCGATAACGCCAGCCACATCGAAGACGATGATTCTATTACCCGACTTGACAGCCTCTCTGAAAGAACCCGTTCCGCTGTCGTTGAGGTTAGTTACGTGTACTACTTTTCCGGCTCTTCCGCCGGTTACATATCTTCCGTGACCTTCTGCGCCCGGAAAGGCTGGAGTTTGTGCCAAAGCAGCAGCACTCATGAGTGCTGCTGCCATTGTTGTGAATATTTTCTTTTCCATCGGTGAGAATTCAATTAATAGTTTTAAATTCAGTTTACAGTTTAGAGTTAATAGTTTATGGGGCAATCTTGCTATACGGCGAAGCCGCTGTAAACTGTAAACTATAAACTATAAACTGTAAACTATAAACTAAGTTTTACTTATTCAGTCCCTGCATTTCCATTTCCAGACTAGCCCAGATGAAAGGACCTACGCCCTTGGCATCATTGTCGCGGATTGGCTCGCTCATGTAATAGTCGAAGCTGCCGTCGCGCTTGAAGTTTGGCTTCTTGACGTATGGACCAGGGCCAGGACCGAGTCCGCTGACAGCACAGCAGCGGGTAAGGCTGATGGTCTTGTCAGGATTTACCTGGATGAAGTTGTTCAGGATTCCCTCATAAGCCTTGATACCTGCTTCCTGATATTCCTTGCCGAGGTATCCCTTGCGGTAACCCTTGAGGAGAACATAGGCAAACATGCTTGAAGCGGTGCTCTCGAGGTAGTTGCGAGGATCCTTTACGTCCATTACATCGTACCATACCCCCGTCTTCTTATCCTGATATTTCACCACGCTCTTCATTGCCTTATTTAATAAGGTGATGATTTCGCCGCGGCGAGCATAATCTTCTGGAATGGCATCGAGGCATTCGGTCATTGCCATGACGTACCATCCGAGGGCTCTTGCCCAGGTATGCTGGCTCTTTCCGTCTTCCTTGTTTGCCCAGAACTGGCTGTGGGTCTCGTCCCATGCATGTTTCCAGAGTTGGGTCTTCTCATCGTAGGTACGCAGGTCGGTCTTCACAATCTGGTCTACCGCATCGTCGAGAATCTTCTTCGCCTTCTTTGGCTTGAGGTTCTGTACAGCGTAGTTGCAGTAGAAAGGCAGACCCATGAAGATGCCGTCGAGCCATACCTGGTTGGCGTAAATAGCCTTGTGCCAGTAAACGCCTTCCTTGGTGCGAGGCTGGTTCTGCAGCTGCTTGAAGAGCGTCTTCAGCGCCAGTTCGCTGCTCTTGCTAGGGAAGAGGTTGTGCATGCGGAGGATGAACTTCGCTGTGCGCACATTGTCGAGGTTGAAGTCCTCATATTTGTAGCCTGTGATGTTTCCCTTCTCGTCAATCATCTTGGCAGGATATTCTTTCAGGTAGTTGATGATTGCCTCGTTGTTGGCTTCGGCATCAGCTCCCTTGAAGGTGCTCTTTCCGCCTTTGTAATGGAGGTAGGTGTCGAGCATACCTTCCATCTCAATGCCCATTACGTAGCTCCACTTTGGCTTCTTGCTGAAGTCGAGCAGGTAAGACTGAGGCACGCGCTGCATCTCGCTGTGGGTGAGCCACTCTGAGTAGGTCTGGTAAGGACGGTCTTCCTTGTTGAGAACCAGTGAACCATTGATGATGAGGTTGTCGAACTTCACGTTTCTTGTCTTGCCGGTAACCTTGGTAGGCTGCTTGATGACACCGTCGAACTTACAGTTTTTTACATGGATGTCGTATACGTTTTCTACCTTGTTTCCACCGATGATGAGCACACCGTAGTTGCTCTTCTGGCAGGTAACATCTTCCATGCTCACGTTGCGCACGGTAGGTTCAAATCCGCGGTAGCAAGCCTCTCTTGGCTCATAGTCGAGGTTGATTTTGAGTACGGCTTCCTTACACTGTCCTACGGTAACCTTGCGCATGTGGATGTTCTGGATGAGTCCGCCGCGGCAGTTGTTGGTCTTGATGCGGAGGATGCGCTCCAGATGAGGAGAGTCCATCTCGCAGTTCTCGGCGTATACATTCTCGCATCCGCCTGAAATCTCAGAACCGATGACTACGCCACCGTGTCCGTCTTCCATGCGACAATTGCGGATGATGATATTCTTAGATGGTTTGTTCCAAAGACGACCGTCGTTGTTTCGTCCGCTCTTGATGGCGATGCAGTCGTCGCCGGTGTGGAAGATACAGTTCTGAATGAGTACATTCTCGCATGCTTCAGGGTCGCATCCGTCTCCGTTAGGTCCTTCGTTCCAAACGGTTACGCCGTCTACCGTGATGTCCTTGCAGAGCAGAGGGTGCATCACCCAGAAAGGCGAATTGATCATCTTTACGTCCTTGATGAGAATGCGCTCAGAGCGTACGAAGTTGACGAGCTGAGGGCGGAGACCCTGTCCCATACCGAACTTGCGCTCATCGAAAGGCACACCGTTTTCTGCCATTTTCTGCAGTCTGGCGCGGGAGCCCATCTTCTGGTGTTCCTTGGTTACGCCCTCCTTGTATCCGAAGTAAGGATTGCCGTTCCACTGCCACCATGTATCATTGTTGCCGCCTCCGTCGATGGTACCTTTACCGGTAATGGCGATGTCGGAAACCTTGTAGGCGTAGATGCATGGAGAGTAGTTCCAGCATGCCAATCCTTCCCATGCGGTGCGAACCAGCGGATAGAGTTTTGGCTCAAAGGCAAACTGCAGTACGGCACCTTCTTCGAGGTTCAGTTCTACGAAGCTCTTCATCTCAATGGCTCCTGTGCGCCAGGTACCCTTCGGTATGACGATGGTACCGCCACCTTTCTTAGAGACGAGGGCGATGAGTTTGTTGATTGCCTTCTGGTTCTGTGCAGCCGAAGCGTTCTGCTTGGCTCCATAGGCAGAAATTACATACTTCTTGGTTGCCTGCTTGATATTAGGCAACTGTATGCTCTGTTCAATGCGCTGATATTCAGCATCGTTCCATCCGTCGGCCCAAGCGCAGGCTGGGATGAGAAGCAGAGCAACGAGTAAGGTCTTAAAGAATTTCTTCATTGTCTTTGTTCTAGTTTTATGATTATTTGTATTTATTTATTTGTATGAATCTGTTTATTCGTTTGTTTGTTTGGGTTTGATGTTTAACACATCGGTGCAAAGTTACGAATTTTATTTGGAAAACAGGTACTGGTAATGTTAAAATTAAATGTTTTTGCAAAAAAAAGTTTGGTGTTTTCAAAATAAATTGTTATCTTTGCAACGATATTTAACATTATTAACGCAATAAATACTGGGTAGCCTATTGGATAGACATTTACTTAATAAATAAGATTAAGAAAATGAGAAAACTCAATAATATGACAGACGAAGAGTTGGCCCTGGCTTATGTCGGGGGCGACAACAGAGCCTTTGACCTGTTGCTTTCACGCAACGAGGTGAAACTGTTCTCTTACATCCTTTTCGTGGTTCACGATGAGGATCTGGCGAATGATATCTTCCAGGAGACATTCGTAAAGGCTATCAGTCGTTTGCATGCTGGCCAGTATTCCTGTTCTGGCAAATTTATTTCGTGGTTAATGCGTATAGCGCATAATGTCATCATCGATGGTTATCGCAGTCAGTGTGTATTCCGCATGGTTGAACAGGGGAACGACAATGATCTTTCCTGTCTGCAAGGCGAAGATTTTCAGGCAGACTGTGCTGAGCAGGAGATGGTACGCAAACAGGTGCTCCGTGATGTGAAGAAACTGGTAGACTTTCTGCCGGCTCCACAACGCGAAGTGGTTTATATGCGTTTTTATCAGCAGATGTCTTTCAAGGACATAGCCGAGTGTACCAATGTGAGCATCAATACGAGTCTGGGAAGAATGCGTTATGCGCTCCTTAACCTCCGCAAGATGGCTAAGGAGCACAATATCTATCTGAATCTTGATTAGTGGAGTTCTTTCAAGGCATGGATGGTAGCATAAGGGTCTGTGCTCTTGAATACATAACTTCCGCTTACCAGCACGTCTACTCCGGCTTTCACCAGTCTTGGAGCAGTTTCTGCCTGCACACCGCCATCTACCTCGATGAGTGCCTGGCTTCCGCTCTCTTTGATGAGCTGGCGCAGACGGCCTATCTTCTTGATGGTGTTCTCGATGAATTTCTGTCCGCCGAAGCCTGGGTTAACGCTCATCAAAAGTACCATGTCTACATCGCAGATGATGTCTTCCAGCACACATACCGGGGTAGAAGGGTTGAGGGTAACTCCTGCCTTCATGCCTGCTGCATGAATCTGCTGGATGGTGCGGTGCAGATGGGTGCAGGTCTCGTAGTGCACGTTCATCATCATGGCACCGAGCTTGGCAGTCTGCTCAATGTAATTTTCCGGGTGCTGTATCATAAAGTGGACGTCGAGGGGCTTGGTGCACACCTTGCTCACGGCTTCTATCACAGGGAAGCCGAACGAGATGTTGGGCACGAAGACACCATCCATCACATCGAGGTGGAGCCAGTCGGCCTCACTCTTGTTAATCATCTCTATATCACTCTTCAGGTCAATGAAGTTGGCTGAGAGCAATGAAGGGGATACCATTGTTTTCATCTTTCTTCTTCTTTTAGTTAGGATAGCACACCTTTAGCTTCCCATTTTGCACCATAGTATGATAGGAGTAGGCTATCTGCTTGATGAAGTAGATGGTCTGAGCCGAAGGTCTCATTTTCTTTGGTGTAAATACTTGCTTCATAGGCGTGAATCTTTTTATTTGAATAATACTTCTTGTTATTTGTTTTTAGAACGGGCATGTCTTGAGGATGAGTTTTCCTCTTTCCGTAACCTGTTCTCTAAATAAATAACGGCGTATTGGGAAATTTATTACATTCCGGCGAATTTTTTTTTCTTTCTCCCTATATATAATAATGTATAGTGGAGAAAACGTGAGACGAAAGTGGGGAAAAAGGGGCTCTGGATGATAAAATAGTGTTAAATCTCAAAATTTCTCGACAAAAAGTTTGTAGTTTAAAAGAAAAACTGTACTTTTGCAGTAGAAATGAAGAACGAAGGAGAATCTTTTCGTTAAAAAGAAAGAAACGCCTCGTTTTTGGTAGTAACAAACAATTAAAAGAAAAAGCAATATGAATACATTCGTATCTACATCATGGTGGTGGCGTAACTCAAGATTCCAGAAGTCGTGAGTCGAGACGCCGTATGTGGATGTGAACAACATAATATACTAGGGGCCTGCCGTAACTTACGACAGGCCCCTTTTCTTTTACAACGAAAAATAAAAACAAAAAATATAGGAGATATTAACTATGGAAATGAAGGACATTTTGAACAGAATGTTGAACCACGAGGAACTTTCCCGTGAGGAAACCCGAGACATCATTGTAGGAATCACCAAGAGTGAATTTCCTGAGGAACAGATTACAGCCCTGCTCACCGGTTTGCAGATGAGAGGCGTAACGGTAGATGAACTGCTCGGTTTCCGTGACGGAATTCTTGCCACAGGCGTGCCAGCCATCCTGGATTGCGACCGCTACATTGACGTGGTGGGAACCGGTGGCGACCGCAAGAACACCTTTAACATTTCTACTACTTCCTCCTTCGTTATTGCGGGTGCGGGTTACAAGGTGGCAAAGCACGGCAACTATGCGGCTACTTCGGTGAGCGGTGCCAGCAACGTCATCAAGAACCATGGTGTTCAGTTTACCGATGATATAGACAAGCTGAACCGCAGCATCAACGAGGCAGGCATCGTTTATCTTCATGCCCAGCTCTTCGCCAAGGCAATGAAGTTTGTAGGTCCTATCCGCAAGGTTTTGCAGTTTCCTACCGTGTTCAACTTGTTAGGTCCTCTTGTTAATCCTAGTCAGCCTAAGTGCCAGTTGCTGGGTGTTGCCAATCTCGACCAGATGCGCCTTTACAATCAGGTTTACCAGAAACTAGGCATTGATTTCGGCATTGTTAACAGCATCGACGGATATGATGAAATTTCACTCACCAGCGACTTCAAGGTAACCACCAACAACTATGAGAAGATCTTCAAGCCTCAGGATCTCGGTTTCGAGATAGCCAAACCGGAAGAGGTACGAGGCGGAGCAACCGAGGAAGAGGCTAAGGACATCTTTGATGCAGTGCTTGAAAACCGTGCCCTCCCAGCCCAGAAGAACATCGTTCTCGCCAATGCAGCCTTCGGCATCCAGGTGATGGAGAAGGGTCAGAAGAGCATTGAGGAATGCGTGGAGATAGCAAGAGAGAGCATTGACTCGGGTAAGGCGCTCGCTACCTTCAAGAAGTTCGTAGAGATCAACAGTTAAAGGTAAAAAGGGCTTTTAAAAGTAAAAAGGTAAAAAGAGCCTTAACCCCTTTGTCCCCCCGTTCCCAGCGATTCCATCGCTGGTCTCCCAAGTCTTTGTCTTAAATAAAAAAAAGAAAAAAATGGCTGATATTTTAGAGGAAATTGTGGCTCATAAAAGAATCGAGATTGAGCAGCGCAAGCGCTTTATCCAGCCACGGCAGATGATAACCCTCACCGAGCAGAAAATGCAGGAAGATGGGGGAAAGGTGCCGGGCGGAAGCATGAAGGAGTCGTTGATGAACTCGGAGACGGGAATCATCGCTGAATTCAAGCGCAAATCGCCTTCCAAGGGCTGGATCAAACAGGAAGGTAAGCCGAGCATCATCCCGCTCGCCTACCAGCAGAACGGAGCCTCGGCGCTCAGCATCCTCACCGACATTGATTACTTCGGAGGATATGATGAGTATATTCAGGAGGCGCGCCATGTGGGCGTTACCCTACCTATCTTATATAAGAACTTCGTGGTAGAGGAATACCAGCTGCTGCAGGCGAGATACTGCGGAGCTTCTGCCGTGCTGCTCATTGCGGCCTGCCTGACCAAGGAGGAGTGTAAGCAACTCATGAACATGGCACACCAGCTGGGCATGGAGGTACTGCTCGAGATGCATAATGAGCGCGACTTCGAGTATGCTGTACTGGAACCGGATATGTACGGCATCAACAACCGAAATCTCGGAACCTTCTTTACGGATGTGGAGAACAGCTTTAGATTGGCAGAGAAACTTCCGAAGGATGTGTGCAGGGTGAGCGAGAGTGGCATCTCCAACCCGCAGACGGTTCTCCGGTTGAGAGAAGAAGGCGGCTTCAGAGGTTTCCTGATGGGCGAACAGTTCATGAAACAGACAGACCCGGGCGTAGCGCTTCAAGAGTTTATTAAGCAGTTGAAACAATAAAGAAAATGTTAGTAAAGGTTTGTGGAATGCGTGAACCTGATAATGTAAAGCAGGTTGCGCTACTCAGCGTTGATATGATGGGATTTATCTTCTATCCTAAGTCTCCACGGTATGCCAGTCATGTGGTGGCTCGCTCTGATGCTGACCGCAATGTGTGCCGAGTGGGAGTCTTCGTGAATGATTCCATTTCCAATATGTTGGATAAGATTCATTCATTCTCTCTGAATGCGGTGCAGATGCATGGAAGCGAGAGCAGGGAACTGTGTGAGCAGCTGCGTGCAGCAAAGGGGAATATGAAGATAATCAAAGCCATTAGTGTTTCCACTGCCGGGGACATTCAGAAATATAAGGAGTATGTAGGCGCTGTTGACTACTTCCTTTTCGACACCAAATGTAAGACGGTGGGCGGAAGTGGTCAGCAGTTTGACTGGCAGGTTCTGGATGAATATGATGGCGATGTTCCATTCCTGTTGAGTGGCGGCATCGGTCCGGAAGATGCTTCCCGCATCCTGTCTTTCCATCATCCCCGATGCGTAGGAATCGACCTCAACTCCATGTTTGAGATAGAACCGGGACTGAAGGATGTAGAGAAACTCAAGGAATTCCTTATAAAGGTAAAAAAATAAAAAGGTAAAAATAAAAAAGTAAAAAAATGAATAAGATAAATGCATTATTTGCAAACAATAAAGACCGCAAGCTTTTGAGCTTGTATTTCTGCGCCGGATGCCCAACTTTGGAAGGTACAGGTGATGTAATTAAGGCGATGGAGCGCAAGGGGATAGATATGATTGAGGTAGGAATCCCTTTCAGTGATCCGTTGGCTGATGGTCCTGTTATCCAGAGTGCCGGAACCGTGGCTCTGAAGAACGGAATGACGGTGAAGAAACTCTTCGCCCAGCTGAAGGAAATCAAGGATGAAGTGCAGCTTCCACTCGTGCTGATGGGATACCTGAACCCTATCATGCACTACGGCATTGAGGCTTTCTTCAAGAGCTGCGTAGAGAGCGGAGTGAGCGGTACCATCATCCCAGACCTTCCTTTTGATGATTATCTGAAGGTGGTGAAACCCATTGCCGACAAGTATGACATCCGTGTCATCATGATGATTACCCCTGAAACCAGTGAGGAGCGCATCCGTTTCATCGATGAGCATACCGATGGATTCATCTACATGGTCAGTTCGGCAAGTATCACGGGCGCCCAGAGCAGTTTCGGCGATGCCAAGCTGGCTTATTTCAACCACATTAACAGCATGAATCTGCGCAACCCACGCATGATAGGTTTCGGCATCAGCAACAAGCAGACGCTTACCAGTGCGCAGGATAATGCGGCGGGAGCCATCATCGGTAGCAAGTTTGTAACCCTGCTCAATGAAACCGGTGATCCGGATAAGGCTTTAGATGGGCTTTTTGAGTGCCTCGAAAAGTAGTTGATAGTTAACAGCGGCTTCGCTGTATAGCAGGCTTGCTCTATAAACTATAAATAATAAATTATAAACTAAGTATTATGTATCAAGTTGACGAAAAAGGATTTTTTGGAAAATTCGGAGGAGCGTATGTTCCTGAGATATTATATAAATGTGTAACCGAGTTGCAGCAGGCTTACAAGCCAATCATTGAGAGCGAGGAGTTCAAGAAGGAATACCGTGCGCTGCTGAAAGATTATGTGGGCCGTCCTTCACCTCTTTATTATGCCAAGCGCATGAGCGAGAAGTACGGATGCCAGCTCTATCTGAAGCGCGAGGACCTGAACCATACCGGTGCACACAAAATTAACAACACTATCGGTCAGATTCTCATGGCCAAGAAGATGGGCAAGACCCGCATCATTGCCGAAACCGGAGCCGGACAGCACGGTGTGGCTACAGCTACGGTATGCGCCCTGATGAACATGAAGTGTGAGATTTTCATGGGTGCCACCGATGTGGAACGCCAGCATACCAACGTAGAGCGTATGAAGATGCTGGGAGCCAAGGTGAACCCTGTGCGCACCGGCAACATGACGCTGAGCGATGCCTGCTCTGAGGCCATACGCGACTGGTGCTGCCACCCACAGGATACCTTCTACATCGTAGGTTCTACCATGGGTCCGCACCCTTATCCAGACATTGTTGCCAAGATGCAGAGCGTAATAAGCGAAGAACTGAAATGGCAGCTTGAGGAGAAGATAGGCCGCAACTATCCTGATTACCTCATCGCCTGCGTGGGTGGCGGAAGCAACGCTGCCGGAACCATCTACCACTACATTGATGATGACCGCGTGAAGATATATCTGGCTGAGGCTGCCGGACACGGAATAGATACCGATTATACCGCTGCCACCATGCACTGCGGCACAGAAGGCATCATCCACGGAGCACGCACCCTCGTGATGCAGACCGAGGACGGACAGATTGAGGAAGCCTTTACCATCAGTGCCGGTCTCGACTATCCGGGCATCGGCCCTATGCACGCCGACCTTGCCACATCGGGCAGGAGTCATGTGCTCGCCATCAAGGACGATGAGGCCATCTACGCCGGTTACGAGCTCACCCGCATGGAGGGCATCATTCCGGCTATTGAGAGTGCACACGCCGTGGCAGCCCTGAAGAAGATGAAGTTCAAGAAGGATGATGTGGTGGTGCTCACCGTATCAGGCCGTGGCGACAAGGATGTAGAAACCTATCTCGCGCACAAGGAAATGGCGGGAGAGTACGGAAATTTTTAAATAGTTAATAGTTAATAGTTAACAGAGGCTGCGCCGTTGAGCACGATTGTCAAAGCGGTTCATGCTATAAACTGTAAGCTGTAAACTATATACAGTAAATTATAAATTAAATGAAGTTTAGTTACAAGACAGTTACCCGCAAGATTCTCGCCGACCTCTATACGCCGGTGGGAGTCTACATGCGACTGAGAGATATTTATCCGCAGTCGGCTCTGATGGAGAGTTCCGACTATCATGGCTCCGAGAATTCGCGCTCCTTCATCGGTGTGCATCCGCTGGCAAGCATCGCCGTGAGTCATGGTGAGGTCATCAAAACCTATCCCGACGGAAGAGTAGAGAAAGAGCAGCTTCCTGCCTTCGGTGCCGGTCAGGGTGAGGAGTGCAAACTCGCCATCTCAAAGAGTATCAACGACTTCATCTCTTCCTTCCATGTAGAGGGCGAGAGCAAGGAGTTCTGCGGACTCTACGGATTCACCACCTTCAATGCGGTGAGATATTTTGAGAACATCCCTGTTAAGGATACCACCATGGAGAAGAATGATGCGCCCGACATCTATTACATCATGTATAAGGACATCATCGTCTTCGACCATTTCAACAACACCATGGAGCTCATTGCACTCCAGGAAAGTGAAGATCCTCACTCTTCACTTCCAGAGCTCGACGAACTGCTCAAGGCGGTGAACAAGGCAAATGTGAAACCTTATGATTTCCACCCGGTGGGCGAAACCACCTCTACGCTCACCGACGAGGAGCACAAGGCCAACATACGCCGCTGCATACGGAACTGCCTGCGCGGAGACGTATTCCAGATTGTGGTGAGCCGCCGCTTCGTACAGAAATATGAGGGCGATGATTTCAAACTCTACCGTGCGTTGCGCAGCATCAACCCTTCGCCTTACCTCTTCTATTTCGACTTTGGCGGTTTCCGCATCTTCGGTTCTTCGCCTGAAACCCATAACCGCATCGTGGGCAACAAGGCGTTCATTGACCCGATTGCCGGAACCACCCGACGCACAGGAGATATGGAGCAGGACCGCAAGGCTGCCGAATTCCTGCGCAACGACCCGAAGGAGAATGCCGAGCATGTGATGCTGGTAGATCTGGCACGCAATGATTTGAGCCGCAACTGTCATGGGGTGAAAGTAGATTTCTACAAGGACATGCAGTTCTACAGTCATGTTATCCATCTCGTGAGCCGTGTGAGCGGAGAGTTGGATGAGCATGCCGACCACATCAAGGAGTTTATTGATACCTTCCCTGCCGGCACGCTGAGCGGTGCGCCTAAGGTGAGAGCGATGCAGATTATATCAGAGCTGGAGCCTCACAACCGCGGTGCCTACGGAGGCTGTATCGGTTTTATCGGTCTGAACGGCGACCTGAATCAGGCCATCGTGATACGTACCTTCATTAGCCGAAACGGCGAACTCTGGTTCCAGGCGGGTAGTGGAGTAGTGGCAAAGAGCAATGATGAGTATGAGCTGGAAGAGTGTAACAACAAACTCGGTGCGCTGACCAAGGCGATTCACATTGCAGAGAAGCTCTAATTTAACATTTAACACTTAACATTTAACATTGACAAAAGATGAAAGTAGTAATCATAGATAATTACGATTCCTTTACCTATAATCTTGCCCATCTGGTAAAGGAGTTGGGAGCTGCCGTTACGGTGTTCCGCAACGACCAGTTCCAGTTGCCGGAGCTGGAGCGCTTCGACAAGATCATTCTGAGTCCGGGTCCGGGCATTCCGTCGGAGGCGGGACTGCTGATGGATGTTATCCGCAAGTATGCAGGCCGCAAGCCGATGCTGGGCGTATGCCTGGGTCATCAGGCTATAGGCGAGGCGTTTGGAGCCAAGCTTACCAATCTTTCTGAGGTGTATCATGGAGTGGCAACCCCTTGCACCCAGTTTGGCAACGATGTTATTTTCGACGGCTTGGACAAGCGCATAGAGATTGGCAGATACCACTCTTGGGTGGTAGACCGCTCGGGATTCCCTGACTGCCTGGACGTTACGGCGGTAAGCGATGATGGTTGCATCATGGGTCTGAAGCATAAGAACTATGATATTCATGGTATCCAGTTTCATCCGGAAAGCGTGCTGACGCCAGACGGCAAGAAGATGGTGAAAAACTGGTTGGAAAAAGCTTAATGACCTTAATGACCAATGACCTTAATGACCACCATGACCGCATGGTGGTTGTTGAGGTTTTTTGTTTTATGATAAGAAAAAGCAAAGCCTGACGCTCTTTCGAGTGCCAGGCTTTTCTGATAACCCTCGCTACATACCTCTCACGAGGTTTCACGAGAAATACTAACCTAAAACCAAATCATTTCCCATAAAGGAAAATGAAAGTATTTTTTTATTAATCATTTACATATCCCAAGCCACTGCACTCGCACCGAGTACGGCAGCAGAACTGCCATCAAGGGTAGAAACAAGGAATTTAGCCTTACCCTTGAAGGTGCGGAGCACGTGCTCATCATAAGCCTTCTGGATAGGTTTCATGATGAGGTCGCCTGCCTTGGTCAGACCACCGAAGAAGACGAAAGCCTCTGGTGAAGAGAAGGCTGCGAAATCAGCACAAGCCTCACCGAGCATCTTGCCGGTAAATTCGTATACACGCAGTGCCAGCTTGTCACCCTTGCCTGCAGCAACGCTCACATCATAAGATGTAATATCCTCAGGGTTCATCTCGCGGAGTAATGAAGGCTCATCGCTCTTCTCGAGGAACTCGCGTGCTGTGCGAGCCACACCAGTGGCAGAGCAGTAAGCTTCGAGACATCCTGTACGGCCACATCCGCAGATACGGCCCTCTTTGCCACGTACCATGGTAACGTGACCCAATTCGCCTGCGAATCCGTCGCAGCCGTAAACCATCTGTCCGTTGATGACGATACCAGAGCCAACGCCTGTACCGAGCGTAACGTCGATGAAGTTTTTCATGCCTCTTGCTACACCGTATGTCATCTCGCCGAGCGCAGCAGCGTTGGCATCATTGGTCATACCTACAGGCAAGCCGCCGAGGGCTTTGCTGAACAAGTCGGCCAATGGTACCACTCCGTCGTGTGCCCAAGGAAGATTTGGAGCGAATTCAATGGTTCCATTATAATAGTTTGCGTTTGGCGCACCGATACCCATTGCCTTAATCTTGTCAATGCCGCCTACCGTATCAATGATAGGCTGGAGAGCTTCTACGGCTGCCTTCACATAGTCTTCAACTTTTTCGTAACCGCCTGTCTTGATGGCAGTTGTTGCTTTGATCTCTCCGCGAGCATCTACGATGCCGAAAACAGAATTTGTACCGCCGAGGTCAAGGCCTATTACGTACGGTTTAAGTGTATTATCTGTCATGTTAATTATTTAAAATTAGTTAGAATTATTTTATTTCTCGGCAAAGATACTGAAAACTTTTGAATCTCGTTTATTTTTAAATATAAAAAATTTTAATTTTCTTTTTTTTCTGCCAGATGATTTGCTGTCCGAAGTTTCTCTGTTGCCCTAAATCCTGTTTATATTCATGCAGAACATCCGCGTAATCCTTGTAATCCGTGCCCGAAAATATAAAAAACGGATATAAAATGAACTTTTAGGCGAAAAAATTGTGCTTTGTGCCCAAAATTTTGTAACTTTGCCGACTGTTAGAAATTGTAACGATACTAAGATGAATATAGCATTTCCAATTGAGATAAACATCCTTGACTTCATATTCAAAGGAATTGTCATCGGTGTTCTTGCCTCAGCCCCTATGGGTCCGGTAGGCATCCTTTGCATCCAGCGTACACTCAACAAGGGTCGCTGGTATGGGTTTGTAACAGGTGTGGGTGCCGCATTCAGCGACATTGTATATGCTTTGTTTACAGGCTTGGGCATGAGTTTTGTGATGGATTTTGTGAGTAACTCCGAGAACAAGTTTTATCTTCAGATTTTCGGCAGTCTGATGCTCCTCGTATTCGGAATCTACTGCTTCAAGAGCGACCCGATGAAGAACATGCACAAGTCGAGCAACAAGCAGGGTACCCTGATGCACAATGGCATCACGGCGTTCCTCGTAACACTCTCCAATCCGCTCATCGTGTTCCTCTTCATGGCCACCTTCGCGCAGTTTGCCTTTGTCGTACCGGATATGCCGGTAGAAATGGGAGTAGGGTATCTCAGCATCGTCTTCGGAGCCCTGCTGTGGTGGTTCGGACTCACCTGGCTCGTCGACAAGATTAGGAACAAGTTTGATACCAACGGCATCGTCATTATCAATAAGGTAATAGGCAGCGTGGTCATCATCTTCTCCATCATCGCTCTCTTCGGCACGATTTTTAATCTGTATCATCTGCCGGAATTTTAAAAAGTTTATAGTTAATAGTTAATTGTTTATAGGGGCTTTAGCCGCTTTAGAGTTTATAGTTAATAGGGCTTAAGCTCGTTTCTTCTTATACAGAAAAAATGTTTGTAGCACAAGAATTAAGAAAGAAAAGTATCGCAGAATACTTATTATATATGTGGCAGATTGAGGACATCATCCGAGCTTACGGATGCTCGCTGCCTGTCATCAAGAAAAATTATGTAGACCGGTTCGACTTTACACCTGAGCAGCGTGAGGAAGAACTCGACTGGTTTGGCAACCTGATTCGCATGATGAACGAGGAGGGAAAGCGCGAGGGAGGACACCTTAATATTAATAAGGTGATACTCAAGGACGTCATTGACCTGCACGGCATGCTGCTGCAGAGCACCAAGTTTCCTATCTACAATGCCGAATATTATAAGGTGCTTCCTTTCATCGTAGAGCTGCGCCAGCGGGGCGACAAGGATCTCAACGAGATTGAAACCTGCCTCGATGCCCTCTATGGTGTGATGATGCTGCGCCTGCAGAAGAAGGAAATTACGCCCGAAACCGAAAGGGCCATCAAGGAGATTACCGTCTTCATAGGTCTGCTCAGTGATTATTACATCAAAGACCGAACCGAGGGACTCAAGTTTGATGATTACGACATGTAGTGATTAGTTATTAGTGATTAGTTTTTAGTGATTACTTTTTAAGAATATACATTATTATATATTTACAACAGGATGAACGAAATAGAAAGAAGAAGAACATTTGCCATTATCTCTCACCCGGATGCTGGTAAGACAACATTGACCGAGAAGTTTCTGCTTTTCGGTGGACAGATTCAGGTGGCAGGTGCCGTAAAAAATAACAAGATTCGCAAAACTGCGACTTCTGACTGGATGGATATTGAGAAACAGCGTGGTATCTCAGTATCTACATCTGTAATGGAATTTGATTATCTCCCTGCCGGACAGGAGGGAGAACCTTATAAGGTGAATATCCTGGATACTCCAGGTCACCAGGACTTCTGCGAGGATACCTACCGCACACTTACAGCCGTAGATTCAGCCATCATCGTGGTTGACTCTGCCAAGGGTGTGGAGGCACAGACCCGCAAACTCATGGAGGTGTGCCGTATGAGAAATACCCCGGTAATCATCTTCATCAACAAGATGGACCGTGAGGGACGCGACCCGTTTGATGTGCTCGACGAGTTGGAAGAAGAGCTCAAAATCAAGGTTCGCCCGCTGAGTTGGCCTATTGGTCAGGGCGTCCGTTTCAAGGGCGTTTACAACATCTACGAGCATCAGCTGAACCTCTTTACCCCTAACAAACAGCGAGTTACCGAGAAGGTAGAGGTAGATATCCAAAGTTCAGAACTCGACGAGCGGGTTGGTGAACGTGAGGCTGCACAGCTGCGTGAGGAACTGGAACTGGTAGATGGTGTTTACCCTGAGTTTGAGGAAGAAACCTACCGTTCGGCCGAGGTAGCACCTGTGTTCTTCGGTTCGGCACTGAACAATTTTGGTGTTCAGGAACTCCTCGACTGTTTTGTTCATATTGCTCCATCTCCTAGACCCACCCAGGCAGAGGAGCGACTGGTGAAGCCTGAAGAACCTAAGTTCAGTGGTTTCATCTTCAAGATTACAGCCAATATTGATCCAAACCACCGCTCCTGCATCGCTTTCTGTAAGATATGCTCGGGCAAGTTTGTGAGAAATCAGCCATATTACCACGTGCGCTTGGATAAGAACGTGCGTTTCTCTTCGCCTACCCAGTTCATGGCACAGCGCAAGAGTACCATTGACGAGGCTTATCCGGGTGACATTGTAGGTTTGCCAGACAACGGTATTTTCAAGATAGGAGATACGTTGACGGAGGGAGAGAAGATGCATTTTCGCGGTTTGCCAAGCTTCTCTCCACTCCTTTTCAAGTACATAGAGAATGATGACCCGATGAAGAGCAAGCAGTTCCAAAAGGGATTGGAGCAACTCATGAACGAGGGTGTGGCGCAGCTCTTCGTCAACCAGTTCAACGGCCGCCGCATCGTGGGCACCGTGGGTCAGCTGCAGTTCGAGGTTATCCAGTACCGTCTGGAGAACGAGTACAACGCCAAGTGCCGTTGGGAGCCCGTGCATCTTCACAAGGCTTGCTGGATAGAGGCAGATGACGAGAAGGAACTCGAGAACTTCAAGAAGCGCAAGTACCAGTACATGGCCAAGGATATTGAGGGGCGCGATGTCTTTCTTGCCGATTCGGGCTACGTGTTGAGCATGGCGCAGCAGGATTTTGAACACATCAAGTTCCATTTCACATCGGAATTCTAAATCAAGGTAAAAAGGATGGATGAAGAAATTCTAGATTACAACGAGCAGAAAGAGGGATGGGGCAGTAAGATGGTGGATTGGCAGAAAAAACATATTTCTGACCGCCAGATGACCCTTATCCTGGCTTTTATCATCGGCCTTCTGGCGTCGGTGGCAGGATATTTCCTGCACGGCATTGTGCACGAAATACAGTTGCTGCTCACTTCGGGATTCAACCAGAGCACCTACAATCTGCTCTTCCTGCTCTTCCCGATTGTGGGTATTTACCTCACCATGCTCTTTATTAAATATGTGGTCAGAGATAATATTTCCCACGGTATCACCCGTGTGCTTTACGCCATCTCTACCAAAAATTCCAAGCTCAAGGCCCATAACTGCTGGTCATCGGTGGTGGCATCAGGTATCACCATCGGTTTCGGTGGTTCCGTGGGAGCCGAGGCTCCTATTGTGCTCACGGGTTCGGCCATTGGCTCAAACCTGGGACAAATCTTCCGCATGGACAAGAAAACCATGATTCTGCTGGTGGGCTGTGGCGCCTCTGCAGCCATTGCTGGAATCTTTAAGGCGCCTATTGCCGGACTCGTGTTTACGCTTGAGGTGCTGATGGTAGACTTGAGCATGGCTTCCTTGCTGCCTATCCTTATCAGTTGTGTAACAGCTACTTGCTTTACCTACATCCTGATGGGCTCCAAGAGTCTTTTCGATTTTACGCTTACCAATCCGTGGGCGCTCGACCGCGTGCCTGCCTGCCTGTTATTGGGCATCTTTTGCGGTTTGGTGAGCCTTTATTTCATGCGCACCATGTCGGCATGCGAGGGCTTCTTTGCCAAGCTTTCGCCTTATCCATACGTAAAGTTGCTCTTTGGTGGACTGATTCTGAGTTCGCTCATCTTCCTCTTCCCTTCGCTCTACGGCGAGGGCTATTCGGCAGTCAACGTGCTGCTGAAGGGACAGAATGTGGAAGACTGGGGGCAGGTGATGAGCCGTTCGCTCTTCTACGGGCACAACCAGCTGCTCATCCTCTACATCGCCTTGGTAACCTTTACCAAGGTTTTTGCCACCTCGGCCACCAATGGTAGTGGCGGATGCGGTGGTACCTTTGCTCCTTCGCTCATCATTGGCGGTTTTGCCGGTTTCCTCTTTGCGCGTCTTTGGAATGTGAATCAGGTAGGTGTCTATGTTCCTGAGCAGAACTTTACACTGATGGGTATGGCGGGCCTCATTACGGGCGTGATGCATGCACCGCTTACGGGCATCTTCCTCATCGCCGAACTCACAGGCGGCTACCAGCTCTTCATGCCGCTGATGATAGTGTGCATCTCTTCACTGCTCACCATCAGCATCTTTGAAAGTCACAGCATCTACGCCCTGCGTCTGGCTAGAGAGGGCAAGCTGCTCACCCACCATATTGACAAGGCTGCACTCACCCTGCTGGGCATGCAGGATGTCATTGAGAAAGATTATCATCCGGTAGGTCCGGATCTGCCGATGAGCAAGCTGGTGAGTGAGATAAGTCGCAGTAACAACAACTTTCTGCCTGTTTTGGATCAGGCGGGTGTGCTGTTGGGAGTAATAGATATTACGAAGATTCGCCACATCATCTTCCGCACCGAACTGTATCAGCATTTCACTGTGCGTCAGCTGATGATGCAGCCTTCTGCAGTTCTTACCGAACATGACAGTATGGACGAGGTGATGCAGAAATTTGATAAAACCGATGCCGCCCAACTGCCAGTGGTTGATGTGGCAGGCGTACTGAAGGGTTACATCAGCCGTACTAGAATCTATTCCATGTACAGGCAGATTGTAGCGGATATGTCGGCAGAGTAGGTGTTTTAAGTGAAGAGTGAAGAACGAAGAGTGAAGAATTCAACGGCTTTGCTGGTTTTATTTTAAAATATTAGTGTTTTATGGAGAAGAAGGATTTGAGAATTGTTTTCATGGGAACACCAGAGTTTGCGGTGGAATCCCTCAAGCGCCTGGTAGAGGGCGGTTACAACGTGGTGGCTGTGGTTACGCAGCCTGATAAACCGGTGGGCAGACATCAGGATACGCTGCAACCTTCGCAGGTTAAGCAGTATGCCGTAGAGCATGGTTTACCGGTGCTGCAGCCTGTAAAGATGAAGGACCCTGACTTTGTGGAGCAGTTGCGTTCTTATCAGGCTGACTTGCAGGTGGTAGTTGCTTTCCGCATGCTGCCAGAGGTGGTTTGGGCAATGCCGAAATATGGTACTTTTAATGTACATGCAGCCCTCCTTCCGCAGTATCGCGGTGCGGCGCCTATTAACTGGGCAGTGATTAATGGAGAGAAGGAGACGGGTGTTACCACCTTCTTTCTCGACCACGATATTGATACCGGTCGCATCATCCTGCAGAAACGTTTTCCTATTCCGGAGACGGCAAATGTGGAGTATGTTTACGATGGCTTGATGCATCTTGGTGCTGAATTGGCGCTGGAAACCATTGATGCGCTCATCGCTGCCGATGGCAATATCGGTTCCATTCCTCAGAGCGAAATGATAGGACAGGGTGCCGAACTCAAGCCGGCTCCGAAAATCTTCAAGGATACCTGCCGCATCGACTTCCACAAGCCTGCTAAACAGGTGTATGATTTCATTCGCGGTCTTTCTCCATACCCTGGTGCATGGACTGAAATTAAGAAGAAGGAGACAGTAGTATTCTTTGACGATCCAAAGGGAGATGATGATTATGTGAGGTTCCCTGAGCCTACTGCTCATCCATCCCATAAGCAGAGTAAACAGAAAATTCAGGTACTTAAGATATTTTCTACCCGTCTTTCATGTATGAAGCGTGGTGATGCGCCTGTGGGATCGCTCCGCATTGAGGGGAAGTCGTTACAAGTAGCCTGCCTCGACGAATGGCTCATTATTCAGGAGTTGCAGCTCAGTGGCAAGAAACGCATGGATGCTTCTGCTTTTCTCAATGGTATGAAGGACATAGCTTATTATGAGTGTTTGAAGAAAGATGTAAGTGACGATTTTTAAGATTCAAAAGATTTTTGATTTTTAGTTTTATAGTATTATGACTGTAGAAGAAGACATCAAGCGTGCTGTAGAGTGCATGCGAAAGGGTGGAGTGATACTCTATCCTACAGATACCGTATGGGGCATAGGATGCGACGCCACCAACCCTGAAGCGGTAAAGAAAGTTTATGAAATAAAGAAACGTGACGATTCTAAGGCGCTTATCTGCCTGATAGATTCTGCTGACCGCATGGCGCGTTATTTCCGCAATGTGCCACAGGTAGCATGGGATTTCATTGATGCTGCCATGCCTGTAAAGCCTACTACGGTTATTCTTGATGATGCGAGTGGAGTGGCTAATAATCTGGTAGCAGAGGATGGAAGTCTGGCGATGCGTATTACCTATGAGTCTTTCTCCAAACAGCTCTGTTACCGTTTTCAGAAGCCTATTGTAAGTACAAGTGCTAATGTGAGTGGTGAGCCTGCTGCACAGAATTATCGCGACATCTCCGAGGAAATCCTCAATGCTGTAGATTATGTTTGCTGGAGCCGCCGTCAGGAGCATAAACCTCATCAGCCTTCCAGCATCGTTAAGATTGCTAAGGATGGTGAAGTGAAAGTAATCAGATAAGTTTTCAATTCATCCTTATATGAAATGCCTGCTAGACGGATATTTTCTTCCCTTAGCAGGCTTTTTTGTATGTTTTCAGTCTATAATATACTATTGCAATTCGTTTATATGACAAAAAAGAATTCCGCTCAATACGGATATATAACAAGAAACCCTGCAAGAAAGAATCTTGCAGGGTTTATCTTGGGTGGAAGGTGGGACTCGAACCCACGACATTCAGAACCACAATCTGACGCTCTAACCAACTGAACTACGTCCACCATATTGGTTATGTTTTGCTTTTTCAAAAATAGTTGGGTGGAAGGTGGGACTCGAACCCACGACATTCAGAACCACAATCTGACGCTCTAACCAACTGAACTACGTCCACCATATTCTTGTTAAGCGGGTGCAAAGGTACGAAAAAAAAATGGTTCTACCAAATTTTTTCGTACCTTTTTTCTTATTTTTTTATTTTGCAGGGCTTGTTGGAACAACTGGAGCTGCCTTCTGGGCATCTGCACCAGCTGCAGGAACAGCCTTCTGAGCACCTGCTGCTGCATCCTTGCTAGCACCTGGCATAGCAGGAAGAGCAGTCTGCTCCTGAGTGGCTCCCTCCAAAACACTGCTTTCGCCAGCTGCCTGAGGGGCTACATAAGCACATGCCACGCTGATGACAACCAAGGCTGCAGCGAGGCCCCATGTTAATTTCTCAACAATGTCAGTGGTCTTGCGAACACCCATGATTGAGTTGGTTGAAGAGAAGTTACTTGCAAGTCCACCTCCCTTTGATTCCTGGATGAGCACGATGAAAATCATCAGGATAGCTACCAGGACGATTAATACTACTAATAATGTGTAAGCCATTTTTTAAAACTAGTTTTATTTATTTATTATTCTTCTTTATTTCTTCTTGCTGTTCAGCATCAGTTTCTCAAGGAATCTGAGCTGGTCAACATAATATCCGTTCTTGTCAGGATGCTGCTGATGCAGGCGGCTGATGATTTCGTAAGCCCTCTGATACTTGCCCTGCTTGATGTAGATGCGGGCGAGGGTTTCGGTGAATACACCGCTGTTTTCCTCTTCGCCATCCTTGCCGGAATCGGTCTGAAGTTCGGGAGTAAATTCTGGTTTGTAATCTTCGTCCTGCTGGATTTTAGGCAGTTTGAAACCGCCATCCTCCATAAAGTCGTCGATGAGACTCATGGTGCGCGAAGTATCTTCTGGCTCCTGCTGGTCTTCGGTCTCCATGAGATAAGCCACATAGTCTACAGCTGCGTCAGCAGGTGTAGGCTTACGTTTCTCCTTCTTCTCTTCTTCGTCTTCTTCCATAGGAATGGATCCCAGGAAGTGGTCGATGAGGTCGCTAGTACGGTCTCCGTGTTTTTCTGCTCCTATTCCTCTTACGCCTTGCTGCTTGTTGGATTCAGCCTCTTCAGGGGCGTTTTTTATCTGATAGTGGGCTGCCTCTACCATCTCGAAGATAATCTTACGGTCGGTGATGTAGATGGCTGCACGGCGCAGTTCTTCGTCGAAACTCGGGTCGTGGAGCAGGTACAGATTCTTCAACATCAGCAGGCGTGCCGTCTGATAATACGGATATAAGGCCAAGAGGGCGCGCAAGTCGTAGAGCGTCTCTCGGTTCATTTCCTCCGGGTGTTGTATCAATCTGCTTAATTCCACGATATTTTTACTTTACTTTATTTTACTTTGAACTTTGAACATTGAGTTTTGAACTTTATGATCAGTAAAGCCGTTGAATTCTTCACTCTTCACTTTTCGTTCTTCTCTTACTTTACCAGTTAGCTACCGTAGCGTTGAATATCTGGTCTACCAGGTCTTTGATAATCTGGGTTACCAGTTCTTCCTGCACCGAGGCAAGGCTCTGAGTGGTGTCGTAGGTCTTGGCAGATGTAAACTGCTTTTCGAAGTCCTCGGCATGGTTCTTGGTGTTGGTGAAACGTACGTTTACGGTGATACTGAGCTCGGTCTGTGCTGAGTATCCCTCAGAACTAACCGACTTGTTGCGCTGAGAATATTGGGTGATTTCGCCCTCTATCTTCAGGTCTCCGTTGCGTGACACCTGTATGAGCTGGGTGTTGCTGGCAAACTTATCCTTGAGTTCGTTGTTGAACATCGGACCCATCGGACCCCACACATACGAACTTCTGATAGGGAAGTCGGCTATCTGTATGGTCTTGGTTTTGGTGTAGTCGATGCTGGCACCGTTGAACTTGTAGCTCACGGAGCATGCTGCCATGACCGCCACCATCAGTGTGACTCCTATTATATATAGGTACGCGCGTATATGCTTCATAACTTATATTTGTTAATCTTTCTGTACAGAGTTCTGTCGGAGATTCCCAGTTCTTCTGCCGCTTTCTTGCGGTTTCCGTTGTTTCTCTCCAATGCCTTTTCTATCATCTGCTTGCTAAGGTCGCTGAGGTTCAGATTCTCGTTTTCTTCCTTGATCTCTTCAATCTCAGCATCCTCGGCTTCGGGTTTGTAAGTGCCCCTAATGCCTCTTGTAGCTATTTCCTGACGGATGTGTTGTAGCTCATCGAGATCGGTAATCGGAGGTACGGACGATGCCGGAGAAACCGATGGAACGGATGATACGGCCGGAACCGGAGATACGGATGATACTGGAGCTACCTGGGTATTCGGCTGAACCGGAGAAACATATCCGCCTGTACCGCCCAACTGGCGTGCCTCATCGAGTTGCTTGCGCAGGCTGTTCATCTCTCGTCTCAGGTCGCTCACGTTGCCCCTCAGTTCGTAGAGAATCTTGTATAGCAGTTCGCGCTCGCTGGAGTAGCTATGGTCGTCCTTGCCATCCTTCTGTATGGTGGCGAGCTGTGTAGACTCCTCATCTCTCGGAATAAACTGAGTGAGAGTCTGTGCATCGATTTCTCTTTCTCGGCTCAGCACTGACATCTGTTCGGTAATGTTCTTGAGCTGTCTCACATTTCCCGGCCACTTGTATTTCAGCATGATCTGCTTGGCCTCATCTGAGAGTGAAATCTTAGGCAGACGGTATTTTTCGGCCATCTGCATGGCGAAGAGGCGGAAGAGCAGGAGGATGTCGTCGCCACGCTCTCTCAATGCAGGCATCTGTATCGGGATAGTGTTGAGGCGGTAGTAGAGGTCCTCGCGAAAGCGTCCTTCGCTCACAGCCTTGCGCATGTTTACGTTGGTGGCTGCCACGATGCGGACATCCGTTTTCCTTATCTCAGTTCCACCCACGCGGATGTATTCTCCCGTTTCGAGCACGCGCAGCAGTCTTGCCTGCGTCTGAATCGGGAGTTCGCCCACCTCGTCGAGGAAGATGGTACCCTTGTTGGCAATACCGAAGTATCCTTCGCTTTCGCCTATGGCTCCAGTGAAGGAACCCTTCTCATGTCCGAAGAGTTCGCTGTCAATGGTTCCCTCCGGAATGCTTCCACAGTTGATGGCGAAATATTTCTCTCTGCGGCGTGGCGAATTGTCGTGAATCACCCTTGGAATGATTTCCTTACCAACACCGCTCTCGCCAATGATGAGCACGGAGAGATCGGTCGGCGCTACCTGTAGGGCTACGTCGAGCGCATGGTTCAATCCGTCGCTGTTACCGACGATATTGTAGCGTTGTTTTATCTTTTGTAGTTCGGAAGTATCCATTTAGCTGCCAAAATTACTCATTTTTTCTGAATTATCTGCATTTTTTTTTAATTTTAACGTTCGGGAGGTCTGATTACAGGGCAGATTTGCCTTTTTTGCGTCATCTGCCCTCCCGAATCTTTCTTTATTCCGCTTTTTCTCGGGAAAAGGGAATCTTTCTCTTATCCCTTTTTCTTAGGGATGGAGAATCTTACCTTCTCGCTCTCGTCACGCTTCTCGTGGTAGAGTTTAGGCAGTGGATTCTCGTAGGCCTCATCATAGTCTTCGCGGTTGCAGAAGGCATCCAGCGCCAAGTAGATGGCGTGGCGGAAGGAGATTGCATCGGCTTCGTTGCAGCCCGTGATACTGTAGCTAGGAGTGGTGTTGGCGGCGGTGTGCACGAGTGGCAGACCGGCAGTAAAGAGTACGCCATCCTCGGTGTAGAGAGAATGGAACGGGGTAGTAGCCTGATCATGATACATGGCCATGATGCCGTCGAACTCTACGAAATGGCCGTTGCCGAAGAACTCGTCAGTAGGGTAAGGACCAAAAGCTTGTATTTTCTGCTCGGCAAGCTGGTCAATGGCTGGGATGATGATGCTGGCCTCCTCTGGTCCGCAGCTCTCCTCACCGTTGTTGCTAGGATTCAGGGCGAGCACGGCGATGCGCGGGTTGGTAATCATGAAGTCTCGCTTCAGTGATGTGTGCATCTGCTTCACCTTCTCGATGATGAGCTCCTGGGTGATAGCTGCCGGCACGTCCTTGAGCGGAGTTTTTCCGGTTACGGATGCGATGCGAAGGTCGCCGCCGCAGAGGATGGAAAGGCCCTTGGCACCTTCGCCCAGGCAAGTTTCTATGTATTCCTTGTGGCCCTTGAACTGGAAGCCCTCAAATTGTGCGTTCTGGTTGTTTACCGGTGCGGTAACGAGCACGTCGAAGAGCTCGTCGCGGTAGTCGGTCATGGCTCGGTCAAGTGCCTTGATGGCTGCCGTACCCGATTCCTGAGTAGGCATGCCCATGTCAACCTTTACCTCCTCGTCTACGGCTGGCAGGAGGTTGATTCTTCCGTCTTCAGCATCTTCTGCTTTCTGGATGATGGAGAACTGGGCAGGCAGATTCATCGCCTTGCGGTAATAAGCTGCCACTTTAGGCGAACCGTAGATGATAGGGGTACAATACTCCAACATCTCTGGCTCACTGAATGCCTTAAAAATGAGTTCGTATCCGATACCGTTGGTATCTCCGTGAGTGATGGCCACTCTAATCTTTTTGCTGTCCATTTATCGTTTTATTTTATAGTAGAAATCGCAGCTTCTAGCTGCTTGATTAATATTTTCTTTTTCATTTCGGGCGCATAGACGAAGCCAATGATGATGATTTCATCCCCCGTTTTTCTCAGGCGGATGCGCCTCATCACGTAGGGGCCTCCCATAGCGTCGCCCTTCATCTCCCAGAGTCCTTTTTCTGAAAGGACCGGGATTATCATGTACATGCTGTCGGTTGCGCCGGGCATGTTTGTGCGGAGCATGCTGTCAATCTGCTGCTTCTCTTGAGCAGGAAAAGCATCAGAATCGGCTTTCCCTCTTCGTTCTTCCCTCTTCACTTTCATGAGGATGAGGTTCTTCATGCCCGAACTGGCGTTGTTTGAAATCCAGATGAAGTTCCCGGCCTTCTTGCTTGCTTGCATTTCGGCAGGGATGATCATGCTGATGCCGAAGTTCTTCTTTACCAGCTGCTGCATCTCGCGGTTCTGCTTGCTCGGGTTGGTGGAGATGATGGAGGCGAGGTGCTCCAGTTCAGTCTCATCTACGAACTGGCGCAGTTTCTCGGGGTTGAGTTTCTCTCTGAGTTGTTGCAGCGAGCGGGCAGAGATGCGGATGACGGTCTGCGGTGAAGCATTCTCGTTGCGGCTCAGCCTGACTGAGAATTCCGCTGCCGGGATGTTCACTACGATGCGAGTTCTTACGAGCAGGTAGCTGCCGTGGATCTTGCCCTTCTTAACCTGGATGAGCCGGCAGAGCGGTTCGGGTTGGGGCAGGGCAGGCACCTCTTCCGTCAGTATCTTCGTAACGATGCTGTCGGTATCTCCCTCGAGTACCACCTCGTAAGGCTGTCCTGTGCTCTTGGGCAGTTTTCTGTTTCTTCCTCCTCCCGGGCTGCAACTTGCCAGAAAAAGGAACAAAAGACAGCCGGCAAGTAGGATCTTTAAAGATTCTCTAACCATTTTTCCCCCACCTTTCCTTACTTATTCATCTTCTCTTCATCCTCGTGCTCACGGATTTCTCCGATTTTCTTCGAGGTGCTGAGCAGACCGCAGGCGGCGTAGATGTCTTGGCCGCGGCTGGCACGGATGGTGGTGAAGACACCATGCTGGGTGAGGTAATCACGGAACTGCTCCATCTTCTCATCATCCACACCTTGCAGAGGAATGTCTGGAATTTGGTGGAAACGGATCAGATTGAAGCGGCAGTCAAGTCCCTTCACCAGCTTGATGATGGCCTTGGCATGCTGCATACTGTCGTTTACGCCCTTAAAGACGATGTATTCGAAACTCAGGCGGCGTTGATGAGAGAAATCATAGTTCCTCAGCAGTTCTACTACCTGCTCAATGCCCATGCCCCTTTCGGCAGGCATCAGTTCAGCGCGCTCAGAAGGGATAGGGTCGTGCATGCTGATGGCCACATGGCAGTCGCTCTCTTCCAGGAACCGCTTCAGCTTGTTCTTCACGCGCACCGAACTTACCGTGATGCGCTTCGGGCTCCATGCCCAGCCGTAGTCGGCGGTGAGAATCTCTGTGGCGCGCAGCACATTGTCGAGATTATCCATCGGCTCGCCCTGGCCCATGAACACGATGTTGGTAAGCTTGTCCACCTCCGGCAGCGAGTAAACCTGGTTCAGAATGTCGCCTGCAGGCAAGCTGCCCTCAAACCCCTGCTTGCCGGTCTGGCAGAACAGGCAGTTCATCTTGCATCCCACCTGCGAAGAAACGCAAAGCGTGGCGCGGTCTTTGTCGGGGATGTAAACCGTCTCGACAAATTTGCCGCTCCGGGTAGGGAAGAGGTACTTGATGGTACCATCCACCGAATGTTGTGCATCGGAATATCCGAAGCATCCTATTTCGTATTCGGCAGCGAGTTTGGCACGATTCGCCTTCGAGATGTTGGTCATCTCATCAATGCTCTTCACATGCTGCTCATAGAGCCACTTCGCCATCTGCCCACCGGTGAAGGCGGGCATGCCTAAGTCCTTTGCCACCTGCTTCAATTCGGCAAGTGTAAGGCCCAAAAGATATTTTTTTTCATTATTCATACTGCAAAGATAGTGTTTTTTGCCGAAAAATTAGTATCTTTGCCACATATTTTAATATAATAAGATAAAATAAAGATAAAAAACACAGATTTAGCCCCCCGAAAAGGGCTGAAGTGAACAAAAATAACGTAAGAAAATGAGAGAAAAAATAGACCTTTTCTTGCCTTGCGAATACATCGACGATGCGCAGAATGCCTTGTCGGTGCTTCATGAGTACAAGACTGTACAGCATATCCACTTCCTGGTGAGTGCTGATTTTGCCGCTCATCATCAGGTGCCCGAAGGATGTACGTTTGTCATCACCGACCGCCTGGAAAGCAGTAACACCATTGCCAGCATCGCTGAAAATACAGATGCTGACTACGTGATGATCTGTACCCGCCACACCACCATAGGATGGGGAAACAACACGCTGGAGCGATTCCTCAGAGTGGCAGATGATACGGATGCCGTCATGGTTTACGCCGACCACTACAAGATGGTGGAAGGCAAAATGGAGAAACATCCGGTAATTGACTACCAGTCAGGTTCTTTGCGAGATGACTTCGACTTTGGAAGCCTCTGGTGCATCAAGACACAGGCGCTGGCTGACTACATCGCCCAACCCGACCGCGAAGAGTATCAGTTTGCCGCCCTCTACGACCTCCGTCTCTATCTGAGCCGCGTGGGTGAAATCTTCCATCTCAACGAATTCCTCTATTCAGAAGCCGAACTCGACACTCGTAAGAGCGGCGAGAAGCAGTTTGACTATGTAAACCCGCGCAACCGCGAGGTTCAGATTGAGATGGAAAAGGTATGCACCCAGCATCTGGGCAAGGTGGGCGCCCTGATAGACACCACCTTCTACCGCCAGCCCGACTTCGGTGAGCAGGATTTTGAATACGAGGCATCTGTCATCATCCCCGTCTTCAACCGCGAAAAGACGGTAGCTGATGCCGTGAAGAGTGCGCTGGGACAGAAGGCCAACTTCAAGTTTAACGTCATCGTGGTAAACAACCATTCTACCGACCGCACCGGCGAAATACTGGATGAACTTAAAGCCGACAACCTGATACAGATTGTGCCGGAGAGAACCGACCTGGGAATAGGCGGATGCTGGAACGAAGCCATCAACAGCAGTTTCTGCGGAAAGTTTGCCGTACAGCTTGATAGCGATGACCTCTATTCTTCACCAAAGACACTCCAGAAGATAGTAGATGCCTTCTACAAGCAGAAGGCAGCCATGATTATCGGCTCGTACCGCATGTGCGACTTCGACCTCAACACCCTGCCACCGGGACTGATAGACCACAAGGAGTGGACCGATGAAAACGGATGCAACAATGCGCTGCGTATCAACGGATTGGGTGCTCCGCGCGCCTTCTTCACTCCGCTGGTCAGACAGATCCAGTTTCCTAACACCTCGTATGGTGAGGATTATGCGCTCGGCTTGGCATTTTCGCGCCGTTACCGCATCGGCAGAATCTACGACGAACTCTACCTCTGCCGCCGCTGGGGAGGTAACAGCGATGCAGCCCTCAGCGTAGAGAAGGTGAACGCCAACAACCTGTATAAGGACCGCCTGCGCACCATGGAACTGAAGGCACGCCAGCACCTGCTGCAGGGCAAGGCCGACATTATGGAAGACAGCAGCATCTCGCGTTTCTTCAACCGTCAGCTGGAGGTTTGGACCGATGCGCGCCACCGCTTCCGCGACCTCAAGCATGTAGAAACCCGCCAGTTCTCCGACCAGCTGAAACTGCAGTGGAACCCAGCCCGCATCGTAAGTACGGGCGCCAGGATAGATAAGAAAACCCTGGGCGAGCGCCCTTGTTTCCTTTGCGACAAGAACCGTCCTAAGGAACAGATGTCTAAGCAGATAGACGAGAAATTCCATCTTCTGGTGAATCCGTTCCCGATTCTGCCAGTCCACTTCACCATTCCGGCACGCAAGCATCAGCCTCAGCTCATCTACAAGAATTACGGCGAAATGCACCGCTTCATCAGTCTGCACAGCGACCTGATGGTGTTCTACAACGGTCCGAAGTGTGGTGCATCGGCTCCAGACCATCTTCATTTTCAGGCAGGAACCAACGGCATCCTTCCTCTTCAGACCAACTGGCAGCGTCTCTCCCGCAACCTGACCGACATCATCTCTCTCAATGATGAGGAGAAAATCTCTGTGGTTCGCGACTTCATCGTTCCCGCCTTCGTCATCATCTCGAAGAGTGCTGAGAGCGATGAGGCCCTTTTCCGCCGTCTCTACAAGGCAATGCCTCAGCGTGGCGACGAAACCGAACCGATGATGAACATCATCTCCTGGCGCAAGGGCGAGGAATTCATCAGCGTGGTCATTCCGAGAGAAAAGCACCGTCCGGAAGCCTATTTTGCCGAAGGCGACGCCCAGTTTGTGGTTTCGCCGGGAGCACTGGATATGAGCGGACTCATCATCACCCCTCGTGAGGAAGATTTCCGAAAGCTGACCGAGGAGAAAGCCCTCTCGCTGCTGCAGGAATGTGGCGTTTCGGAAGAAAAGATGAACGCCATCATCGCCAAACTGAAGGCATCTAAGGATGCCGAGGATGCAGCCGAAGCCTCTTCCACCTTATATAATAAAGGTAAGCAGCCCGACGTAACGGTGGGCATCGTGAGTGCGCAGAAGATTCATTTCTCGCTCAACAAACCTTATCGTGCCAAGGGCGAAAAGGTGCTGGGCGAACAGGTGGTAGAATTCTCAGAGGGCGGTGTGCTCTGGAACGGCAACCAGTACAGCCAGCTCACCTTCCATCCGCAGAGTGCCGACGCCTCGTTTTCGCTGAGCGACGTAACCATCGGTGTTAACTTCCACTGGGAGCGCAAGGAAACCCAAACCTTCCTGGGCACGCTCCGCTTTGTGGTAGAATCGGATAAGATTGTGGCAATCAATGAGTTGCCTGTAGAGAAATATCTGGAGAGCGTCATCAGCAGTGAGATGAGTGCCACTTCGAGTCTCGAACTCCTGAAGGCGCACGCCGTCATCTCCCGTTCATGGCTCCTGGCACAGATGAAGAAGCGCCGAGAGGTGGCTGAGAACGGCAACAACTTCTTCTCCTTCACCAAGAAGGAAGATACGCTCATCCGCTGGTACGACCGCGAAGACCACACCCTCTTTGATGTATGTGCCGACGACCACTGCCAGCGCTACCAGGGTATCACCAAGGAAACAACGCCCCATGTAGCTGAAGCCATCCGCCAGACCAAGGGACAGATTCTGATGGACGGCGAAGAAATCTGCGATGCAAGATTCTCGAAATGCTGCGGCGGAATAACCGAGGAATTCCAGTATTGCTGGGAGGACACGCCGAAGACTTATCTCACGGCTGTTCGCGACATCGCCCTGGGCGTGGAACATACACTGCCTAATCTGACCAATGAGGAGGAGGCTGAGAAATGGATCCGCTTCAATCGGCCAGCTTTCTGCAACACGCAGGACAAGAAAATCCTGTCAGAAGTGCTCAACGACTATGATCAGGAAACCGTCAATTTCTACCGCTGGAAGGAAACGCTCAGCCAGGAGAAGTTGCAGCAGCTCATCGCCGACAAACTGAAGATGGACCTGGGTGCCATCCTAGACATGAAGGCCGTGGAGCGCGGCAAGAGTGGAAGAATCAGCAAGCTCCAGCTCATCGGAACAGAGAAGACCTTTACCATCGGTAAGGAACTCGAAATCCGCCGTACGCTGAGCGACAGTCATCTGCTGAGTTCTGCCTTCGTGGTGGATAAGTATGATAAGGATGAGCAGGGAGTGCCTCAGCGTTTCGAACTCATCGGAGCCGGTTGGGGGCACGGAGTAGGCCTCTGCCAGATTGGTGCTGCCGTGATGGGCGAGCAGGGTTATCATTATGATGCCATCCTGCTGCACTACTATCAGGGTGCTGAAATCAAGAAACTTTATAAATAGTGATGTAAAATGGTAACAAAGAAAAACTGTCGGAGTCCATGGGCATGGATTCCGACCCTCTATTTTGCCGAAGGACTCCCCAACGTCATCGTAACCGCCCTCTCTGTGGTGATGTACATGCAGTTGGGGCTGACCGATGCTGAGGTGGGTCTCTATACCGGATGGCTCGCCCTTCCCTGGGTCATCAAGCCCTTGTGGAGTCCGTTCATAGATTTGCTGAAGACTAAGCGCTGGTGGGTGCTCACCATGCAGGCTCTCATCGGAGCTGCCCTTGCCGGCATCGCCTTCTCGCTGCCTACCGCCTTCTGGTTCCAGGCAACGATGTGCTTCTTCTTCCTAATCGCCTTCTGTAGTGCCACCCACGACATTTCGGCAGATGGTTTCTACATGATTGAGCTGGATGAACATACGCAGACTAAGTTTGTAGGCTTGCGAAATACCTTCTACCGTCTCGCCATCATTTTTGTGAATGGCTTTCTGGTGATGCTGGCAGGTGTGCTTCAGGTTCTCTTCCGCAACCAGATTCGCTTCTCATGGGCGCTTATCTTTTACGGACTGGCAGGTATCTTCATCGGTTTGTGGCTCTACCACAGCCACTTCATGCCGCGCCCGAAGGATGATGTGCAGACCGACCGAACGGTGGGTGAAGTGGCTCATGAACTGAAGAACATGTTCCGCACCTTCTTCGTGAAGTTCGGATTGGGGGAAACCGTCTGCGTGATGCTCTTTCTCTTGCTCTACCGATTCCCTGAAGCGCTTCTGAACACCATGACCAAGACATTCATCCTCCGTCCTAATTCGCAGGGTGGACTGGGCTTGTCACCTCAGGAATATGGTTTTGCCAACGGTACTGTGGGATTGATAGGTTTGCTGCTGGGTGGAATTCTTGGTGGTATTCTGGTGAGCAGGGATGGAATGAAGAAATGGCTCTGGCCTCTGGTTTGCGCCATCACCTTGCCTGATGTGGTTTACATCTATCTGAGTTATTCGCTTAACAGCAACCTCATCGTGGTTTCCAGCTGTCTTTTTGTCGAGCAGTTGGGTTATGGTCTGGGCTTCACGGTTCTTACCCTCTACATGCTGTTCTACAGTCAGGGAAAGTTCAAGACCTCCCATTATTCCATCTGTACGGGCATCTCCTATCTCGGATTAATGCTGCCGGGCATGGTTTCTGGATATCTGAAGGATATGGTAGGTTACCGCATGTTCTTCATCATCGTGATGGCATGTTGCGCCATCACTTTCCTGGTTACTGCTTTCCTGAAGATTGATCCTAATTTCGGAAAGAAAGAGGAGAAGGAAGAGGATGAAGCGGAATTGGACGCGATAGAATAAATGATGATGTTAACGTAAAAACGAGGATGTGCGAACATCCTCGTTTTTTATCTTTATTCCCCGATAATCGTTGCGATGAGGTGTCGGCTTCCGCCTCCCTCTCTGAATTCACAGAGGTAAATCCCCTGCCATGTTCCGAGGTTTAATCTGCCGTTGGTAATGGGAATGGTGAGCGATACACCCACCATGCTCGATTTGGCATGAGCCGACATATCTGTCGGTCCTTCATCCTGGTGCAGGTATCTTGGGTCGCCATCCGGAACCAGTCTTTCGAAGATACCCTTCAAGTCATGTCTCACATCCGGGTCGAAGTTCTCGTTCAGCGACAATCCGCAACTGGTATGTCTTACGAAGAGATTCAGAATCCCTGTCTTAGGCAGCGCTGGCAGGTTCCTCATCACCTCGTTGGTTACGAGGTGAAAGCCGCGAGGAAGCGGACGCAATGAAAATTCTACTTGCTGTATCATATCATTCTTTGTTTTTATATTCTTATACTTCTATCTTTATACTTTATAATTCCTTCTTCAGCCATTCACCGAAGAACTTATCGTATAGTTCGTAAGTTCCATCCGTCTCCGTAACAAAATCTTTCTCCAATAATCCCTTGATACCACCTTGTACAAAACTGGCGGAAGGAAGATTGTGTTTTTTGATGAATGCCGAAGACATGATGTTTTGAGCCTTGCCAGCGTTGCAGATGGCTAAGAGAAGTTCCTTTTGCTTGGCTGGCAACTGGAAAAGGAGGGCTTCATAGGCAAAAGCACTTTCGTCTATAATCGAGTTGAGCGCCAGTTCCATCATCTTATCATCAGCCAGTTCCCTCGTCTTGTCATCAGCCTTTTCCATCATCTTGTCATCAGCCTTTTCCGTGAGCGAGAAAATCTTATTGAGCATCCTTTGCAGATACCAGGTGATGCCGTCAAAACGGTCGTATATTCGATAAATGGTTTCTCGTTTGATATGCTTCTGTCTTTCCTCGAAAAGACGAGTAGCGAAGTCGGCATACACCTCTCTATCAATAGCTTTCAGTGTTTTGATGGAGGTGCTCTGGTAGAAAGGACGGGCATGGCTCAAGAACATTTCCGACATCATATTGCGCTGAGATCCGGCAAAGATGAAACTGGCATTATGGCAGTGCTGGATGTAGGTGCGCAGTATGGCTTCCACATTAGCTTCTCTATAGCTGCTGATGGTTTGGAATTCATCAATGGCCACGATGCAAGGCTTATCTGCGCTCTCCAGATAAAGGAAAATTTCATCGAGCGTTGTGGTTGGACTGGTGATTTCTCCCAAATCTACTCCCCACGAAGGTACACCATTCATATCGAAGCTGATGGATGAACGGAGTGAGTAGAGGCAGTTAAGAAAATGTTCCACTACTTTGGTGCCTTTAGGTTTCAGACTTTGCAGAATACTTCTGCCTAGTTCCTGAATGAAGTCGGCTAGGGTTTTCGTGGCATAAATATCTACAAGAAATGTATAGTATTTATCCTTGATGCCTTCCTGAGCATAGACGTGCTGCACCAACCCTGTCTTGCCGATTCTTCTAGGTGCAATCAGGGTGATATTATTGCCATTCTTGATTTCTCTTATCAAGTCGATGGTTTCCTTTTCTCTATCACAGAAGTAAGCGTCGGAAATGTATCCTCGCAGAATAAACGGATTCTCTATCATTGTATATTATCCTCTTTATTGTCTTTGAATAGTCTTATATCTTTCTGATAATCATGGTGCAAAGATAATTATAATTTTATTATTATAATACTATTATAATGCAAATATAGGAAAGTTTAACCATTTAAGGGAATCTCCTTCAATCAAGTCGAGTATATCTCTTCTAATCAAGTCGGGTATTTTCTTGCTATCTGCTACCCCGAAAAATCTTCTTCTTTAGAAGAAGGGAAAAAACAGGAAAAATAATCCCGAAAAAATTTGGTGGTTTCAGAATAATGATGTACTTTTGCACCCGAAATCAAGCATTAAGAGTTGCCCAGTTGCGGCACACCAACCGAGTTTCGCATAGAGATAACCACGGTGGTAAAAGAATGTGTAAGTGTTTAACAACTTAAAATAATTATCTTTATGAATCCAAATTCAGATTTAAAGAACAATGAGAATGTAATGGCAGCTAATGCCGAGTCATCAACAATTAAGGCAGCTAATGCCGAGTCATCAACTGTTGGTGCAGGTTATGCCGAGTCAAGAATTTCAGAATATGCAGCCCGTTTTGCCGCTTACAGCGATGAGCGTTTGAAGCAGACCGTGAATCACGAGCGCAAGGTTCGTGGTTGGGGCAGCGAGCGCAGCTACTTCCTCGCCGCCCTGCGAGGTGAGTGCGAGAAACGAGGCATTGATTACTGCTAATCAAGCCCCATCTGTGTAAATCTGTGAATTGAAAATCGGCGGCCGAAGGGAAAGCCAAATCTGTGGGAGTTTATGACTTGAATTCCTCGATGAAGGGTTGCAGGTTTCCACCTCTTGGCGAGTTATGGTCTTCAAGGATGGCGAAGGCGATGAGCTTGTACTTGTTCTTGAACTCCTTCTCGTCAATGACTTCGTGAAACAGTCTTGCGATATGTTTCGGAGGATTGTGGAAGGCACCGCAACCGAATGCACTGAGCACGATGCTGTCGTGTCCGTTCAGCAAACCGATGCGCAGCATCGTTCTCATTTTGTTTTTCGTCAATGCGGCATCCTCTTCGCAGATGTTCCCATCTCTATCTAGATCAGGATGATTGATGGCAGCTACTGCCACGAACGACATATAATAAGGAGTATCGAGCAAGGCAAAGTCATCCTTGGCTCCAGCTCTGAACACGGTAGCATCTGGCACATAGATGCCTCCGAATCTCACAGGCATCGGATATTGGAACTTGCTTTTCTCCAAACCGTAATCCTCGGCATATTCTGCATAACGATACATAGAGAGAAAGAGGTTGGTGCTACGGAAGAGGCTCTCCTCCTGTGCCCGGCTTCCGTTCTTCACTCCACCGCCCGGGTTGCGACGGCTTGCCAGGTTGAGAACCACGGGATTGTATCCTTCCTGTTGCAACAGATGACCGCAATGAATGCTGTCGTCATTCTTCACGATAATCTTGGTGGAACCATCTGCAAGGGTAGGTATGTTTGAAGCATCCAGTGGCTTGGTATAGAATCTGCTTCCCTTCAGCATCTTCGTGTTGTCGAGCAGTTTCACTTCCTCCCCATTCTCAGAGGTGTAATGTCCCTCCAGTACAATATCTATAGTTTGCTGATAGACGTCAGCCAGTTGTCTTCTGTCGTTTATCATGATTTCTTCTGTTTTAAGCTAAGTATCTTTAAATACTTCATTAATCTTCTGCCAATAAGTCACAATACATGAGTTTGGTATTTCTTAATTATCTTAATCCAGATTTGCGTAACATTTCTTTCATTTTTATAACAAAGGGGTCTTTATTTCTATCCCTTTTCGATCTTGAAAGAAATGCTCTTTCGTTTGCTTCCATTTCCTCACGAAAGCGAATTGCATCTTCGCCATGTAAAGTAGGGATTGCTTTTATTGCTGTTGCCATATTTATGTCCTCCTATTAATTAATTTATTATATAAGCTGCAAAATTACAAGTTTTCTTTGTATTCTCCAAACTTTTATATATAAAAGATGTATATTTGTGCTATCAATAATACATATTGTAAGGGGATTTAGCTTTACAAGATTCTATAAGGCTTCCAAAACATTTTCCAATCACCGATTGGAAAATCTGAGCTTCAATTTGCATATGTCCGAATTTAACAATGCACATGTTTATATATCTTATTTCATTCATATTTATGTCCTGCTATTAAAATTATTATGTTGAAAATTTCGACTTTTCTTCGTGACATCCCAATATTATTTCATAAAAATGGGGGATTCTCATTTGTTTTTTGTAACTTTGCCCTCGAAAAGGGAAAGGTTGCTGCAGGCGGCTGCTCTCTTGTAATAATTTAATTATGTTTTAAAATGGGTAAGCTAGCATTGATATTATGTTTCATTCTTTCTGTTTTCCCTGCTGATGCAAATGAAAACAGAAGGCATATCCATGTTGTTAAGCGAGGACGGAAAAACTCGCATAGGGGACATACTGTTGCTAAAATATGGATAGAAGAGAATGGACAGAAGAAGATTGAGGTAGCTTGGTCTGAATTGTCGTCATCAGAAGAGTCTGAAATCATTGCCGCTATTGATAAGCATTGGGATGAACTTAATCAGAAGATTGATGATGTCTTTGCTGGTAAGAAAATAAGAATTAAAAAGATTAAATAAAATGGAGGAAAGATTATGTGTAAATTCAAAGATACTACTTTAGGAATTAAGAAACTGGATTTTGGAGTTAAGCGTGGTGCAATGGCTGTGTTCTTGACTGATGGTCGAGAAGTGGTAGTACCGATATCCATGTTTCCCGATATTAAGAGTCTGAGCAAGAAGCAGAGAGAGGATTATATGATTATGGATGACCAGTATTTCTCCTTTGATGCTTCAAGTAAAATTTACTCGATAAAAGATATTTTGAGGTATTAAGTTGCATATTTCATTTATTTTTTGTAACTTTGCCCTCGAAAGGGGAGAGGTTGCCGCAGGTTGCTGCTCCCTTGTAACATAAGTTGAACAAATAAAATAGAATAATAAGAAACAGAAAGAATAAACTTTAGACATATAACATATTAATATACAAAGCGTTTACAATATTCGGAATACTCTCGAAATTTGGCGATTAAAAGATGTAAAACCGAGATTAAGTGAACGCCTGCGCTATAGCGTGGGCGGAACTTATCGGTTTTACGGGCCACGCCAAATGCCTGAGAGTATGATAAGTGAAGCTCACGCTTCTTTTGTATCATGCTCTCAGGTATTTTTTGCTTGTGGCTCGTACTTCCAGAATAAAGTTCAACGCTCATTTTTTTCTATAGCGACGATGAAACAGGAAATCCCTTATTCATCTGCGCAGCTCTTGTATTATGCCTGGCAGTTGTCACGCAATAGGGGTGGTGCGGATGATGATAAGTTGACGGGTGTCTTGTCGGAGGCACGTGTCGATCTGAACCCCCATCAGGTGATGGCGGCTCTTTTTGCATTCCAATCTCCTTTCTCCAAAGGTGTTATCCTTGCCGACGAGGTGGGATTGGGAAAAACAATAGAGGCTGGTATTGTTATCAGCCAGTTTTGGGCTGAACGTAAGCGTCGTATCCTCATCGTTGCTCCAGCTACCCTTCGCCGACAGTGGAGCATGGAGCTGGAGGAAAAGTTCTTTCTGGATTCTTTTATTCTCGAAAAGAAAAAGGGGATTTCTTTAGACCATCTTTCCGATGGCAAGCAAATCTATATCTGCTCTTATCAGTTTGCTTCCAGACAAGCCGAAATCTTGTCGCGCACTCATTGGGACCTGGTGGTTTATGATGAGGCTCATAAACTGCGCAATGTTTATAAGTCAACCCCTTCGATGGCTTCCCGTCTGAAATCAGCTTTTTCTGATAGTCATAAACTCCTCCTTACCGCCACTCCGCTTCAGAATAACATTGAGGAATTATATGGTCTGGTAAGTATCATCGATGACCATTACTTTGGTGACTTGAAGAGTTTCAAGGCTCAGTATTGCTATAGTAACAAAAACGATGATATTGCTTTTGGTGATCTTCGCAGGCGTCTTCGCCCCATCGTGCATCGCACGCTTCGCAAACAGGTTACGGAGTATGTGAAATATACTTCCCGTATCCCGATGGCGCAGGAATATTATCCTGCCGTTGAAGAGCAGAAACTCTATAATCAAATCAGCGAGTATCTTCGCCGTGATGATACTTACGGATTACCAACCAGTCAACGTCAGTTGATTACGCTGATATTCCGCAAACTCATGTCTTCATCAACCTTTGCCATCGGATATACGCTCAAAACGCTTATCGACCGTTTGCAGACCAAGATAGCTCCTTATTCAGACGATAAACAGCAAGGCTGGTATGGGGAAGATGGAAAACTAGCTATGGTTGCCGAAGATATGTTGGGCGATGATTGGGATGAATGGAATGAGCAGGATGAGAACGAACAGGAAGGAGACATCCTTACTTCCGATGAGATAGAAGGTATCAAGGATGAAATCAAGGAACTCCAACGTCTATATGATCTTGCCAATAGTATCAGTAGCAATAAAAAAGGTGATTGCCTCTTATCGGCACTCCATACCGGCTTTCAGAAGATGGAAGAGTTGGGAGCCAACCGTAAAGCTTTGATATTCACGGAAAGTACCCGTACCCACCTCTATCTGAAACAGCTTTTAGAGGAGAATGGTTATATGGGCAAGCTAGTCCTCTTCAATGGTTCCAACAATGATGAAACTTCCCGGAAGATATATAAGGCATGGAAAGAGCGGAATATAGGCACATCAGCCTTTACCCCTTCTTTGTCGGCAAACAAGCGCCAGGCTATTGTAGATTATTTCAGAGACGAAGCCGAAATCATGATTGCTACCGAGGCGGCATCCGAAGGTATCAACCTTCAGTTTTGTTCGCTTATCGTAAATTACGATTTGCCGTGGAATCCTCAGCGGGTGGAACAACGCATAGGTAGATGCCATCGTTATGGACAGAAAAATGATGTTGTGGTTTTCAACTTCATCAACAAGGCAAATGCAGCTGATGTGCGTGTGTTCCAACTGCTTTCTGAGAAATTCCATCTCTTTGATGGTGTCTTCGGTTCGAGTGATGAGGTATTGGGTAGCATCGAGTCGGGTGTTGATTTCGAGAAGCGAATGCTCAACATCTATCAGCTGTGCCGTACTCCTGAAGAAATCAATGCTGCCTTCGACCAGATTCAGCAAGAGATGGATGCAAGTATCAAGGCAACGATGCAAGATACCCGTAAGCAACTGCTTGAAAACTTTGATGAGGATGTGGTGGGACTGCTGAAGATTCGCCAAGGCAAGGATATGGGAAATCTGAATAAGTTCCATCGCTGGCTTTGGACGATAACCATTGCTACGCTTGGTAAGGAGAATGTAGAAGTGGTAGATGAAACCAATCTCGTCTTTCGCTTGAAGCACAATCCTTATCCTGATGTGGCAGCAGAATGTGGCATGTATCAGATAACTACGCTGCAATCGCAATACATCAATTATCGTTTGTCGCATCCTTTGGCTCAAAAGGTCATTGCTTTGTGTAAGCAGAATATACAAAGCCAGCAGAATCTCCTCTTCGATTATAGCCTATACCGTTATAAGGTGGCAGACATAGAACAATGTGCTTATGAAAGTGGATGGCTACAGGCTCATCTTGTTTCTTTTATATCCGAAGGACAACAGGAACAGCACATTGTGCTGACGGCACTTGCGGAAGATGGAACGGCTTTGGGTCAGGAGTTTGCTGAAAAACTATTGAATGTTCCAACGATAAGTACCGGAAATGTTCGTGTGCAGGAGGAAGCAAGCCAGAAGCTAGCTTCACTGTATGATAACCGGCGAGCAGCCTTGACCGTTCAGATAGAAGAACGAAACAAGGCTTTGCTTGATGCTGAAATTCAGCATATCGAGAAATGGGCAGAAGACCAGCAGCTCACTTTGGAGAATGAACTGAAAGACATCAAGGCAAAAATTAAGGAAAAGAAAAAACTTTTGAGTCGTTCGGAGAATGCACAGCAAACATTGACCCTGGAAAAGGAATTGAATACCCTTACTCGTCAGCAGAAGCGTAAGCGAGCCGAAATCTTTAATCTGGAAGATGAGATAGAGGAGAAGCGAGACGGAATGATAGACAAAGTGAAGGCGTTTATCCAGCAGCATATTACGGAAGAAGAACTCTTCTGCGTGCATTGGACTTTAAAGAAATGAATCGGAATCAAAGCAAAAATAATATAACTAAGAAATAAAGAATGACACTATACGAACAGAAATTTAGAGATATACTTGCAGAAATACTGCAACTCGACCAAGCCGAACTCGACTTTGGTATATATCGCATTATGAATCAGAAGCGTAAGGATATCGAGGCGTTCTTGAACAATCGCCTTGTTCCTGAAGTTACAAAGATTTTGAAGGCTCAAACTGCTGCAGGAACTGATATTTCTGCCATGGAGAATGAGGTGTTTTCTCATTTGGCTAAATTCTTTAGCCGTTATTATGAGGGTGGCGATTTTATCTCTAAACGTCGCTATAAGGACGATGCCTATGCCATTCCTTATAGCGGTGAGGAAGTGAAGTTGTATTGGGCTAATGCCGACCAGTATTACATTAAGACTTCTGAGTATTTCAAGAATTACTCGTTCGTGTTGCCGACCAGCCGTCGTAAGGTACACTTTGTTCTTCGTGATGCGGATACTGAGCAGAACAACAACAAGGCTGCCAACAATATGGAGCGCCGTTTCCAACTTTGTGAAGAGGACTGTATCGCAGAGGAAGATGGTGAGCTAAACATCTTCTTTACTTATGAGCTGATGCCGAAGACTACCAAGCAGGATGCACTTATCAAGGATGCTGAGGCTAAGATTATTTCTTCGTTTGCAGAAGGAAAATATGTCGACTTTGCAGAGTTGGTCAATGAAAAGGTGCCAACAGAAAAGAATAAGGAACGCACTTTGCTGATGAAGCATCTGCAAGACTATACGGCAAAGAACAACTTTGATTATTTCATCCACAAAGACTTGGGCGGTTTCCTTCGTAGAGAACTTGATTTCTATATCAAAAACGAGGTAATGTTTTTGGATGATTTGGATGCCACTCATATCATGGAGCATTTGGCACAAGTGAAAGCCATCAAGTTGGTAGGAGAAAAGATTATCACCTTCCTTGCCCAGCTCGAAGACTTCCAAAAGAAGTTGTGGCTCAAGAAAAAGTTTGTAGTCGGTTGTGATTATTGCATCACGCTCGACCGAATTCCTCGTACCCTTTATTCTGAGATTATAGCCAATGATGCCCAAAGAAATGAATGGGTTCGCCTCTTTGCCATCGATGAAATCAAAGGGGATATGATGACCGAGGGCTATAGTGAGCCATTAACAGAAAAGTTCCTGGAAGACAATCCTTTCCTTGTGCTTGACACTAAGTTCTTTAGTAGCGAGTTCAAGCATAAACTTGTGGGAAGTATGGAGAAAGTAGATGAGGAGTGTAATGGATTGCTGATTAATAGTGAGAACTTCCAGGCTTTGGAATTGTTGCAGGAGAAGTATAGAGGAAAAATAGGTGCAGTTATTACCGATCCTCCATACAATACAGGTGGTGACGATTTCTTGTATAAAGACAATTACGCCGATTCCTCTTGGTTGTCTTTAATGTCAGAAAGATTAAAACTTTCATACTCTTTGATGCGAGATAACGCATGGATTTCTCTTAACATAAATGATATTGAATTATATAATTTAGTGAATATGATGTCAATGCAAGATTGGAGCAATATTAACCAAATTTGCGTAAAGATGTCGCATCTTAGTGGAATGAAGATGTCACATATTGACAAAAAAATACCAAAGATAAAAGAACAAATAGTTACTGCAACAAAAGGGAGTGAATCTACATTGAATCCTATATATGAACCTTGTAGTTGGGATGATGTTTTTAGTCGTTATGTATCTTGGATGGAATTTAATAATTCTGATAATCCTAAAGATTGGACAAAAACTACAGTCCGTGCAAAAGCTAAAGAGTCCGGAGTGGACTGTAATGATAAAGCTAGTTTTGACAAATTTAGAATAGATAATGCTTCTTGTATCTTTAGAACCGCTGTAGATGATGCTGTTGCAAATACCCCCAAAGATGGTTTAGTTAGAAGAATTACAACAGCGCAAGGACTGCAAAAATATATTCTTAATGGTGAAGATGTGTTGTTTGCCTCATCTTATATGAAACCTATTGAAGAGCATCTTATGCCAGTCCAACCTAAAGGAGATATTTGGACCGACATAGGTATTAACAATGTGCATAATGAGGGTGGAGTTCAACTTCCTAATGGAAAAAAGCCAGTTAAGTTATTTGAAAGATTAATTAAAATGCTTTCTAATGATGGCGATTATATTCTTGATATTTTTGCGGGATCTGCTACTATTGTTCATGCTTGTTTAAATTCAAAGTCTAGCCATAAGTATATAGCTATTCAAAGTGACTATTCATATTTTAATGAGAAGACGTTACGACGAGCAGAAAATGTTATCTATTCTTCTGAATGGAAATTAGACAAGCCTGTTTCCCGTAAAGGCATTTCTCAATGCTTCAAGTACATCCGTCTGGAGCAATATGAGGATACCCTAAATAATTTGCAGCCAAAGAACCAGCGACTCGACTTCGATAACGAGAATGGCAAGGGTGATTTCGAGGAAACCTATTTCCTCCGTTATATGCTCGATACAGAAACCAAGGGAGATCTCTTCAACCTGGAATGGTTTAAGAATCCGTTTGCCATGTCTATCAAGACAACCAAAGATAATGAGTTGGTAGATACCCATGTTGATATGGTGGAAACCTTCAACTACCTTATCGGTCTGAATGTTGAGACGCTCCGTTATCCTAAGGATGGCTACTGTGTGGTGGAAGGAACTACCCATATTGGCAATGAGCGAACTCTCGTGATTTGGAGAAACTGCCACAAGGTGAGCAACGAAGACTTGAATGAATTCTTCCGTAAGCAAGCCTACTGCACCACAGACTCAGAGTTCGATAAGATTTATGTAAATGGTGATAATACATTACCGAATATCAAGACGGATGAGGAGCATTGGAAAGTAGTACTCATTGAGGAAGAATTTAAGAAGAGAATGTTTGAATAGGTCTTATTATGGCTAAGAAAATACAGAAGAAAGGAAAACTGCAGCAGGCACTGGTCCTGTTTCATTATATCTTGCAGCTGTTTGGCTGTAAGGACTTGGAGGCTTTGTCTCGTGACCTCAAGGATCCTGCATACGAAGGATTGAATGATGACCACGAGTCAAAACTCTATCATGAGCTTTGTCATAAGCTCTATGCTACAGGTCCTTTGTCCATAGAACAGTTGTACTTTTACGACCAGCATATCGTGAAGTTTACTGATGAGATTAACGAGAAGCGAAGTGAACCAATCAAGTGGAAGTACTTCCAGTATCTATCCCTCTTGTTCACGGAAATCTATCTTGACCAGTATTTCAGTAATCCGCAGGCTCTTTGCGACAACCTGAATCGTTTTCTGCATGATGACTTCAATCATCGTGCAGAAACCTGGCACGAGTTGCCCGACTTTACGGTTGATGACTTGAATAAGTTGGCTTATTGGAATGCTACCGGTTCGGGCAAGACTCTGCTGATGCATGTCAACATCAAGCAATATCAGGAGTATGCCAGGATTCATCATGCCAAGAAACTCAACCGCATCATCGTATTGACTCCGAATGAAGGATTGAGCCGTCAGCATTATGAAGAGTTGAAGGCTTCTAATATGGATGTTGCTATGTTCAGTAAGCAGGGTGTTGGTGGTTTGTTTCAAGGCAAGGCTGTAGAAATCATCGACATCAATAAATTGGCAGATAAGGATGGAGATAAAACGGTAGCTGTTGAGGCTTTCGAGGGCAACAACCTGGTATTGGTAGATGAAGGGCACAAAGGTTCCAGTGGCGATGTTTGGATGGGGTATCGCCAGAAGTTGACTGAGGAAGGCTTCTCTTTTGAGTATTCCGCTACCTTTGGTCAAGCCATTTCTGCAAAAAGTAATGCCAAAGACCGGAAGGCGATGTTCGACCAATATGGTAAGGCAACACTTTTTGATTATTCCTATCGTTATTTCTATGCCGATGGATATGGCAAGGATTATCGTATCATGAATATGAACGACTGGAATGATGATGATCTGCTCAATATGTATCTCACGGCATATTTGCTATGTCTTTATGAACAGACTAAAATCTATCAGAGTGATGTGCGGATTCATAACAGGTTTCTGGTGGAAAAGCCTTTGGGAATATTTGTGGGAAGTAGCGTAAAGGCTGTGAGCAAGGAAAATAAGAATCAGGTATCGGATGTAACTCAGATACTCTTGTTCTTGCAGGATTTTATCCGGAATCGTACAGAGTTTTCAGGTTATATCCGTCGTTTGCTCAGTTCGGAAGATGGATTGAAAACAAAGAATGGTTATTCTGTATTTGGCAACTCTTTCCTGGCGCTTAAAGGTGGTTATCTCGTAGAAGATGACAAACAGAAGTTTGCCGAGAACATCTACGATGCTATCCTGCGGAATCTTTTCCACTCCAATATCCATGGTGCCCAACTTCATATCGATCTTCAAAAAGGAGGTTTTGAGGAGATTGGATTGAGAGTAGGAAGTACTAAGGATTATTTCGGGGTCATCAATGTGGGTGATGGTAAGGAATTGTTGAAACTCTTGCAGGATAAAGGATTCCTTTGCGAAACGAAAGCATTCGGAACTTCCAGCCTCTTCAATAATATCAATTCTCAAGATTCAACTGTCAACATCCTGATTGGTTCCAAGAAGTTTACTGAGGGATGGAGCAGTTGGCGAGTTTCCGTGATGGGTCTGATGAATGTGGGACGCAGCGAAGGTTCTGAGATTATTCAGTTTTTCGGTCGTGGTGTTCGTCTGAAGGGATACAGATATTCCCTGAAGCGAAGCAAGATGCTGGATGCCTGCTATCAGGACGAGATGATTCCAAAGAATTTGTCAACCATAGAGACTCTGAATATCTTTGGCGTGCGGGCTGATTATATGGAAGCCTTCAAGGCATATTTGGAGGATGAAGGTTTGCCAACCAATGAGATAGACTATGAGAAGATTGTTATCAAAACCATTAAGTCTGTTGATTTAGATGCTCTTCATCTTTCATTGCCGAAAGTCGTGGATGGCTATAACTTCAAGAAGTCTGCCGTGGTGGAACCTGCCGACGAAAGCCTGATGAAAAAGGTGACTGTAAAACTGGACAAATATCCAAAGGTGGATTTGCTGAGAAGCAAGAATGTTCAAACTGCTAATGCTGCAAGTCGCTATATAGGTATTTTGGGACAGGAGCATCTGAATTGGATAGACTGGACAGAAGTGTTCTTTGCCTTGCAGGGTATGAAGGCAGAGCGAGGTTGGTATAATCTGGAATTGCGATTGGAAGACTTGAAGTATCTGATGGCAAATCCTTCTTGGTACGAATTGTCAATTCCTGAAGACCGTTTGAACTTTCATGATTTCGGAAAGAATGTGGAGTTGTGGCAGGATGTTACAATCAGTCTGCTCCGTGGCTATATGGATATGGCTTACAAGAAGGCTAAGTCGAAGGAAGAGCAAAAGCATCTGAAGGAGACACGCGTTACCTATTATAATATAGGTATGCCTGATGAATATGAAATAGAGGTTCGTAACGACCTGCTTAATGTGATGAATCATTTGAAAACATTGCAGGAGCAGGTGGAGGCCAATGAATTTGGTAAAGACTTGGTTCTTGATCCTCCTTATTTCAAGGCTTTGAATGTGGAGGAACATCTGTATAAGCCTTTGGTCTTTCTTGCAGAGAAAAATACCAATGGTAATCGTCCTTATGTAGATGTTGTAACTGGTGAGCCAAAGTTGAAGGTGTCTCCTGTGGCATTAAACTTGGGAGAACAGAACTTTGTTACTTCCTTCCGTGAATATTGTAAGGTTCATCAAGATGATGTGCTGGCTGGTAAGCAGGTTTATCTGCTTCGCAATGAGAGCAAGAGGGGATTGGGTTTCTTTGAAGCAAACAACTTTTATCCTGATTTTATCTTATGGATATTGGATGGAGAGAAGCAATATATCACCTTCATCGACCCGAAAGGTATTCGCAATCTTAAAGGATTGGAGGATGACAAGATTCAACTCTTCAAGTATTTACAGACAGAAGTGGCTTCTCAGTTGGGCAACGCTCATCTGATGTTGAACAGTTTCATTATCAGCAATACACCAATGGAGCAAGTTGAGTTTTGGTTGAAGAATCCATTTGAAAAAGGTGAATTCCAAAAGAATCATGTGCTGTTTAAGGATGATAAAGGCTATCTGGAAACGATGGTTGATATGATTTTGCAGTATATGTAGGAAAAAGTTTTTCTATTTTATTGTCACATCTGCCACGTAGATTGTAAGTAATTGATACACAGAAAGAAATGGGTGGCAATAAGACGTGTTCTTGTTGTCACCTATTGCCACCTATTGCCACGCCTTGTTCTTGCTTATTCTTCTGTAAACTTCTCAGAATCAAGAAGTTGCTTGATTTGCGGCATCAAAACAGGAATATCCTTCTCTATGATATTCCAAAGCTGTTTTGGTTTAATAGTATAGTATCCATGCACCAAAACATGCCTTAAACCTATCATTTGCTCCCAAGGAATCTCTGTATGTTTCGCTCGAAATTCCTTTGTAAGCATATAAGAGGCTTCACCTATGATTTCTGCTAACTTGACGAAACCATAAAAGATAATAGGATCGTCTTTAACTGCATCAAATGTGTACTTATCTTTTGAGGCAAGTAAATCATTGCAAGCTTGGAGAAGATGTTCAAGCCTTCCTTTGTCTTTAACTTTTTCTCTCATAAATCAATATTTTATCTCGGTTTGCTGATTTTGATGCAAAAGGAAGAAGACAGTCCTCTTCTATTAAATCTACAGGGCGCTTGATAATCTTTTTGAGATTTACCATGATTCCAGAGATATCGAACAGAGACATGGAGTCACTGTCTTGGTATCTTACCAACAAGTCAACATCGCTCTTCGGAGTTTCTTCACCACGAGAGCATGAACCAAACAGCCAAGCCTTTTCTATGGGCTGGCTAGCAAGATACTGCTGTATCTTGGGTATCATTTCTTGTACATTCTTGCTAAGCATAAGCGATACAGTTTGATTTATGTTGCAAATATAATCTTTTTTATCGGCTTTTCCAAACTTTTTATAAAAAAAGTGAACTTTTTAAGCCTTATTGCTAAGTAAAGGCAGAGTGTCTACTATTTCAGTTTTATGAAAGTGATGGTGTTTACCTTTCTAGTTTATAAAGTAAAAAGTGTCTACTGAAATCAGGAACAGTCACGATAAGGTAATGCCCGCTAGTGCCCGAGGCGTTGGGCAAATTTACCCAACTACCTTGGGCATCTTTGCTCATCGCCTTTTGGGCGAAGGCGGGTAGGGTTGGCATCGCCAGAGTGAGGGCAAGTGCGAAGGTATGGCAAAAAACTCAAACGGCGCAACATTTATTGTTCAAATATCAGTCTTTTTCTGTTTTTTTTTGTAATTTTGCAGCCGCTAATAGAAAAGAGTATTTATAATAGGTATATTATTAAGGATGACAGTCAGTTTGAGTAATTTAAGTGATTTGGCGCGCAAGCGAGTGGCGGTTGCGGCTTATTATTTTGTGCCGGGAGTAGTGTTTGCCAGTTGGGCAAGCCGTATTCCGGATGTAAAACAGATGTTGCATTTGAGCAACGGCCAGTTGGGAACGGTGCTTTTCGCCATTCCTATCGGCCAACTTCTGATGATGGCTTTCTCGGGTATCCTGGTGAGTAGATTTGGCAGCAAGAAGATGCTGGTTCTCTCTGAGGTGCTCTATGTCCTGGTTCTTTTCTGCATCGGTAGCAGTACTACGGTTTTTCATCTGATTTTGAGTCTTATTGCTTTCGGAATGATGGCGAATCTGATGAACATTGCCACCAATACGCAGGCATGTCTGGTAGAGAAGATGTATGGGCGCAACATCATGTCGTCGTTTCATGGTCTGTGGAGTCTGGGTGGATTCTCCGGTGGTATCATCGGTGCCATCTTTGCCAACACTTTGCTCCCGATAGATGTCCACTTTGGAACTATCCTGGCTCTGAGTATTCTCATCGTTGCTGTTGGTTTCCGCTTTCTGATTAATGATGCCATGGCGAAAGCAGAAGAGGAGGATGTTCCGAAGTTCTCTTTCAAGACCATCGACCCGATTCTGTTCCTTTTGGGACTGATGGGATTTGCAGGCATGTTCTGTGAAGGTACCGTTTACGATTGGAGTAGCGTATATTTTTCATCAGTAGTAAAACCCGATGAGGCTTTTATCCGTGCGGGCTATGTGGCTGGTATGGGTGCGATGACGTTGGGTAGATTCATGGCTGATGGGTTTGTTACGAAATACGGCCCAGCCAGAGTATTGAAGGTTTGTGGTGGTTTGATATTGGGCGGTTTGTGGCTGGCTGCTGCCTTGCCTTATCTCATTCCTGCCACCTTGGGTTTCCTGCTGGTAGGTTTCGGCATCTCTTCGTCGGTTCCTATCTGTTACAGTATCGCCGGAAAATTGGGAACCATCAAGGCGAGTATCGCCATTACCATCGTTTCGAGCATCAGTTTCTTCGGTTTCCTGGTAGGACCTCCAGTTATCGGATGGCTTGCTGAGGCTACCGGTCTCCGCATTGCCATCAGCATTGCCGCCTGCCTGGGTCTGATGATAGCATTTGTTGCCGCAAAGGTAGGAAAGAGATTATCCTGAATAAGGATACGGTTGATGTCTTCTAATGATATGATTGATGTCGTTCAGGTATATGACTGATAACGTTCTAGTATATGACAAAAGTCTTCCGAACAGTTACTTGTAGTTTTTCAGATATATAGAATAAGTCTTCTGGATATATTATATAGTAAGCCGCACAACAGCTGATGTGCGCTTGCACAACAGGTGTTGTGCGAGCGTCGCTCAGCTGTTGTGCGGCTGTCGTTCAGGTGTTGTGCGCTCTTTTTACATACTATTCCTCGTTTGTGGAATTTATACTTCTTCGCAAACCACCATTTCTGTGCCTTTATACACCACGATGATTTTATGCAGCTGCGTGGTCTTGATGGCAGAAGTTACCACTTCGCTTTCTGCATATCTATTCACCTGGCTGATGGCTTTCTGCCTGAGTTGCTCCACATGCGCATCGGTATCTTTCGACTTGGCATACTTGAGTTCTACGATATAGGAATGCAGCATATCGCTGAAATTATCAACCAATGGACAGAGGAAGATATCGGCATATCCTTCCTGTGTATCCTTTTCGGATATCGGGCGATAGAACTTGTTGTTGCAGGTCATGGCAAGCGTGAATCCATGCACGAAATATTCTCCCTTCTGATGGTCTCGTTGGGATGAATATTTATGCAGACTGTCTGCGATATATTCAAAATACGGTTTCCATTCTCCACAATATGCCAAGGCACTTTCCAGTTTTCCCTTTTCGTATGAGTCGTATTTCAGGTCGTTCTCCTTGTAAGTGTCAAGAAGGTATCTGAACAACTGCTCTCGCACTACCTCGTTTGGTATCACGAACTTGGTCTTTCCCTGATGAGTTCCGGCGATGGTAACCATACCGAAGTAGTAAAGCAGACTCACGAAATTATCCGGGTCGCCTATCTGCTCGGCAGGGAAGCCAGTCTTGAGTTCACCAGCCACATAACCATTCTCTACCAATTGCTGGATGATAGAGGCATCGTGTGCAAACTCCTTGTCCTTACGGATGAGCATGCGGAGCTTGTTGTAATCCAGTCGGATGTTTTCCTCTATCATATTTTCCGGAAGTCTTCCTCGATTTCTGATATAATTATCGATAAAATAGAGCACCATGTTAGAGTTATACATGGTGGTTTCTCCGTAAGAGGCCTTTGCAAAGCAATAGTTATCGTACCATGGCTTCATCAGTTCTATCAATTCATTCACTGTGTAGTTGTGGAGATTGAGGGTGTCGGTGTAATAAGTGAGCATTTCGCGCACTTCTTCCTCCGTGAAGCCCGTCATCTCGTTAAACTCGTATGCTAGGGAATAGTTGGTACCAATGTTGAAACCACTGGTCAAATCATCCATGGTAACAGGACTGACGCCCGTTACGAAAACTCGCTCCAGGGTGGAATCGGTTGCCGACTTGATGGTATCGAAGAACTTGCGTAGATAACCCGTGCCATGGGTTTCTGCCTGATAGCTGTTGAGGCAATCTGGCTCTGCCAGGATGGTATTAGTGAAATGGTCGTACTCATCAATGAAGAGATACACCTTCTGTCCGGTCTTCTTGCATTCTTTGCAGAGATAATCCAACTGCTCGGCAGCTCCATCCTTCTTGTTCATCTCTTCTTTCAAATTGGCAGGCAGATATTGTGCATACACATCGCAGAAGTAGTTAAACTCTGTGTTGCAATGCGTATCAAGTCCCTTCTTGTAATTCTCAAGATTAGCATCCACCACGGCAAAGTTGAGCGAGATAATCAGATAGGTATTGTGCTCAGGTGTCGGATTCTCACCGATATACAGTCCTCCAAACAGTTCCTCAAACCTGTCAGCCATATTGATATCGTAATACTGTTTGAGCATGGAGAGGGTAAGGCTCTTGCCGAAACGGCGAGGGCGGATATAGAAGAAAAACTTGTTAGATCTTTCTATATCTTCTATATATGGGGTCTTGTCAACATAATAGCAGTCATCTCTTCTCACGCTAACGAAGTTCATCATTCCGTAAGGGATGCGCTTGCGATAAATGTATTCACGCTTGGCAAATTTCTTCTTTGTGATATTACTATCCATGAGCGATTCTCCTTATAAATTTATATTTATGTGGCAAAGTTAGCATAAATATTTGAAATAAGCAAGGAATATTGCTGTTTTTGTTTGTTATTTAACTTGGAAACAAGAAAGCCCCTAGACTTCGATGAAAAAGTCTAGGGGCTTTTGCGGCATCGCGACGTAATTCTGTTTGCGTCGGGAACTATATGTATTATATAAACAAACTTCCTATCTGGAAGACCAGGGCTGATACTACCCATGCCAATAGCGTGGTGTAGCCGGCGGCGAAGCCTGCCCATTTCCAACTGCCCGTCTCGCCCTTGATGGCAGCGATGGTGGCGATGCAAGGGAAGTAGAGTAATACAAAGAGGAGGAAACAGTAGGCGGTGAGCGTTGCCTTCGCTGCTGCCTCGGCATCGCTGTAACCGTAGGTCTTCTTCAGGTCGGAAGTCATCTGCTTCTTCAAGACTTCGTATTTTCCGTCTTCATCGTTGTAATCCTGATCATCAGAGAAACTGTCGTTGTTGCTGTAGAGTACGCCCATCGTTGAGGCTACAATCTCCTTGGCACCCACACCGGAAACCAAGCCCACATCCAGTTTCCAGTCGAAACCCTGTGGGGTGAAGATAGGCTCGATGGTCTTACCGATTCTGCCGATATAGCTCTGCTCCTGCTGTGCCTGGGTATCAAGTTCTTCATTGTGAGGGAAGTAGCCCAAAGCCCAGACGATGATACTTGCCACAAGGATGATGCCTCCCATCTTCTTCAAGTACTGCTTACCCTTTTCCCAGGTATGGCGGCCTATCGCCTTCCAGGTAGGGAAGCGGTAAGGAGGCAGCTCCATTACGAATGGGGTATCTTCGCCCTTCACCACGAAACTGGCAAAGATGCGGCTCAGAATCACGGCAAGGAAGATGCCGATGAGATAGAGCGATACCATGATGAGCGAACTGTATTGGATGGCAAAGAACGTTCCGATGACCATGATGTAGATTGGCAGACGAGCAGAACAGCTCATCAATGGCAATATCAGCATCGTAATCAGACGGGAACGGTGACTCTCGATGGTTCTTGTTGCCATCACGGCAGGTACGTTACATCCGAATCCCATAATCAGCGGAATGAATGATTTGCCATGCAGGCCCATCTTGTGCATCAGCTTATCCATGATGAAGGCTGCACGAGCCATATATCCCGAATCCTCCATATAGGAGATGAAGAAATACAGAATCAGAATCTGTGGCAGGAACACGATCACGGCACCTACACCACCAATCACACCATCTACCAGCATATCCTTAACAGGTCCGTCCGGCATCGTATTGCTGATGAACTCGCCCAGCCATGCCACGCCGTCCTCAATCCATCCCTTAGGAATCTCGCCCAGTACGAAGGTGGCTGAGAACATGATGAACAGCAGGAGGACGAAGATAGGGAAGCCTACATATTTATTGGTCAGGATGCTGTCGATGAGGTGGGTTACCTGATAGGTATCCTTCGCCTTGCCCGGTTCATAGCCTGCTTCCTGCAATGCGCCATGGATAAAACCGTATTTGGCATCCATGATGGCGGTTTCACTATCCTCCTGGCTCTCTTCCTTCACACGTTTGGCTGCCTCATCACGGGCTGCGAAGATTTCCTTTGCAGAGTTCAGATGGCTTACGTATTCCTCGGCGTGCTTATCATTCTCCAACAACTTGATGGAGAGGTATCGGGTAGAGTAGCGCTGGCGGATGGAATCATCTGCCTTCAGATACTTCTGGATATGCTCGATACCATGTTCTATCTCATGTCCGTGGTTGATGTGGATATGGCGATAGTGAGCGCTGGAATCTTCCTTGCCTTCGTAGAGTTCGATGATGGTCTCGAAGAGCTTATCTACGCCTCGGCCATTGGTGAAGACGGTAGGAATCATCGAGATACCGAAGAGTTCGCCCAGTTTGTCGTAGTCGATGTTATCGCCACGCTTCTCGGTTTCATCAAACATATTGAGGGCGCAGACCATGCGGATGTGCATATCTATCAACTGTGTGGTGAGATAGAGATTGCGCTCCAGGTTGCTGGTGTCGATGACGTTGATGACGATATCCGGCGTATGCTCGATGAGCTGCTTGCGCACATAGAGTTCTTCAGGAGAATAGGCTGAAAGCGAATAGGTTCCCGGCAAATCTACCAGATTGAAGTGGTAGCCGTTGAAATCGGCTTCACCTACTTTCGCATCTACGGTTACACCGCTATAGTTGCCTACGCGTTCGTGAGCACCCGAAGCAAAGTTGAAGAGGGAAGTCTTGCCGCAGTTTGGATTTCCCACCAGTGCCACGTTGATGACGCGGTGGAGTCGTTCAGCTTCCTGTTCAGCCAGGGCTTCGTTTCTGGCATTGTCTTTTCTTTCAGCCACGAGCATCTTGTCGCCGAGCGCCTGCTCGTCGCTATCGTTGGAATCTACTACTTTAGAGGCAATTACCTGTTGGCGGTCTTCTTCTTCCGCCTTGCTGAGCTTTGCATCGTTCTTGGCTTCATCAATGGAAACCACCTCGATATGGTCGGCTTCGCTGTGTCGGAGAGACACCTCGTAACCCATAATCTTGTATTTCACTGGGTCCTGGAGTGGGGCGTTAAGGAGTACATCTACCTTCTTGCCCTTGATGAATCCCATCTCGATGACTCTCTTTCTGAAGCCACCGTGTCCTGATACCTTGACGATAACGGCGCTTTCACCTGTTTTAAGTTCTGATAATTTCATATATCTTTCCTTGTTTTAATCTTGTTCTTTTTTGGGGGCATGACCTCATGGTCAGCTCTTTTTTCTTTTCGACTGCAAATATACTAATAATTTTTTGCAACTTGGTAGCAATCATGTAGTTTTAAAACAAAAATACCTAGAAATGATGAGAGTATCATCAAATCTAGGTATTCTTATCATTATTTCTGATGATGAATGTTCTTATACCTTATTATATATATAAGAGCATCATCATTTTCTGTGATTACAGGTTTCTGCCGTGGCAGTTCTTAAACTTCTTGCCGCTTCCGCATGGACATGGGTCGTTAGGACGTGGCATGCGCTCTGCACGGTAAGGAGTGCGGTTTACCTGTGCGCCCTCTCGGGTATCCTGGTTAGCAGCTGCCTCCTGGGCCTCACGCTCTGCATCCAAATCTACCTTGCTCTCTACATAGTTCTGCTGAGTGTGCTGCTCAGGAGCTGCCTCCTGAACTGGCTGCTCTTGCTCCATTACTGGAATCTGACCACGCATCAGGATACTTGCAATACGGTCGTACATGTCATTGATCATGGCATCCCAAACCTTGGCACTCTCCAACTTGAAGATGAGGAGAGGATCCTTCTGCTCGTAGCTTGCATTCTGTACAGAGTGCTTCAGTTCGTCGAGTTTGCGGAGGTTCTCCTTCCAGTCGTCATCGATAATCTGGAGAACAACGCTCTTCTCAAACTCCTTCACTACGTTCTTAGCCTCGCTCTCGTATGCCTCCTTGAGGTTGCAAGGAATATTGTACATGCGCTTGCCGTCTGTGATAGGCACCATGATGCGCTCGTATATAGCACCCTGGTTTTCGTATACCTGCTTGATGATAGGCAAAGCTGTAGCCTGGATGCGGTCTGTCTTACGCTTGAATATAGCCATAGCTTCCTGGAAAGCACGCTCTGCCAAATCCTCACGTCTGCCGTTCTCATACTCATCCTCGTTGAATGGAATCTCCATAGCGAGAACTTTCAGGAACTCTTCCTTGGCACCGAAGAAGTCGTTGTTGTTAACGATGTTCAATACGCGGTCCCAGATGATGTTGGCAATATCCATACCGATACGCTCACCCATGAGGGCGTGGCGACGCTTCTCGTAGATAACGGTACGCTGACGGTTCATCACGTCATCATACTCCAAGAGGTGTTTACGGATACCGAAGTTGTTTTCCTCAACCTTGCGCTGAGCACGCTCGATACTCTTGCTGATCATTGGGCTCTCGATACGCTCGCCATCCTCGAAACCGAGACGGTCCATTACCTTGGCAATACGCTCTGAAGCGAACAGACGCATCAGCTTATCCTCCAATGATACATAGAATACAGAAGAACCTGGGTCACCCTGACGACCGGCACGACCACGGAGCTGACGGTCTACACGGCGGCTCTCATGACGTTCTGTACCGATGATGGCAAGACCACCTGCAGCCTTTACCTCTGGAGTCAGCTTGATGTCGGTACCACGACCTGCCATGTTGGTAGCGATGGTTACGGCACCCTTACCGTTTACTGAGCGACCTGCCTCGGCTACAATCTGAGCCTCCTGCTGGTGCAGCTTAGCGTTCAATACATTATGAGGAATGTTGCGCATCTTCAACATCTTGCTCAACAACTCAGAAATCTCGACAGATGTTGTACCTACCAAGACTGGGCGGCCAGCATTACGTGTTTCCTCGATTTCGTCGATAACTGCACGATATTTCTCGCGGGCAGTCTTGTATACACGGTCATCCAAGTCCTTACGCTGGATAGGGCGGTTGGTTGGAATCTCAACAACATCGAGTTTGTAGATATCCCAGAACTCACCAGACTCTGTACTTGCTGTACCGGTCATACCTGCGAGTTTATGGTACATACGGAAGTAGTTCTGAAGTGTGATGGTAGCAAAGGTCTGTGTAGCAGCCTCTACCTTTACGTGCTCCTTAGCTTCAATAGCCTGGTGCAAACCATCGCTCCAGCGACGGCCTTCCATGATACGTCCTGTCTGCTCATCCACAATCTTCACCTGTCCGTCCATGACAACATATTCGTCGTCCTTATTGAACATGGTGTAACCCTTCAGGAGCTGCTGCAAGGTGTGAACACGTTCGCTCTGTACACCATAGTGAGCCAGCATCTCGTCTTTCTTGTCAAGACGCTCCTGGTCGGTAAGGTCTGTGCGTGCCTCGAGTTCACTCATTTCTGTTGTGATATCAGGCAATACGAAGAGTTCCTTGTCGTTTACCTGCTTAGCCAACCAGTCGGTTCCCTTATCGGTAAGGTCGGCAGAATTCATTTTCTCGTCTACTACGAAGTACAATGGCTCAGTAGCCTTAGGCATCTCACGGTTGTTGTTTGCCATGTAGTACTCCTCGGTCTTCAGCAGACCAGCCTTGATACCTTCCTCAGAAAGATACTTGATCAATGGCTTGTTCTTAGGCAATGCCTTGTAAGAACGGAAGAGTGCGAGGAAGCCTTCATCAAGGAGTTCCTGATTCTTAGCTTTTGTACCTTCGTTAATCTTCTGCTTAGCCTCGGCGAGCAATTCTGTAGCCTGCTTGCGCTGTACCTCATAAAGTTTCTCAACCAATGGCTGATACTGCTCAAACATCTGGTCGTCGCCCTTTGGAATAGGACCAGAGATGATCAATGGGGTACGGGCATCATCAATCAACACTGAGTCGACCTCATCGACGATGGCGTAGTTGTGCTGGCGCTGTACCAGATCGGCTGGGTTGGTAGCCATGTTATCACGAAGATAATCGAAACCGAACTCGTTGTTGGTACCGAAGGTGATATCTGCCAGGTATGCCTTGCGGCGCTCGTCGGAATTAGGACGGTGCTTGTCGATACAATCTACAGAGAGACCGTGGAACATATAGAGAGGTCCCATCCACTCAGAGTCACGCTTAGCCAAATAGTCGTTCACGGTAACGACGTGAACACCATTGCCAGTCAAGGCATTCAGGAAGATAGGTGTTGTACCTACAAGGGTCTTACCCTCACCGGTAGCCATTTCGGCAATCTTACCCTGATGGAGAACAACACCACCGAAGAGCTGTACATCGTAGTGAATCATTTCCCACTTCATATCATTACCGCCGGCTGTCCAGTGGTTGTGATAGATAGCCTTGTCGCCATCGATGGTAACGAAGTCGTTAGCTGGATTAGAAGCCAGCTCGCGGTCGAAGTCGGTAGCAGTAACTATTGTTTCCTCGTTCTCAGCGAAACGGCGAGCAGTATCCTTAACGATAGCGAAAACCTGAGGCAAAACCTCGTTGAGGGCTTCCTCATACTTGTCGAGTGCTTCCTGCTCTAACTTGTCGATCTGGTTGAAGATACCTTCACGCTCATCGATAGGAGTATCTTCAATTTTTGCCTTGAGTTCAGCAATCTTAGCCTTCTCTTCCTTGGCGTACTCCTGTACGTACTTCTGAAGTTCTTTTGTTTTTGCACGAAGTTCGTCATTGCTTAAGGCCTGCATCTTAGGATACTCTGCCTTGATCTTTTCTACGATTGGCTGGATCAACTTCATATCGCGAGTTGACTTGTTGCCAAACAATGACTGGAGAATTTTGTTAAAGTTCATTGTATATTTATTTTTTATTATTATTCGAAATATAGGAGTTAAAGAAGTTAAGGAGTTAAGACAAATGCTGCTCTGTCAGTCCTTTTTTCCTCTTCTGCTTTTTCCTGTTGTTTATTACTAGCTTGCAAATTTACTAAAAATATCTGTAAATCTGCAAGGAATTGCCAATTATTACCTGTTTTTATGGCAAATCTTCTGAGTTTTGCTTACAGAAAGCATAAAATCAGCAGTCTGGACCTCGAATAACAATACTCCCATACGGAACTTTGTATCTATGCTCCGTAGGGGAATCATAATAAATATGTGAATGAATGTCTGTCAGAATGTCAGAAGAATTGGCGGCAAGTGTTGCCGACAGGATAGGATGATGCGTTGCGATGCTCTCATCTTCTGATGCCGCTTTGATGGCTTTGAGCACGCAGAGAATGTCCTCCTCCAATGCCTTCGCCTCCGGTTGCTGGATGAATTCATCGTAGGATATATCCGTAAGCGCAAACTTCAGCGCCTGCTGATAAGTCTGCGCCTCCATGCCGGTTGCCGCCAGGACAACCAAAAGGGCTGTGATATATCTGTTTACCATCATTGTTGTTTATCTTCTTCTGTTCGGAAACAATGTTGTGCCAATCGTTTCCTTACGTATATTTTAATGTCTATTTATTCTTTCTGAATTTCTTTACGATATGCTTCTGCAAGCCATAATTGTTTGGACTTAAATCCATCATGGTCGACTTGACGCAGTATCTCGCTATCAAAGAAAGTGCCAAAATACTCATACCCTCAGCATAGTTCTGCCATATCTGCATGAACAGGGCTATGAGCAGAAGCCATCCCAGAAGTTCGAAATACCAATACTGACGACCTGCTTTCATCCTCTTGACAGTCTTCCAGGCAAAGATGAGGTTGAGTGGATTCAGTATCAGAATCTGGAAATTTATCTGTACAGTAGGATGCTGCGAGAAGATCATGGCAAAGAGAATCAGTCCCGGTAATCCTGTCAGAACAAGCAGGATGGCATCAAACCACCAGTAGTTTTTCTTTTTTATACATTCTCTTACCGTTGTTCCTATGATGATGATTGCCAGGGCTATGGCTATCATTTGTGGTGTAACAGGAGCATCGTCTGTTATTTGTGCCTGGGCTGGGATAATATCGGATGTTTCATCTACCAGAGTAATATAGCCGCTGGCACTTGTTGCATTGGTCTTGCCGTCTGCAGTCTGAGATGCATCAATAAAGTCGGTTCTTCCTTCTGTGGCAAAGTCTTTGCTCAGATTGTCTGGCAAGAATTCCCATTCTCTTTGTGTGATAGGGCGGTCTGCCTGACAACCCAAAAGAAGGTCATTGCCGAATCTTGCCCAGCGGTGCTGTCCGTTGAGCTTGTGAATCTCTTCCCTGTAGGTAGAAGTGGTAGGGATATCTTTAAAGTTGGTACTCTGGTTCCCAAGGTTGGAGAGAATTATCTCGCGTGCCCGGGTCGTACAGTTATCATAGAAGAAATTGTAGCGGTATACGCGGTTCTCCGGCTGTGCATTCTTGTCGATGCTTCTCAGAATTCCCAGTTTCTCAGTACGGGAGAGGCGGAGGCGTTGCTGTCTTACCCATCTGCCTTCATGTGCATATTCGGCAATGAAGTCGCTCATCGGGTAGATGCCGATCTGATAATCGGTGAGTCCGAAAACAAAACGGAGTACGAAGCAACTTTGGTTAAAACTGAACATACCCCAGTTGACGGCAACATCCGTTCCCATAGCTTTGTTCTGGATGCGTAGAGCGGTATGTCCATAATACGACCACACCTCCTGACCTGGTCCGCAAGTCAGGAGAGAAATGTCAACAGAATCGAGCCACGCAGTAGCTTCTTCATTGACACGACTGTTCTGCACAGAAATATCAGAGCCCTTGTCTCTTGAAAAATCCTGTGCAGCCACTTCAGTAGTTAAATTGATTAAAATTACTGCTAAAATGGCACTAAAAATATGCTTAAAACGTTTCACGATGCAAAAATACCTTATTATTTTCAATTATCCTTCTTTTTTCTAGATTTTTTTTAATACTTTTGCACTCTGAATATAATTTTGAATGATTATTAAAGAATGAGAAAGCTTTTTTTAGCAACCCTATTGTTGGGTTCAGCCCTTATGGTTAATGCCCAAAGTGGTACTAATTCGCCATACAGCCAGTATGGTCTTGGCATCTTGTCAGACCAGACTTCTGGTTTTAATCGCGGTATGAATGGAGTCGGTCTTGGCTTTCATGAGCATAATCAGGTAAACTATCTCAACCCTGCATCTTATGCTTCGATTGATTCGATGACTTTCATCCTTGATGCCGGTATCTCTGGTCAGGTGACAAATTTTGAAGAGAATGGTGTGAAGAAGAATGCCAACAACTCAAATTTTGAGTATGTTGTTGCAGGTTTCCGCTTGCTACCACATGTAGGTATGAGCTTCGGTATCATTCCTTTTACCAATGTTGGCTATAATTATTCTGCATCAGAATGGGTGAATGCTGACAAGGAAGCTTACTATACTAATACTTATTCCGGCGATGGTGGTTTGCATCAGGCATACATCGGTGCGGGTTGGGAACCGGTCAAGGGCTTGGCCGTAGGTGCCAACTTCTCATATCTCTGGGGTAGTATAGACAGAAGTGTAGCAAACAGCTACAGCAATTCTTATTACAAGACCCTCACCCGCTACTATTCTATGCAGGTGAACAGCTATAAGGTTGATTTCGGTGTACAGTATACCCATCAGTTCTCAAAGAAAGATTGGGCTACCGTAGGTGTCACCTTCTCACCAGGACATGGTCTGGGAGCTTCTGCTGATATGAAAATCATTTCTAATGATACCCAGAACGGTGTTACCGATACCACCGCTTACTCTATTGACAAGGCTTATAAGTTGCCTACCATGATTGGTGCGGGTGTGATGTGGAATCATAACAACCAGTGGAAGGTAGGCTTTGATTACAGTCTCCAGAAGTGGGGTAGCTTGGGGTATCCTAGTTTCGATGGAACCAACTACGCCTTGAAAAATGGTATCTACATGGATAGAAGCAAGTTCAATCTCGGTGCCCAGTATTGCTATGGAGAGCGCAGCCGTGCTTTCTTCAAGCGTGTTCAGTATCGTGTAGGTGCCAGCTACGCCACACCTTATTATAAGATGAATGGTGTTGATGGTCCGAAGGAAATCTCTGTAAGTGCCGGTTTCGGTATTCCTATCATGAACTCTTACAACAACCGCTCTATGCTGAATATCAGCGGCCAGTGGGTGAAGAGTTCGGCTAAGGATCTGATTAAGGAAAATTCTTTCCGTATCAATATCGGATTCACATTCAACGAGGATTGGTTTAAGAAGTGGAAGATGGATTAATCTTCCGCTTATATATAATAATGTATAGAATCTATATATAATATAATAATGTATAGAATAAAAGGCTCTTATGTTGTCGGTATCCTGATGTTCCTGATTTTGGCTGGTTGCCAAAACCAGGTAGAACATACTGCGCCCGCCATCCGTCCGCAAGACTCGGTGGCGATGATGACGTCGTATGGTGTAAATACATTGGTAAGCGACTCGGGAGTTATGAAATATCGCATCGTAACAGAACGGTGGGAGGTGAATACCAGCAAGAATCCATCTTTGTGGATCTTTGATAAGGGACTTTTGCTGGAGCAGTTTGATGAGAAATTCCATATTAATAGTTATATCCAGTGTGATACAGCTTATTATTATGATCAGCAGAAGATATGGAAACTTTATGGTAGGGTGAGCATTCTGACCAAGGATGGTTTGCGCTTTAACAGTGAGCAGCTTACCTGGGACCAGAATAAGCACGAATTGTCAAGTAACGTATTCAGTAAACTTGTTACTCCTGAAAGAACGCTACAGGGTTCTCATTTCTGGAGTGATGAAAAGATGACGCGCTATTATGTGAGCAATTCGAAGGGTAGCTTTGAAAAGGGAGACCTGACTGGAGGTGGTGGTGCAGCCGATACTTTGAGCAGCCAGCCTGATTCTGTCAAGAATAACTTCCGTCAGCCGGCTACACCAGTCAGAGCCACTACGATTCCTATCATGCACTAATTAAAAAGAAAAAGATATAATGAATGAACAGGTGGATATGAGTTTAGTCGTAGGCATTCTCATTTCAATGGTCTTCTCTGCATTCTTCAGTGGAATGGAGATTGCCTTCGTCTCTTCCAACCGTATGTTGGCGGAGATGGATAAGGAGAAAAACGGCCTTACGCAACGACTGTTATCTTTGTTTTATAATCATCCGAATGGCTTTGTCAGTACTATGCTCGTGGGCAACAATATAGCCCTTGTAGTTTATGGTATCCTGATAGCCCGTCTTTTCGACAATACGATTTTCGCAGGTTTTGATGCAGCCTTTACGGTGCCTGCAGATACCATTCTGTCTACGCTGATAGTACTCTTTACAGGTGAGTTTCTGCCAAAGACGCTTTTCAAGTCTAATCCGAACCGCTTGCTTTCTATCTTCAGTCCGGTAGCTTATCTGTGCTATGTGGCATTGTGGCCTATCAGCAAGTTCAGTACTTTCTTGAGTAAGTGCCTGCTGCGTCTGGTGGGTATGAAGATGGATACTGAGGGGGCGGATGAAGGCTTTTCTAAGGTAGACCTTGATTATCTTGTGCAGTCAAGTATCGATAACGCTAACAATGAAGATGAAATTAATGATGAGGTGAAGATATTCCAGAATGCCCTTGATTTCTCCGATACTAAAGTACGCGACTGTATGGTGCCCCGTACTGAGATTCAGGCTGTTGAAATGGATACTTCTCTCGAAGAACTACAGCAGAAATTCATAGAGAGTGGTAATTCGAAAATCATCGTATATGAAGAGGATATAGACCATATTGCGGGATATATTCACAGTTCCGAACTGTTCCATCATCCTTCACGTTGGCAGGATCATATCCGTACACTTCCTTTTGTGCCTGAAACGATGCAGGCACAGAAACTGATGCAGACTTTTTTGCAGCAGAAGAAGTCTTTAGGTATCGTTGTAGATGAGTTTGGCGGTACCAGCGGATTGGTGAGTCTGGAAGATATCGTTGAGGAAATCTTCGGTGATATAGAAGATGAGCACGATTCAGCCAAATATGTAGCTAAGAAAACCGATGATGGTGACTATCTCCTTTCTGCGCGACTGGAGATTGACAAGGTGAACGATATGTTTGGTCTTGAACTGCCGGAAAGTGATGAATATATGACCTTGGGTGGTTTGATTCTGCATGAATATCAGAGTTTTCCTAAACTCAATGAGGTGATCAAGTTTGATAACTTCGAGTTCAAGATTATCAAGTCAACATCCCGTAAAATAGAGCTTGTTAAACTCCACATCATCAAATAGCTGAGCGGGAAAAGGGAATTTGTTGCTTTTTTTGAGGTAATAGTCAAAAAAGATAGCAAAAAATTCCCTTTTCTCGTATTATTTTTGTATTTTTGCAGACAATTGGCTACTAGCATCAAAAGTGGTTCAATCTAAACTTAGGAAAAAATAAAAATAATAATAATAATTAAAACGTAATGGCAGCATTAGGAACAATTAGAAAAAGAGGCGTGATACTGGTTTGTATCATCAGTTTCGGCCTTTTCGCCTTTATTGCCGAGGAAGCTTTCCGCTCTTGCGATTCAGCAAAGAATAATGAGCGCCAGCAGATTGGTGAGGTTTTGGGCGAAAAAATCAGCGTGCAGGATTTCCAGAAGCTCGTTGATGAGTATTCAGAAGTTATTAAAATGCAACAGGGTCAGGAAAATCTTCCTGAAGAGCAGATGAATCAGGTGAAGGATATGGTATGGAATACCTACATCCAGAACCAGATTATCGCTAAGGAAGCTAGCAAGTTGGGTCTTACAGTAACCGACGCAGAGCTTCAGGACATCTTGAAGACAGGTACTAACCCTATGCTTCAGCAGACTCCTTTCGTTAATCAGCAGACAGGTCGTTTCGATGCATCTTCTCTCCAGAAGTTCTTGGCAGACTACAAGGCACAGAAGGCTAACCCATCTGCTAACGCACAGATGATGGATCAGTATACCAAGATTTACAACTACTGGTCATTCATCGAGAAGACTCTCCGCCAGCAGACTTTGGCTCAGAAGTATCAGGCTCTTCTCGCCGGTTGCTTCCTGTCAAATCCTGTAGAGGCTAAGATGGCTTTCAAGGAGGAGAATGAAGAGAGCCAGATTCAGTTGGCTGCTTTCCCATACTCTGATATCCAGGATGATAAGGTGAAGATTTCTGAAAGCGATCTGAAGGCTAAGTATGATGAAATTAAGGCACGCTTCAAGCAGCCTGTTGAGAGCCGTGACATCAAGTTTGTTGATATCGAGGTTCAGGCTTCAAATGCAGACCGTGCTGCTCTTAACAAGGAATTTGCAGGTTATCACTCACAGTTGGCTGCTGCTGCAGATCCTACAGAGGTTGTACGTAAGTCAGCTTCTACTGTAGCATATCTTGGTATTCCTGTTTCAAAGGATGCTTTCCCACGTGATATCGCTGCACAGCTCGATTCTATGGCTGTAGGTTCTACTTCTGCTGTTAAGGCTAATGCCGGTGACAATACATTGAACATCGTTAAGTTGGTAGCTAAGCAGGAATTGCCTGATTCAGTACAGTATCGTGTTATCCAGGTTGCTGCTAACTCAGTAGCTGAGGCTAAGACTAAGGCAGATTCTATTCAGGGCGCTATTGCCGGTGGTGCTGATTTCGAGGCTATCGCTAAGAAGTATGGCCAGACTGGTGACAAGGCTTGGATGACTACCAAGCAGTATGAGTATGCCCAGTCTATGGATAAGGACAACAAGACATTCATCAATACATTGAATACTGCAGCAGTTAACTCTTTGAACCAGCTTCAGTTGGGTCAGGGATATGTAGTTCTTCAGGTTCTTGACCGCAAGGCAATGGTCAGCAAGTATACTGCTGCCGTTATCAAGAAGCCTATCGACTTCTCTCAGGGTACTTACCGTACAGCTTACAACAAGTTCTCTAGTTTCGTAAGTGCAAATCCTAAGTCAGAGGATCTCTTGAAGAATGCAGCTAAGGAAGGTTACAAGGTTCAGGACTTGAAGGATATTACAACTTCTGTTCATTATGTAGCAAACATCCATTCTACTCGCGAGGCTTTGAAGTGGATCTTCGATAGCAAGGAGGGTGAGATTTCACCTCTCTATGAGTGTGGTGACAACAACCACCTGTTGGTTGTGGTTCTTGATAAGATTCATCATATCGGTTATCGTGATTTGAATGATGCAGTTGTCAAGGAGACTGTTAAGGCAGAGGTGCTCAAGGATAAGAAGGCTGAGATGATTGAGGCTAAGTTGAACGGTGTTAAGAACATCGCAGCTGCTAAGGCTAAGGGTGGTAAGGTTTCTTCTGTAAACCAGATTACTTTCTCTGCTCCTGTATTCATCGCAGCTACTGGCGCTAGCGAGCCAGCTCTCTCTGGTGCTGTTGCAGGTACTAAGAAGGGTGCTTTCTCTGCTCATGCTGTGAAGGGTAACGCTGGTGTTTATCTCTTCCAGGTTACTAACAAGGCTAATCGTCCTGTTAAGTTCGATGACAAGACATACCAGCAGAAGTGCCGTCAGAAGGCTATGCAGTATGCAGGTAACTTCATGAATGAGCTTTATCTGAACGCTCATGTAGTTGATAACCGCTACTTGTTCTTCTAATTCAGACTAGTAAATTCATTCCAATAAATAAAAAAGGTGTATTGCCAATGAGCAATACACCTTTTTTATTTATTGGGATATCTTTTATCGTATCTACAAGAATATCTTTTGGAGAAGCATTTTATCCGCGGCTCCACCAATGTTTCTTTTTGGGAGCTTCCTGCTGTTCGCCGAACTTCTGTTTCAGTACTCTGCGATAACTGGTATGGTTGGTGATAATCTGATAAATCTCCCCCCAGTCAGGCAAACCGCCGATACCTCGGTCGTCAATGAACCAGTCGGCTTTTAACTTGCGGGAGAAGTGGTTATTGTTCTCCAGACTCTCTTCAGGATAATCCTTGTTTACAGCCCAGAATTCAACTCCTCTTTCTCTACACCATTCTACTGCCTCGTCCAGGAGTTTTCCTTCGCGTACGCTCCATAGAATAAGCTTGTGGTGGTCTCTAATCAACATCTTTAATGTTTCTGTGGCGAAAGGTAGCTCTGTACCAATCTTCGGGTACTCGTGGGTTACGATTGTACCATCAAAATCTACTGCAATTGTTGCCATATAGTCTTAATGTTTTTAAAATCTAAAAGAGTCTTCCTATCTGGATAGAAAGACTCTTTTCTTTGTTGTATGTATGTTCTTTATTACTTCTTGATACTGTTGTCGTTGGCATTGCCATAGTGGCTGTTGCTATAGTTACCATAGCTGCCATACTGGCCGTAAGTTCCATATTTGCCGTATTTGCCGTATGAGCCATAAGAACCATAGTTGCCATATTTGCCGTACTTGCCATACTTACCTACACCATAGTAGAAACTGTGCTTCTTCTTAGAGAGGTCGACGCCATTGAGTACTAAGCACATGTTAGGCAATTTCTTCTCTTCGTTCAGACCATTGATCATGCCGAAACTAGCCTTTGGAGTATAATCTGCTCGGCAGACGTATACACAGAGATTAGCCAGACGTCCAAGCTGCAAACTGTCGTTTACAAGACCTACAGGAGCTGTATCGAGGATAACATAGTCGTAATGTTCCTTCAACTGACTGATAATGTCGTCAAGGCTTGCTCTGGTTACTAACTCGCCTGGGTTAGGAGGAACAGGACCAGCCATAAGGAGGTCGAGTTTACTGTTGACACCCGAAGAGAGAATCTGTTTCTGAATGTCATCCCATGTATTATGGTCGTGTACAATCAGATTGGTGATACCATTATGGTGGTTGTCAATCTCGAAGAGCTCTGCCAGACGTGGCTTGCGGATATCCAGACCTACCATGATAACCTTCTTGCCCAGCAAGGCGAGCGAGATACCGATATTGGATGCCACGAAAGTTTTACCTTCACCTGATGTAGAAGAGGTAAACATCATCACCTTCTCACCTTCTTTCAGCATAAACTGAATATTGGTACGCAGGCCACGGAAAATCTCCTCCATCAGGTTGTTTACATTCTGGTGAACCACAATATCAGCCTTTCCTTCCTTCTTAGCAGCGTCGCTTGCCATAGGAATATCGGCAATGACAGGTATCTGAGTGAGTTTCATCACGTCTTCATGTCCCTCAATCTTGTACTTGAAGAATTCTCTCAGGAAGAGGATGCCGGCAGGGATTGCAATACCCAGTACCAGTGCTATCAGCATGATGATAGAACTCTTAGGGCTCACCTTTCCTTCCAATGAAGGAGCATCGATAACCTTACCCTTGTCTGCCGTTGCTGCTAGCGAAATGGAGTTTTCCTCACGTTTCTGAAGAAGCATCAGGTAAAGACCAGATTTTACTTCCTGCTGGCGACCAATCTGTGTGAGAACTCGCTCTTGTTCTGGCGAGTTACCTATTTGGCTGGCATACATGGCAGCTTGTTTGGCTATGCTGTTACGCTGGATTTCCATACCTAGCTTAGCTTGTCTCATGGCACGTTTGATAGATGTTGTGAGTGCATCCAACTGTGCGGTCAGAGGAGTTATTGTAGGAGAAGTCTCGCTGGCTGCATGCAAGGCGTTGTTGCGATCCAGGGCTATTTTGTTGTACTGGTTGATGAGTTCTGTTGAACTTTCATCAGTCAGACCTACGTTTGATGGGATAGGCTGATATCTGTTGCCAGGTTCGTTCATGTATTTGCCAAGCTCATTCAGAAGTTCAACCTGTGTGTTAGCCTCCTGGAGTTTCTGGGCGTATGTGTCTGAGTTAGCGATGGCAGCTGTTGCGTTGAGCTTCATCTCTACAACATTGTTACGCTTCTTGTAGCTTTCGAGCTGGCCTTCTGTATTGCCCAGTTCGTTGTTGATTTTCTCCAGACGCTGGTTGATGAACTGTTCTGTGCGGAAAGAAATTTCATTCTTGTCCTCGTTGGCCTGGCGGTTATAAACATTTACCAGAGTTCTCAGATAGTCGATGCTGCGCTGAGGATCTTCATCTTTCATCACCAGTTCGGCTATGGTTGTAGTCTTTGAAGTCTGGCTGACAGTCAGTGCTTTTGTATAGCCCTTAGCCGCCATTTCTGGTGACACGATAATCACCTTCAGGCTCTCACCGTCTTTTAATGCGTATTTGCCGTTCTGAGTGAAGTGGAGGGTTCCTACACGTGTATTGATGCTTGCTGGCAGACCAGCTAAAGTCTTTTCAATCTTTACAGGATCCTTCTGATAGGAAAAGGCATCTACAGGTATGTAGTATGAACCTGTTACCTGATACTGGCTGCCAGTTTTCTCTATAAGAAGCTTGATAGGAGCATTCAGCTTCTTGAGATGAGCCAGGTCTAAGTCAACACTGACTTCCTGCTCTTTATAGACTAACTGATCCCTGAAGGTTCCTTTATGGTAATAGTTCACGTAGCATTTCATGTCTACTACAGTCTGGTTAGCCAAGTCTTGAGCCGAAAGAATTTCAATCTCATTGTCTATACCATTTGAGTTTGAAATAAAACCGAGGTTTGCAGCATTCTGAATCATGCTGTTACCCATTCCTCTGTTCTTTCTCTGGTCGTCATCCTTTATCAGTACCTTAGCGGTTGCCTGGTATTGCGGTCTTGCATGGCGTATGTAGAGATATCCCAATCCCAAACATACAATGAGTGATAGAACGAACCATTTCCAGTTGAGGATAAGAGTAGAATAAATCAGCTGGAAGTCAATAGATGACTTCTCTTCCTGCTCTTGATCACGTCCCAAATCAAAGTTCTTTGTTTCTTCCATTATTTTATATTCTATTGTGTTTACACCTTTTTATATTCGTATAAGATAAATGATAGAATCTGTGCTATCTGCTTGCCGCTAGTTCTTTCAGATACTGTCCATAACTGTTTTTGAGCATCGGTTGTGCAAGTTTCAGCAACTGTTCTTTGTCAATCCATCCTTGTTTGAATGCGATTTCTTCCAGACATGCTACTTTCAGACCCTGTCTCTTTTCTATGACTTCTATAAAGGTACTGGCTTCCGAAAGGCTATCGTGGGTACCGGTGTCTAGCCAGGCGAAACCGCGCTGTAAGGTTCTTACTTTCAGAGTCTTTTCTGTCAGATAGTGCTGGTTTACTGTTGTTATTTCCAACTCTCCTCTTGCACTAGGCTTGATGTTCTTTGCCACATGCACCACGCTGTTTGGGTAGAAATAGAGTCCTACAACCGCATAGTTGCTCTTAGGCATTTCCGGTTTTTCTTCTATGCTCAGGCAGTTGCCGTTTTCATCAAACTCTGCCACACCATATCTTTCCGGATCGTTAACATAATACCCAAATACGCTTGCCAGTCCTTCTTCTGCAGCTTTTACGCTTTCCTTGAGTAAACCCGTAAAACCGGCTCCATAGAAAATGTTGTCACCCAAAACCAGACAGGCTGTATCATTACCGATAAACTTCTCGCCAATGATGAAGGCTTGAGCCAGACCATCGGGTGATGGCTGTTCTGCATATTCGAAGTGTACACCCAATTCGCTGCCGTCGCCTAACAGACGTTTGAAGCCAGGCAAGTCGAATGGGGTAGATATAATCAAAATCTCCTTGATTCCTGCCAACATTAGCACGGAAACAGGGTAGTATATCATTGGCTTATCAAAAATTGGTATCAATTGCTTACTGATGCCTTTGGTAATAGGGTAAAGTCTTGTACCCGAACCTCCCGCTAATACGATTCCTTTCATATCTTCTCTATTTCTAATATAATAAAGTTGAATAGTCTTGTCTTAAAAACGTGGCAAAGTTACTAAAAAAAGTTGAATGAATGAAATCATAAGCCATAAAAATGCATTTTTTGATAAAAAAAGCACCTTTTTATATAAAAAACGTCGCTTTGATTTGGGTATTTACTGATTTTATTGTATTTTTGCAGAACAATTTAAATAGATATAAAAAATAAAATAATAAAGGAATGGGAATTTTTGCTAAACTATTCGGTCGTAAAGACGACGATAAAAAGGTAGGTGGAATGGAAGATTACATGACTTTGGTCCGTGTATACTTTCAGGCTGCACTTGCTTCTCAGTTAGGTATCACCAATTTGGCCATGTTGCCAGACTTGCGTGTCTTCAAGACAAGTCTGCATGTTCCGACGGTCAACAACCGTCTGGGTATTGGCGAAAAGGCTCAGGTGAAAAAAATGATGAAGAATATCTATGATACGGATGATGCCTTCTTCAAGGAAATAGATTCCAGTATCCGTAAGAACTGCCACAAACTGCAGGATGTCAATGTATATCTCATCCAGTTCCAGAACTTCACGCAGGATCTGATGATGCTGATGGGCAACTTGATGAAGTTTAAGCTCCGTTTGCCTAGCTTCATGAAGAATTCACTTTACAAGCTGACTGCTAAAACAGTAGAAGATATCTTCACTAAGAATGATTTCTCTGATGCCAGTGTGCTGAAAACCGTGCTTCAGTTGCGCCAGTTCAACAAGCGCTTGGCGTTCAGCCAGCAATGGGTAACCGACTTTACCTTCCAGGTATTGATGCTTGCCAAAAAAGAGCCACGTCCATCAGATGAAGACGTAGAAAAGGCAAAGCAGAAGATGGGAAAGTAACAAATGTTGCGCCCAAAATGAAAAAATTAGCAGAATATTTGTTTTATTCAAATAATTCTCTTAAATTTGTAGCCAAAAATAATAGTCATGAGTGCAAATGAGAAAACAATTAATACGTTTGCCACAAGAGTAAGGCAGATGATTCTCAAGTTTGACGAGGTCAAGCAGGAGAATACTGAACTCTATGCGATGGTGGATGAGCGCGATGCCAAAATCAAGGCATTGGAGGAAAAGTTGGCTCAAGCGCAGAGTGATTACGACAGCTTGAAGATGGCGAAGATGATGACGATTTCTGACAATGATATGGAAGCTACTCAGAAGCGCATCGCCAAGCTCATAAGAGATGTCAATAAGTGTATCACACTATTGGGTGAAAAGTAAAAATCGGAACGATGGCAGAACAAGAACAAGATAAATTACTCATACGATTACACGTCTATGATACAGATCTTTCGGTAAGAATACCTAGGGAAGACGAGGAGTATTATCGTAAATCAGCTAAGCTGATAGATGATATTGTAAACTCATATGCCAAGATTTTCAAAGGCAGAAAGAGCGATAAGGAAATCCTGTATATGGCGCTCATTGATGTGGCATTGAGATATGAGAAGGAATCGGATCGGAATGATACGAAACCTTATGATGATATTCTTGAGAAGCTTACCTCCGAGATTGAAGACGCTTTGAAATAAGAATATTAATAAACATATATATAATATAATGATAGTAACTATTATAGCAGCCTTGGTGGCACTTGTTATCGGCGGTGCTGCTGGGTATTTCATTTTCCGTTATGTCATTAAGGGAAAATATAATGAAATGATAGAAGCTGCCAACAAAGAGGCAGAAGTAGTAAAAGAGAAGAAACTTTTGGAAGTGAAGGAGAAATTCCTTAACAAGAAGGCGGAACTCGAAAAAGAGGTGCAGCAGCGTAATTCTCGCATCCAGCAGAATGAGAATAAGCTGAAACAGCGCGAGATTTCTCTCAATCAGCGTCAGGAAGACCTCGGTCGACGCAAGATGGAGATTGATCAGTATCAGCAGCGTGTTGACAACGAGAAGAAACTCTTGTCTGTCAAGCAGCAGGAACTTGATAAGATGCAGAAACAGGAGCAGGCTAAACTGGAAGAACTTTCTGGTCTGAGTGCTGAAGAGGCTAAGCAGAGATTGATTGAGAGTCTGAAAGATCAGGCTAAACTCGATGCTGCAAGCTATGTGAACGAAATTATGGATGATGCCAAACTCAATGCTAACCAGCAGGCTAAGAAGATTGTGATTCAGACAATCCAGCGTGTTGCTACAGAAACAGCCATTGAGAACTCTGTTAGCGTTTTCCATATTGATAATGATGAGGTGAAGGGACGTATTATCGGTCGTGAAGGCCGTAATATCCGTGCTCTGGAAGCAGCAACTGGTGTAGAAATCGTTGTGGATGATACTCCTGAGGCAATCGTTATCTCAGCCTTCGACCCTGTTCGTCGTGAGGTTTGCCGTCTGGCTCTCCATCAGTTGGTTGCTGACGGCCGTATCCACCCAGCCCGTATTGAGGAGGTGGTAGCCAAGGTGAAGAAGCAGTTGGATAATGAAATTATCGAAACTGGTAAGCGTACAGTTATCGACCTCGGTATTCATGGTCTGCACCCAGAGTTGATTCGTATCATCGGTAAGATGAAGTACCGTTCTTCTTATGGTCAGAACCTCTTGCAGCATGCCCGTGAAACCGCTAACCTCTGTGCGGTTATGGCTTCTGAATTGGGATTGAATCCTAAGAAGGCTAAACGTGCCGGTCTTTTGCACGATATTGGTAAGGTGCCTGATGAGGAGAGTGAATTGCCACACGCATTGTATGGTGCCAAGATTGCAGAGAGGTATAAGGAAAAACCTGATATCTGCAATGCCATCGGTGCTCACCATGATGAGATGGAGATGAACACATTATTGGCTCCTATCGTACAGGTTTGTGATGCTATCTCTGGTGCTCGTCCTGGTGCCCGTCGTGAGATTGTAGAGGCTTACATCAAGCGTTTGAATGATCTCGAAGCTATCGCCATGAGTTATCCTGGCGTAACCAAGACTTACGCTATCCAGGCAGGTCGTGAACTCCGTGTCATCGTGGGTGCGGATAAGATGAACGATGAAGAGAGCATCAAGCTTTCTGATGAAATCGCAACCAAGATTCAGAATGAGATGACTTATCCTGGTCAGGTTAAGATTACTGTAATTCGTGAAACCCGAAGCGTAGCTTACGCTAAGTAAGATAGAATTATATTTGAAGTTTAAATTGTCGTTTCTCTTCTGCAAGGTAGAGAGATGTATCGTGATAAAGCCGTACTCTGGAAAAAGGGTGCGGCTTTTCTTTTCCCTTTTCAGAATATGATGAAAGCAGAACAGAAAGTATTAAAGCGATTCAATAAAGGATGTGTTGACTATCATCTTTTGGAGGATGGGGACCGTATTCTTATTGCCTTGAGTGGAGGCAAGGATTCATTGGAACTTGTCCGTTTGCTGGCTCAGCGTGCCCGTATCTATAAACCTCATATCGAGGTGGAGGCGGCGCATATCATCATGGATAACATTCCTTACGAGACCGACCGTTCTTATCTGCAGGATTTCTGTGCAGAGAATGGCATCAAGCTCCATATCCTTCATAGTTCGTTTGATGAATCCACCGATCCCCGTAAGACCCGTTGCTTCCTCTGTGCCTGGAACCGACGTAAGACGCTCTTCGAGTTTGCGGTAAGCCACGGGTTCAATAAGATAGCTCTGGGACATCACATGGATGATATCCTCGTTACCCTGCTGATGAATATCACCTTCGAGGGTTCTCATTCCACCATGCAGCCCAGTCTTCCTTTAAAACATTATCCCCTCACCATCATCCGTCCGCTCTGTCTCGTACATGAGGCGGATATCCGGCAGGTAGCAGAAGAGTTGCATTTCACTAAGCAGAAGGCGTTGTGCCCTTACGAAGAGACTACCCGCCGTGCGGATATGCAAGCCGTCTTCCATCATTTGGAGCAGTTGAACCCAGAGGCGCGCTATAGTCTTTGGCGCTCTGTCTTTATGGAATAAAATACTGAACTTTCGCATATCAGGAAGTTAAAGGAGTTAAGGAAGTTAAGGAGTT